>Ga0247757_10000077_pt1 | contig 74935 bp, 60 predicted proteins | sample UWRJL126311R4_FD_180929 | JGI IMG/M metagenome (GOLD analysis project Ga0247757, IMG submission 180929) | Plant litter microbial communities from Arlington Agricultural Research Station in Wisconsin, United States - UWRJ-L126-311R-4 | ecosystem: Environmental > Terrestrial > Plant litter >...
AAGCCTGAGCCTCGGCTGCGCTCGCGGCTCCGCGCCGTTTCGGGCATGCTCGAGGGCGAACCCAATGAAGCGTGTGTTGATTGCCAACCGCGGTGAAATCTCGGTGCGCATCGCGCGCACGCTGCGTGATCTAGGACTGGAGTCGGTGGCCGTCTTCACCGCCGAGGACCGCCACGCCCTGCACACGCGCAGCACCGATCGCGCGGCTCTATTGCGCTCACCCCTCGGTTACCTGGGAGCGAGCGAGTTGATCGAAGTCGCCCGCGCAACCGGCTGCGACGCGCTCCATCCGGGCTATGGGTTCCTCTCCGAGAATGCGGAGTTCGCCGCGGCGTGTTGGACGGCCGGGCTGTGTTTCGTCGGCCCCCCGCCGAGCGCAATCGCCGCCATGGGCTCGAAGCAGCGCGCGCGAGCGCGCATGGAAGCCTCGGGAGTTCCGCTAATCCCAGGCGGAGATGCGCGCACTCTGTTCGAGGCCAGCGCGACCGCGGCGCGCGTCGGCTATCCGGTGTTGGTCAAGGCCACCGACGGCGGCGGTGGCAAAGGCATGCGGCTCGTGAACAGCGAGGCGGAGCTCGCGGGCGCGCTCGATCGCACTCGGAGTGAAGCGAAGAGCGCGTTCGGTAGCGACGCGGTGTACATCGAGAAGGCGATCGGCAACGCGCGCCACGTCGAAATCCAAATCCTCGCTGATCAACAGGGCAAAATCCTGGCTTTGTTCGAACGTGATTGTTCGATCCAGCGGCGCCACCAGAAGGTGATCGAGGAGACACCGTGTCCGGCGCTGAGCCCCGAAACCTTGGCCAGGATGGCGGAGGTCAGCGTTCGTGGCGCGGCCGCGATTGGCTATTTTTCTGCGGGGACGTTCGAGTTCTTACTCGCGCCCGACGGCAGCTTCTACTTCCTGGAGATGAACACGCGGCTGCAGGTCGAGCACCCGATCACCGAGCTCGTCACCGGTCTCGATCTCGTCAAGGAAATGCTGCTCATCGCGGATGGCAAGCCGCTTTCGTTCGACGAGCCGAAGCGACGCGGAGCGGCCATCGAGGTGCGCTTGTATGCGGAGGATCCCGCAAGCGGATTTCTGCCGAGTCCGGGAAAAATCTCGCTCTTGCGCCCCGCGAGCGGTCCCGGCGTGCGAGACGACTCGGGAATTTTCGAGGGCGCGCAAGTGAGTTCGAACTACGATCCGTTGCTCGCCAAGCTCTCGGTTTGGGGCGAAGACCGAACTCAGGCGCTCCGACGCATGCAGCGCGCGCTCGGCGAATACGCGATCGGCGGAATTCGCACCAATCTCGCATTTTTGGCGCGCGTCGTCGCCCACCCCGACTTCGTCGCGGGCAACTACGACATCGGCTTCCTGAACCAACACTTGCCGGAGCTCTTGCTCGAACCCGAAAGCGACGCGGACACCCGCTGGTTGCTGGCGGCGGCCGCCGCCACCGCCGCGCGAGTCGTGGACGACTCGCAACGCGGGACCCGCGCCGCAGGCCCAGCAGAACTTTCGCCTTGGCTGCGCGCCCAGCGCAGCGCTCTCAAGTGGTGAGAGCGCGCGCAACGAGCCGTCTTCGGCGGCTCTAAACCTTCTTGTACTCTTCGACGAACTCCCAATCTGCAATCAAGTGCTTCTTGAGCAGTAGCGAGAGCAGCGCCGAAAACAGCGCCTCCCAGCGCACGTCACTGCCCAAAATTTCCGTGGCATCGGCGCCGTGCGAAACGGCTCGCAAGGCTGCGATCAAGTCGCGCGCCGTGAGCTCGTTGGCATCGCCGGCGGGAGGGGCAGACGAAAGGGGCTTCGGGGCGGCCTCGGGCGGCGCCGGCTCGCGAGCGGGCAGATTCACCTTGGTCCCGTCGAGCAACGTCAATGTCACCATGCGCCCGCCGCCTCGCTTGGGAGCGGGCATCGAGATCTCGCGCGCTTCGATCTGCGGTCCGGAGTCGGGAGGCTCCGAGATCGGGCGTGCTTGCGGAGCAACCGCGGCCGATTGTGCGGGCACAGGCCTGACCGAGGCAACCGTCACCGGTGGTGCTTCGTTCGGTTTCAACACGTGCATCGTCCCGGGGATGGGCGTCGCGTCGGCCGCGGGCGGCAAGCTGGACGCCGACGCAGGGTGCGAACTCTGCGCACGCGCGGGCGGCGAGCTCTTCTGTGAACGAGCTCCCGCCGCGCTCTCTGCGTCCACCTCGGCGACGGCTTCCGAAAGCGACGCGGTATCTTTGCCCACGCCGTAGTAGACGCGAATCGCCGAGCGAATATCGGTCGGCGGCGCGATCATCGCACGCACCGGCAGCCCCGCCCATTGTCCCACTTCGCGCTGCGCCGCTTCGTCGCTCGGATCGTCCATCGCGACGTACAGGGTTTCGCCCAACCCTCGCACCCGCCGAACGAAGATCGGCACCAAGCAATACTTCTCGGCCAGCTGATGCGAAACCAAGTTGAGCAACTGACGCGAAAAGTCGATGTGATAGAGCGAGACCCAAGGCACGCTCAGTTGCTGACTCAAGATTTGCGTGACTTGCGTCTCAGTGACGAGACCGGCGTCGACGAGCATCGTCCCGATGCGTCGCCCGTCGCTCTTTTGGGCGAGCAAAATTTCCTCGAGCTGAGCACGGCTGACAATCTGAGCCTCGACCAGGAGATCGCCCAGCCGGACGCGTACGGGAACCATCGACGCCAAATCTAGCGCAGTCATGCCGCGAGAAGACGGCCAGTTTCTGGCATTTCCTACGAAAAGCGAAGAACCCATGCATGCGGGGAAGCCTGCCGAAAGGTCGGGGTGACTCGTACACGTGAGGCCGGAAAAGGCGCGGCGGCCGGGATCACCGGGGTCGGCGGAGCTCCCGGTTCCCGGGCGGACACCCGAAGGACGACCGTCGATTTCGAGTTTTCAGCGGGGAAGGCTGGTTTGCGGAGCCAACGCTGGCTTAGAATGGCAAGCCTGTTCATGGTTCGGCCGGGTCGCGAGCGCGCAGCGCGCGCCACCTCCGGAGTCGTTGGTTGTCAGCAGCACAAGCCTCTAGTCGAATTTGCCCGCACTGTGGGTCAACCTGCAACGCAGAGCACCAGTACTGCCCGGCGTGCGGTTTTCCAGTTGGGACCATGGGCTCGACCACCGACGATAAGTTCGTCGGCAAGTCGCTGCCGGGCGGCTACTACATCCTCGATCTGATCAGCGTCGGCGGCATGGGGCGCGTTTATCGCGCCGAACAAGCAGCGCTCGGGCGCACGGTGGCGGTGAAGATCATCCACCCGCACTTGCTGTCGGATGAAAACTCCGCGCTCCGGTTCATGACCGAGGCGCGCGCCGCGAGCCAGTTGAACCATCCGAACTCGATCGCCGTCTTCGACTTTGGCCGCACCGATGACGGGCAGCCGTACCTGGTGATGGAGTTCTTGCGCGGCAAGGACCTCGCGCGCGTCGCCTACGAGGAGGGCCCCCTGCCCTTCTCACGCATCGTCGAAGTGTTGCGACAGGCACTGGCCGCGCTCAGTGAAGCCCATGATTTGGGCATCGTGCACCGCGATCTCAAGCCAGAAAACATCATTTTGGAGCCGCTCCGGCGCGGCGGAGACTTCGTCAAAGTCGTCGACTTCGGGCTGGCCAAACTGCGCGCCGACGCGCAGAGCCCCAGCGTCACCAGTCCCGGCATCGTGTGCGGCACGCCGGACTACATGGCCCCGGAGCAGGGCCGCGGCGACGCGATCGACGGACGCAGTGACTTGTATTCGATCGGCGTCGTGCTGTTTCAGTTGATGACCGGCCGTTTGCCATTCGAAGCCGACAGCCCGACGCAGGTCGTGATGATGCACCTCACGATCCCCGTGCCCGATCCGCGACAGGTCGCGCCCGAGCGCAATATCCCCGAGCCCCTCGTGGATGTCGTGCTCAAGGCGTTGGCCAAAGACGCAAAGAAGCGTTACCAAGACGCCGCCGAGTTCGCGGATGCGCTGAAGAGCGCGTTGACTTTGTCAGAGAGCATCCGGCCCGAGCAACGCAATTCACTGCCGCCGAACTCGCTGCTCGGCGGCATCACCTGCGGCTCTTGCGGCTCGCTCGTGCCGATGGCCAAGTTTTGCTTGGAGTGCGGCGCGCGCTTGCCGATCCGCAGCGGGATCCCAGAAAATCCGACGCTGCCGCAGTTGCCGCTGCCGCTCGTTGCCCGTGAAGAAGACCTGAGCTGGCTCGAAGATCGCCGGCAACGAGTGCGCGGGAGCTTGGTCGGCGCACGCCTGGTCGGCGAACCCGGAGCCGGCAAGACGCGCCTCCTGCGCGAGCTGCTCGGTCGCGCACGCGCGGAGGGCGACCTAACCGTGCTCACGGGCCCGGACCCATTCTACGCCGAGGTCGCGTATTTTGCTCTGCGCGAGGCGATCCGGAAACTGGCGCAGCTGAGCTTGGACGCGATCGACGATCGGCGCTTCGATGGTGCCTCGCCCGATGCAACCTCGGGTTTGACCGAAGTGTTCTCGGGCGCCCCGACACGTCAAGACGTTCGCTCGCCGGCAGAGCGCCGGCATGCGTTGGCCGAAGCGTTGCGCTGGGCGCTCTCGTCGGCAGCCAAGCGCGCGGGCAAACAGCGCGTGATCCTCGCCATCGATGATATTTATCGCATCGATGGGCCGAGCCGAAATGCCTTCGCCGACGTGGTGGGCGAGCCGCCCGCCTGTTCGGCGCTGCTGATCGCCACGCACATTCCGGGCTTCGAAGCCGGCTGGGGCGCAGATGCCGCCGCGCGCATCTTGGGCGGGCTGCCGCCGCCCGCGGTCTCACGCTTGCTGCGCCCCAGCCGGAATGGCCCGCGCTCCGTGGGTGATGACGCCAAGGGCGTGCTGCCGATGTACATCGAGCAAGTGCTGCGTTACTCGCAAGAGGGCGGCAGCGATCCGCCAAGCCGGCTCGCTGACTTGATCGCGCTGCGCGTGGACACGCTCGAACCGAACGCGCGCCGCACGCTGCAAGCATTGTCCGTGATCGGCGATGAGATGAAGCCGGACACGATGCTCGAGCTGCTCCCCAAAACGGACAACTTGGACGGCATGCTTTCCGATTTGCAGCGCGCCGGCATGATCGACATGGAGGCCGGACGCGTCTCGACCTCGCACCCGCTGCTGCGCGAGATCGTGCTTTCTGGCATCCCGGCGACGGCCCGCAAGGAGCTGCACGCCAAAGCGCTGCGTGCTTGCGAGCGCATCAGCGCTCCGATCGAAGCGCGCGCCCAACACGCCTATCACGCGGGCGATTCTTTCCAGGCGCTGCTGCTACTCGAGCAAGTGGCCGACCGCGCGACCGCGCGGGGCGACGCCGCTACCGAGGTGCTGGCCCTACGCCGCGGCTTGGAGATCGCTCGCCAAGAGATTTCGCGCGGCGAGCTCGACGATCCGCTGCGCGCCGTGCTGATTTTCGGGCGCAAGCTGGGCGCTTCCCTCACCCGCGCGGGGAATTTCGCGGACGCCGAAGGCGTGCTGCGCGAAGCGTTGGACGTCGCTGGCCCGAGCGGGACGGACCGCGCGCGAGTGCTGTCCGCGCTGGCGCACGTCGCCCATGGCCGTCACCGCGAGACCGAAGCCATCGGTTACATCGAGCAAGCGATCGCCGTCGCTCGCCAAAGCGGCGCGCACGAATTGGTGTCGACATTCAACGACACGCGCCGCGCGTGGGCCTGAGCCACCAACTCGCGGGCGCTCACACGATGGGAAGCGCGCGAGCGACGACGAACTTCAGGTAGCGCCCCTCGGGGTGCCCCATGAAAATGGGGTGATCGACGGCGTGGCCGGCGTCGTGAAATACTTGCAGCCGGCGCTTGGCGTTGACCGCGGCCTCGGCCAAAACCCCGCGAAACGCCTCGGAGCTGACTTGCGCGGTGCAGCTCGCGGCCGCGTAGATGCCACTCGCTTCGAGCACGCGCAGGCCGGAGCTGTTCACGCTCACGTAAGCGCGGAGCGCATTCTTCTGCTGCTCGCGAGAATTGGCGAAGCTCGGCGGGTCGCAAATCACGACGTCGTAGCTGATGCCCGCTTGCTGAGTACGCTCGAGAAACTCGAACACGTCCTCGGCGAGGAACTCGTGCGGCTCGGGATCTAGGCCGTTCAGCTCGAAGTTCGTGCGCGCGGCGCGCGCGGCCGGTTGAGAGATGTCCACGCTGGTCACGCTGGTCGCTCCCGCGCGCGCCGCGTACAGTGAAAATGCGCCCGTGTACGAGAACAGGTTCAGCACGCGCTTGCCGGCGCATAGCTCGCCCATGAAGCGGCGATTGGCGCGGTGATCCAGAAAGAGCCCGGTTTTCTGGCCCAAAAACAGATCGACCTGCATGCGCAGGCCGTGCTCGGCGATGATCAGATCGCGCGGCGGCAAGCGGCCGTGGAGCACTTCCAGACGAGGAGGCTCTCCATCGCGCACCCGCGCACGGCGCACGACGCCGTGCAGCTTCAACAGCTCGGCCAGGGCACGCACGACCCAGGGCACTAGCGTCTCCAGTGAGTCTGCGTAGGTGACGATCACCGCGAACGCGCCGTACACGTCGACCGTCAGCCCCGGAATGCCGTCGCCTTCACCGTACAACAAACGATACGCGGAAGTCTGATCGTCGAGCAGCGCGCGCCGCAGCGCGAGCGCCGCGGCGACACGCTCACGTACCCAGCCCGCGTCCGGCACGGCTCGCTCGGAAAACAAGCGCAGGGCAATCTTGGAACTTTCGTCCCACAGGGCGAAGGCCGAATAGCCGCCCGCTCGCACCTTGACCCAGGTGCCCGAAGCCGCTTGAAAACCGCGTGGGATGTGATCACGGTAGACCCACGGGTGGCCGGCTTGCAGACCGCGCTTGAGTTGCGCCGGCAACTCGAGCGTGGGCCCCGAAAACGGAGCGTTCACGGCCCGACCGCGCGGGGCGCGGGCCCCGTGCTCTGACGAACGACCAAGTCCATCGGGAAGTCGAGCACGGATCGCTCGGGTTGCTCTTCCAACAACGCCGTGAGCAAGGTGCGGCAGGCCGCGGCGCCCATGGCACGCATTTGCTGACGCACCGTGGTTAGGCCGGGCCAAATCAAGCTGGCGGCCGGGATATCGTCGAAGCCCACCACCGAGACGTCGCTCGGAATGCCTACGCTTTGCGCGTGGAGCGTACGCATGAAACCGAGCGCCATGACGTCATTGGCCAACACCACCGCCGTGGGCGCGCGATTGCGAGCGAGCTTCAGCCAGCGTTCACCGTACGCCTTGCCTTCTTCGATGTGATAGCGCGGGGCAAAGGTCACGTTGCTCGGCAGGAGCTTGACCTTCTTGGCTTTCAAGCCGCTTTCCAGCCCCTCGAAGCGTTGCTGACTGTCGAGCGACTCTTTCGGGCCGCCCAGAAAAGCGATCCGGCGGTGACCGAGCTCGTACAAGTGGTCGGCGATTTCACGGCCTGCTTCGGCGTTGTTGCTGCGCAGTACAGCGCCGGATTTGAAGCCCTCATCGGGCGTGATCAGCGCCAAGGAGACTTTGGCTTTGCGCGCCGTTTCGACCAGTGCGCGCTCACGGCGACCCGCGCGCGCAAAGATCAAACCGTCGACGCGACGCTCCCGGATCCAAGACAGCACGGTGGTCGCGTCGTACGTGCCCTTGAGCACCAAGCTACCCACGAGCAGCGAGATGTGTTTTGCCGTGAGCTCTTCCTCGATGCCGCCCAAGATCTGAGTGATCCACTCGCTCTGGCTCGACTCCATCACGAGTCCGAAGCATCCGGCGCGGCCGAGCGAGAAGTTGCGAGCCGTGGTCCATGGCGTGTAGCCGAGCTTGGCAATCACCTTGGCGACGCGTGCTTTTACCTCCGCGCTGGCATAGCCCCCGTTGATCACCCGCGATACGGTGCTCTTCGAAACGCGAGCGTGCCGAGCCACTTCGGCGATATCAGTGCGTCCAGCCATTTTGCCTGCAGGTTAGACAACTCCGTGCTGGGGAGCACGAAAGAACGGCAGGCCGAATGTGAAACCGCTACCAGGAAATGTGGGACAATTTCCAGGACTGTGAGACGGATTTCCAGGAATGTGACATACAGTCCCAGAAAATGTGGGAATGATTCCAGCTCTAGCGGGCCGCTACGATGCCGGAAATTTCCGCGTAATCACCGTCTTCCACCGCGCCTTGGATCGCACAGCGAATTTTGCCCTTGGGATCGATCAGAAGGTGAAACGGCAGCGGCGCATCCGGGTTCTGACCGGCGGCCTTGAGCCAGTCCTCACGCTCGTTTCCCTCTTTGAGCCAGTAGCTGGCGCGTAGCCCCGAGCTCGGCTGGCCCTCCAAGAAGTCGTGCAATTGCCGCTCGTCGTCGTCGAGCGAGACGAACGAGAGCCGGAACGCGCCGGACGTCCCCAGCTTCTGTTCGAAGCCGAGCAGGCGCGGGATCTCTTCTTTGCAGGGCGCGCACCAAGCGGCCCAGAAATTCACCCAGGTCCACTTGCCGGCGGCGACGGTCAGCGCCTCGGGTAGCTCCGCCGCGCCCTTGGCGGCGGCGCGCGAGACGTGCTTTTTCGGAAACGAGTGCCCGGCCTCCCCGAGTTTGCCCGCGCACAACGAGCGCGGCTTCTTGGGCAGAGCTGGCTCGGTGGTTTTGACGGGGATGGTGGCAGGCACGCTCGTCGTCGCCGGCCCTTTTTGCGTGATCGCCTGGCTGCGTTCGTTGGTCGCCATCGGCGCGTCCTTCTCGGACACGGTGTCGCACGCGGCCAACGTGGGCAGCGCGACGCTCAGGACGAAACTCAGAGACGACAGTCTACCCATGACACGAACGCGCTCCGATTGATGGCTTCTTCATCACACTTCAGGTCGCCGCGCGAGCTGGGCCAGGAGCAGTAGTCTTTGGACAGCTGCGCGAACTCGTTACCCAACCAGAGCAGACCGACTTTGGATTCGATCTCGGGATCGTTTGCGACCTCGTTCAAATGAAACATGACCGAGTTCGCGCGCCGGTGCGAAAGCGCGCGATTTTTGGCTTGATTGCCGGTCTTCGAGGCGCGTGCCACGACGAAGAAGTAGCGCGCGCCGCGGCGTGCGAACCACTTGTCCTCGAGCAGTTTTTTGGCCTGCTCGTCGAGCTTGTCTTCGCCCTCGTCGAACATGACGACCGCGCCGCGATCCTTCAGCGGCGTGAACAAGGCGTTGAAGTCTTCATCGCTGATCGAGGCAAAGGTCTTCACGTCCGCCGGTTGGCAGCCGCGCCGCGAATCACCTTCGGCGAGGCCACACGAGTGCAGCACGCGCTCCAGCACCTGCTTGAACTGCGGCGTGCAATAGCCGACCTCGGACTGATCCGCGACCGCTACCTTGGGCTTCTCGGCTTCAGGCGTAGTCAGCCGCTCGGCAGCCCCCGCTACCCACAACCGCACGGCCAGGACCGCGCCCAGCACGAACACGGCGCCGCTCGCCAAGCCCGCCAAACCGGCCGCGGGAACCTTGCTGGCCGCAGCCGCGGCCGGAGGAGGATTGAAGGGCTGAGTCATTTGAGCACCTCGGGAGCCAATTGGCCGAGCGTGAAGCGCAGCCCCAAGTCGGTGTCTTCATCGCAGACCCGGCGAGTGCCGAGATACATCTGCGGCGTCGATACCGGGATGTTGTTGTCGGATGCGAAGTGCAGGTGGTTGTTCAAACGGGTCTCGGTCTTGCGGTCGTCCACGCACTTGAGCATCACGTCACCCCAGCGCTGCTTAATGGCCGCGCGCAGCACGTTGGGACCTTGCTTGCCGGCCCGCGTCAAAAACTCCTGCTCTTCGTAAGCCCATTCGAGTACCGCGCGAGCCTGCACTCCGCCGCACAAAACGGCCTTCGAGACGATGCACGCGCCCGGATGGAGCGCCTGATCGAGCATCCAATTGCACTCACTATCGAGCGGGAAAAGCACCAAATCGATGTCGAGCTTCTCGATCACATTTTCACCCACGAGCCGTTCGTGGAACGCTTTGCACGTGGGGCACAGCGGATCCTCGAACAGCAGCGTCGGTTGAATCGGGCGCGAGGTCGTGACCTTCGCGAACTCGTCGTTCTTGATTTTGGGTACCTTCAGCTCGCCGCATTTCGTGAGGTAAGGGCGTTCATCGGGCGCGCTGGCCGCGTAAACCAGCGCGGGCATCAGCGAAATAGCGCCCAGGGCGACCAACCAGATCAGGGGCAAGGCCGCGCCGACCACGGCTCGCGGCTCGCCGGGCACGTCGTCTTTGCTCGAGAGAAGCGCCATCACCCCGGCCACGGCTAGCAGGATCGAAGAGATGTAAATCCCTGCGCAGGTCTTGCACACCGTACCGAGCTTGGTCACCGAGATCGTGAACATCACGAGCGAGACGAGCAGTGGCGCCAAACTCACCACGCCGAAGAAGCGCAGCGCTCGCTTGGGCGCTCGCGAGCCGTACACCAGCAGATACACCGCAAACGCCGAATAAAACGCAAAGGCGCCCAACGCAAAGAGCGAGATCGGGATGCCGCCCCAGAACGTTTCTTTGAACAGCGCGGAGTACGGGCTGTACATTGCGACGCGACAGGCCTCGGCTTCGGAGGTCGCGGGCGCGCCGGGAATGAAGCTGCAGTGCACGTCGTGCAGGCGACGGTCGAGGTGTTTCGCGTAGTCGAGCGTCGAGTTCGAGGCGAAAAGCAGGCCGAGCAACGCGGCCACCAGCGCGAGCACCGCTGGGAGTTTTGATTTCGGACCAAGCATCGGCCGCGACGTTGTCAACATCGGGGCGGGGATTGCAAGGTTTATGCGTCCTGGCGCCGCGGATTCCGGCCCTGTTTCAAATCACTTGCCCCGCGCGTCGGCTGACGGCGCAGGGTTCGCTGGCTATTTTTTCGCGCCTTGCACGCCGGATATCAGGCGCTCCGCCTCGGTGCGTCCGGGGTGATTCTTGGGTGCGTCGTCCAAGAATCGCTGCAAGAGCGGGGTCGCGTCGGTCGGTCGCTGCAGGTAGTCCGAGTACAGGATGGCCAAGTTGAAGGTCGCATCCACGTTCTTCGGCTCGCGCTCGAGCACGCCCTTGAGCAACTTCTCGGCCTCGAGAAATCCCGATTGATCGCCCTTTTTGCCCTGCCCACGGCGCGCGGCGGCGAGCCCCAACATGGCGTCCGTGCTCTCGGGCTCGACCGCGAGCACGGCGCGAAATTCTTGCGCCGCTTTGTCATACACGCCCGCTTGGAGCAGTACCGTTCCGGTGTTGAGCCGCGCCGTGGTGTCTTTCGGATCCAGCTCGCTCGCGCGCTGGAAGTGCCTGAAGGCGACGGCATCGTCACCCTTCCGGAGCGAGATCAGCCCCGCGGTGCGCTCGGCGACCGCGGATTTGTCGTCGGACTTCAGCGCTTCTTCGATCAGGAGCTCGGCGGTATCGATTTCGTCCTGTTCGACGTTCGACAGCGCGAGTTCGCTGAGCGCATACGGATCGCTCGAGTGATACACGAGCACGCGCTGGCCCTGCTCGATCGCTTCCTTCACTTTGCCGCCCTCGCGCAGCGCGGCCACGAGCGCGATCGGCGCCACTTTGGCGTCGGGGTTCTGCTTCACGAACGGCTGCAGCGCGTCAATCGCACCGCTGGCGTCGCCTTGGCGCCGTCGCACCTCGGCCAGCGCGACCGCCACGTCTTCGGCGTTGGGCGCGAGCTTTGCGGCCTGCGCGAGTTCGCGCTCGGCGGCCTTCAGGTCGCCCTTGTCGGCCAGCAAAACGCCCAAATTGTAGTGCGCTTCCCACAACCCCGGGTCCCCGGTCACCGCGTCACGCAAGAGCTGAATCGCGCGCTCTTTGCCGTTTCCGTCTTTGGCCGACTGCACGCCCTGCACCATCTTGCCGACGGCTTGCGGGTTGGCCGGGGGCAACGCCGGCGCATCTACCTTTTTGTGGCTCGCACCGCAGCCCACGAGCCACGCCGCGCACAGGGCCAGGGTCACGAGGCGAGTCATTTCTTGCCTGCCTTGCCCGCCGCGGGTTCGACCTTGTCGGCCGCGGCCGGCTTGTCCGACTTGGCGACTTTGGTGCCATTCGAGATCAAGAATTTCTCACTGCCGCCGCCGGTGGCACGGCGTGGCCCGTCGATCAGCGCGGGCATGGCCGTCATGCCGCGCGAGCGCAACTTGAAGCCGGTCTCTTTGAGCGGCGGATAGAGCTCGGAGTTCAAACGCCCGAGCGCCTCGCGCATCTTGGCCGTCCACGAGTTGAAGATGCCGAGCTCGATCGCCTTCTGCCAACCGCTCTCGTACGCTTCCAAGCTGCGCTCCTCGATCGGCACCACGAACTCGTCGATCGACTGCTTGTAGATCTCTTTCTCCTGCTCACTCAGCTTGTCCGGCGGCGGCGAGCCGAGCAGCGCCTTGGAGAACGACTCGTAGGTGAAGCCGATCTGGTAGAGCGCGGCCGTGGTCCACTCGGCAACGCCCATTTCCGCCGTCGCGAGGAACGTTTCCGCGGCTTTCTTGAGCAGCTCGCTCTTCTGCTTCAAGCGCTGCTTGAGCTGTTTGACGTCGCCCTCGATCTTGACCGCTTCGTACTTGGCGAGCACCGCTTCGCCCTGCATGTAGCGGGCCTTCGCCGCGTAGTACTTGCCGCGATCACTGAGCTGATTCTTGCGCTGCGCGTAGATGTGAATCGCGCGGTCGAGCGCCGCCGCGGCGCCGCGCTCGTCCCCCGCCTTGACGGATGCGAGTCGTACCAAAGCCTCGATCTGACCATTCACGCTGCGCGCGTTCTTGGAATACTGATCGTAGAGCGCTTCCGCTTCTTTCTTCTTGCCCGCCTTCTCGTGGGCTTTGCCCATCAAGAAGATGACCTCGTCCGCAGACTCGTCACGCGGATAGTACTTGCGGAACTTCTGGCCGCTATCGATGGCCTTGTCGTGCTCACCCACCGTGGTGCGCAGCAGCACCGCGTTGTAGGCCGCGTCCTTGTGGTGCTCGCTCTTCGGCCAATTGTCGGCGATCGTCGCGTGATAGTCGGCAGATTTGCTGAATAGGCCGACTTCTTGAAACGTCGTGGCCGCGATCCACACACCCTGAGCCGCTTCTTCACGCTGCGGATGGTCGGCAATCAAGCGATTGGTCGCGGCCGACAACGTCTCCAGATCGCCCGCTTTTTTGGCTTCGACCTCGGCGTTGACGGCCGCCTGGGCCGCGCGCGGTTCTTTCGGGAATTCGGAGGCCGCGCGCAAGTACGCAGCCGCCGCCTTCGCGTGGTCCCCTTGCTCGCTCAGTTGCTCGCCCTGTTTGAAGACGGCTGCGACGATCAAAGCATTCAAACGAGTCTGCTGGGCGGGGGCCTGAAACGCGGGTGCGGTCTTCAGGCGCCGCGCCCAGGTCTCGATGTTGCCGTAGTCCTTGCTCTTGTTGAACGAGTCGAGGATCAGCTCCCCCGCGCCGACCGTGTACTTGCTGCTCGGGTACTTCTCGAGCAAGAGCCCCCACTGGCGCACCGCGGGGTCATAGACTTGATAGTCGTAGTAGAGCTTACCCTGCCGAAATAGCAGCTCGGGGATCTGCTTATCGTCGGGATAGTTCTTGATGTAGAGCTCCATCGCCTCGGTCAATTGCTTGTCCGTGGGCGACTCTTCTTGCTTCTTGCCGGCCGCCTTGGCCGCGTCGAACTCGGCCGCGCGCGCCACTTCCAGAGCAGAAAGCGCGTTGTACAGTGCAGTGCGCGAGTACTGGCCCTTCGGGTTCAAGCGCACGGCGGCCAGGTACGCTTCTGCCGCGCCGGTCGCGTTGTTCAGGCGATAAAAGTAAATCTCGGCCAGGTTGTAGCTGACTTCGTACGCCTCGGGACGTCGCCCGAAGCGGCTCAGGTAAACCTTGTACAGGTTGGCCGCGCCTTGGAACTCGGCTTTGCTCACCTTGTCCGCCTGCGCTTTGGCGTGCAGGCCCACCGCGTCCTCGCGCAGCTGTTTCTCCGTCGCTCGTTCGGCGAGGGTCAGATCTTCGGCGCGCTGCGCCCGCGCCCAGGCCGAGGGCGGCGTCTTCGGTTTGCCCTGCACCGTCTCGGGCGCCACGAAATCACGCACGCTGAGTTTGTAGTCTTCCTCGAGCGCGGCCCAATTTTCCAGCGTCGAGTGGCCCTGCGCGATCTGGAGCTGAAAGCGGTACGCCTCCGGATTCGTCGGCTCGAGCTTCAGCAGCAAGCGGTAGGCTTCGATGCCTCGTTCGTATTGTGCTTGATCGTAAAACGCATCGGCCAGGGCCCGCACGATTTTGCCCGCGAATTTGTCGCCACCCGCCTTGGTCAAGAAGCGGTACATGTCCTCGGCGCGGTTGTTCTCGTCTTCGACGAACACCGCGACCAAGTTTTTGAGCGCTTCGTTCTGCAGCTCGTCCAGCTCGTTCTTGCGCTTGGAAGAGGTCTTGGCGTTCTTGCTATCGGTCGCCTGAAAGACGATCAAGAAGCGCTTGGCGGCTTCTTCGGGCTTGCCCAAGCGCCAGAGCGTCCACGCGCTCTTGAACATGGCCAGGTCGTACAGCTCGCTGTCCTTGTACTGGAGGACCAGCTCGTACTCGTTGAACGCGGTCTCGTAGTTGGGTGCGTCCTTCGTGAACTCGTACTCCGCGCGCACCATGTGCGCGTCGGGAATGAAGCGGCTATTCGGAAACCACTCGATGATCTTGTTGAATCGACCCAGCGATTCGTCGAACTTGGCCTCTTCATTGGCCAAAAATCCGTCCACGTACAGCGCTAGATCGTACTGATTGAAGCTCTTGTAGTTCTTCAACACACGCAGGAAGCGAGCGCGAGCCTGGGCGTAGTTCGGAGTCGGCGGGTCCTTCTCCGCGCGTTGCTCGGGCGGAAGCGCTTCCCATTTCTGAAAGGCGGCCAAAAAGGTGTCGCGCGCCTCTTCCCATTCGAGCTCACCCATCCGCAGCAGCGCTTCGGGCATTTCGTTCGAGCCCTCCGGGGACTCGACGATGAACTTCGAGAGCAGGCCCATCGCCTCGCCGCGTAGCTTCTTTTCCTGAATCAGATTGCGCTGAATGCGGCGATCGATCTTCTTGGCCAGCGCTTTGCGTAGCCCCTCCGGGATCTGCAAGCTGACGCGATAGCCACGCTGCTCGCGGGCTTGCTCGGCCGCCTTCTTCTTGATCGTCGGGCGCTCCTGATTCCCAATGGCGCGTTCGCCCGCGGGTTTGATGTGCGCGCTCTCGCCCGCCATGGTCGGCGGCTCGCCGGACTCCAGCGCAAAGGCAGAACTCTGCGCGAACGCAAGCAGCAGCACCCCCACTGCGCAGCGGCACGCGCCTCGGAAGCTCGGACGATGGATGATGCGCGTCATCGGTCACAGAGCCGGAGGCCCCAACTCTCGAGATTAGCCGCTCGGACGCGGGCGAAGCAACGTCCGCACGAGTCCTACACTGACGCACGCGGGCAAACGCCGGCACAACGGGCCATCCGCACCGCTTTTGCTGTAAGCGCGCGCTGGGCGCGCGTTCTTCGCGCATGACGCAAACACGACGTGCGCCGATCGCCGGCCGTGCGGTGCACCTTCAGGTGCGAGAAGTGCCCGGCGGGGGGCCGGGGGCTTGCTTTGACGCCGGAGGCTGGGCCTCACGCGGCGTGGTGCGTGACCATCCACCGAGGCGGCTACTTGAGGTTCTCTCCGCCGATGTATTCGTCGGACCAGTCTTCGCCTTCGAAAGGCCAGTACTCTTCGTCGTCGCCGAGGTAACGGGCGGCGTCGAGGGAGTCGATGATGGTTTGGGGGAGCAGGCCTTGCGAGAGCGCTTCGACTTCGATTTCCAGTGAGCGCTTTTTGCCGAGTACGGTTTCGATGCGGCCGAGGCGTGCGCGGCGCAGGAGGCGTGATAGGCGACGATCGAGCCGGACGAGCGTTTCTTTCGCCAGCGCGAGTTCTTGGGCTTCGACCGCGACGCGCAGTTTTTGTGCGTCGTCGTAGAGCTGCGTCGCGCGTTCGCGATCGGTCGCGAGTAAGCCTGCGAGATCTTCGCCTTTGGGGCCGACGGTGCCGACTTTGGAAGGCAGCGCGGCACGCGCGGCGCGGGCGCGGATTTGCAGTGCTTCGAGCTCTTGTTCGAGGCCGCTGAGGTCGCCGGATTGCTTGCCGTTGGCCGCGCTTTCCGCCTCGCGCAGGAGGCGCTTGAGCTCGGCAGTTTGGCCTTCGATGCGCTCCACTTTGTCGAGCGCGGTTTGGCCGAGCGCTTCGCTCGATTGGGGGCGAACCGATTTGGGCGAGGCCAGGCGCTCGCGGGCGTTGTCGAGATCGCCCATGGCGCGGCGCAAACCGCTCTGTTGATGCTCGAGCTCCGCGAGGCGGCGCGCCGCGCGCCCGTAGGCCGCGTCGACGCGCAGCAAGGCGCCGAGCGCGCGCGCGGTGTCTTCCGATACGCCGAGCCCCGCGCTGGCCGGGTCGCGACTGGTCCGTACGGCGTCGACGAGTTTTTGGATTGCGGCATCGTCCGTGCTGAGACGCCGAGCCGCGTCGCGGACCGGATCGTAGCGTTTGAGGAACGCGTTCAGTTTGGCGTCGGCCTGCGGAAAGCGGCACGTCGCGAGATCGATGTACGCATCCAGGATGTAGGTCTCGTCCTGATACACGTGTTCGGATTTCAGACGCTTGAGTTGATCGATCGAGTCGCGCGCGCCGTCGTAGTCTTTGGCTTCGTAACGGGTCGTCGCGGTCTCGTACAACGCCTCGGGGAGGCTGTCCGAGTCGTGTGGAACCAAGTAGTAGTAGTAACGCGCGTCGTCGAAGCGATACTGCTCGTGCGCGACGCGGCCCAAGCCCAAGCGCGCGAGGTCGCGCACTTGAAAGAAGTCCGTGCCCCCGAAAAACGGGGCTTTCTTCGGCGTTTGTTTGGGGTCGGCTACCTTGCAAAACAGGGCCTCGCCCTGCTTGTAGTCCCTGCGCTCGACCGCGATCAGCCCCGAGAGATAGGTCGACGGGGCCCAGAAGCGCGATTTCTCGGATACGGCTCGGTAGGCGGCGAGCGCTTCGTCGGGTTTGTTGTTCCGCTCCGCGACACGGCCGGTCAAGTACGCGACATCCCCGCTCACTTCGTCGGGAGCGCCGGGGCCGACGACTTTGAGATCGTTCAACATCAGTTGCGGCTCGTCGCTCTCGAGCGCAAAGTCGACCAAGCTGTGGACCGCGCGGCGGTACCAGATGTCGTTCGGCGCCGCGGCGAGCAATTGCGTCAAGTAGCCGCGCGCGGGCTGATACGCGCCGCCACGACCGAGCGCATCCCCGAGCCAATAGCTGGCCGCGCGCCCTTCGTCCGAATTCTTGAACGGATCGAAGCGCGGTGATTCGACGATGTACACCAAATCTCCAATCGCCTCGTCTCTTCGTCCCGAGGAGATCTTTTCTTCGATCGAAGCGAGTTCGTCGCGAATGCGCTGCAGGCTGAGCGGCGCGCTGGCGGCAAGCTTTTGCTTGTCGAGCGCGGCTTGATAGGCGCGCATCGACGCGCCGCGGGTATCGGTCGAATCGAGCGCGAGCGCGATCGGCTTCGCGTCGTCCGCGGGCGCCGGATCCGCGGTCTGAGCCAGCAGCGGCAAGCCCCAAGAGACCGCGGCAGCGAACACGGCACCGAGCCGCGCGCGGTGGTTCATTTGCTCACTCGCGCGCGCAGCCGCACCCGAAGGTCGTACTCCCCATCCTGATCTTCCGGAAAATCTTTACCCATGCCGGAACCGTCTTGGATGACCAAGTGGGCGTCGACCAATTTGCTCTCGGGTACGACCAGTGAGAAGCGCGAGCTCTGCCAGGTGCGGTACTCTTTGTTGCGCGTGTCGAAGCGCTCGACATCCACGCCCAGTACGTGGTGACCCGGCGCGACCGAGTGCTCGTACACGATGCGCTCGTCCTCGGCCGAGAAGCGGTCGGGCGCCGTGAACACCACACCGTCGTCGAGAGTGACACTGAAGCTTGCTACGCGTGCATCGGCGCCACGCGTTTCGACCACGACTCGCACTTTGCTCGCGAAGAGCGTGGTCGTCACCGCGGACACTCGACTGCGCAGCGCGGCGATGTCACCGAGCAACTTGTCGTATTCCACGGGCGGAGTCTGCGTACCGCCGTCCGGAAATTCGTTCGCCTCGGGGTTCAGGGGCGAAGACTTGTTCTCTTCGCGAGCGCCGACCGCCTTGGCGGGCGGAGGGCCACCCAGGTCATCACTGCTCGCGGCGGCGGGCTCGGATTTCGGTTCCGTCTTGTCGCTCTTGCCGGAAGCGGCTTTGTCTTCCGGCTCTTTCGCAGCGCGCTTGGGTTGCGCCAAGGCCACGAAGGACATGAGCAGCAGCGGGGCCCCGATCGACGCGTAGCGAATGCGCATGGCCTGACCGACGCTATCACGCGCCCGTGCCGGAAAGAAGCACACGGGCCCGCGGAAGGACGTCGATATTGGCGCGAAATATCGCGAATTTTGTCACGATTACGCGGCGTGCGCACCGTTCGGTACACGCGTCACGGGCCCGCAGCGCGGAGCGAGCGACTCAGGCTTTGCCCTGATTGGCGACGGCCTTGGCGGCCTTCTCGGCAGCTTCGGGATCACCCAGGTAGTAGCGCGGCTTGATCGGCTTCAGGTTGTCGTCGAGCTCGTACACGAGCGGGATGCCGGTCGGGATGTTGAGCTCGACGATGTCGTCGTCGCTCACGTTGTCCAGGTACTTCACGAGGGCGCGCAAGCTGTTGCCGTGGGCGGTGATGAGCACGCGCTCGCCGCGCTTGATGGCAGGTGCGATGTCGCTCTCCCAGAACGGCAAGAAGCGCGCGACCGTGTCCTTCAGACACTCTGTCGCCGGCAGCTCGGCACCGAGCTTGGCGTAGCGACGGTCATTTCCCGGCCAGTATTGGCTGGTCTGCTCCATGACCGGCGGCGGGGTGTCGTAGCTGCGGCGCCAGGTGAGCACTTGCTTCTCGCCGTGCTTGGCCACCGTCTCCGCCTTGTTCAATCCTTGTAGACCACCGTACATGCGCTCGTTCAGGCGCCACGTGCGATTCACCGGGATCCACATCATGTCGAGCTCTTCGAGCGCGAGCCAGAGCGTCTTGATCGCGCGTTTGAGCACGGACGTGTAGGCGACGTCGAATTCGAAGCCCGCTTCCTTGAGCAACTTGCCGGCGTTGCGGGCTTCTTCCATGCCCGCCTCGCTCAGCGGGACATCTACCCAGCCCGTGAAGCGGTTTTCATTGTTCCACTGACTCAAACCGTGACGCAGCAAGACGAGCTTTTTCATGTATTCCTCGGGGCGTGCGCAACGCGCGCTTGTGCCCCTCGATAATCCAAAACGCGCCCGGTGCAAAGCGCGCGAGCGCTCAGCTATGAAAGGGCATGAACAGGCTCAGCCCGCCGGTGGCGGTGATGTCGTTGACGACCTTTTCCAGCCCGAGTTGCACGCGTTTCTGCTGATGCACGGCGTCGCGTACGTCCCAGCGCAGGGCCAACCACTCGGTCAGGTAGAACTTCATGCCGAAGCCGCCGGAACCGGTCAGACCGGTATCACCCGGCTGCACGGTGGCACCGCCGCCCAGCGATAAATAGAAATCATAGCGGCTGATCCCACCGCCCATCCAGCGCACTTTGCCGTACGCCAAGGACCAGATCAGGTGGCCCATGAAAAACTGCACCGTGTTGTCGTCGGAACGCGTGATGCCGACCAAGTTCTGTTGACGCGCGACGATCGCATCTAAAATCTCGTAGTGCTCACGGCTGCGCAGGTAGCTCGCCTCCAGCCCCAAGTCTTCCGTGAAGTGGAACGTGTACGCGCCGCCGTAAGTGGGCGCCCCGTCGGACACGTCACCCGCGAACCAACCGCCCATGGCCGAGAGCTCGTGGCGCAGCGACTTCTGAATCAGTCGCGGCACGACGCCGCGATAAGCGCGCTCGCCGATCAGCTGTTGCTTGAGTGCTTCGTCCACACACTGCGCCGACGCGCGGGTCGGCCTGCCGAGCAGAACCGCAGCCCACAGCAGCAGCGCGCACGCAATCGGAGGAAGAGGGCGGAACAGCAAGTCGTTCCACCGGATATCATAGAAGCCACGCTTTCGGCGAAACGTCGGCGAGACACTCGCGAACGACCGGCCGATTGCCCGACAAGCGCGCAACATTGCCGTGTTTTGCCCGCGAAAACCCCGAGTACGACCCGCTCACACTCGACCCGCGCTAATCTCACCTGGTCGATGCCTCGTCGTATTTTCGGTTCGCTCGCCCTGTTCGCAACGCTCGCTGCGGGCCGCGTGCAAGCAGCGCCCGAGGCCGTCAATCCCAGCGCGACCACGGCGTGCGATCGTGAATCGACCGCGATCGGTCGCAGTGCGTGCGTGCTCGCGGGGTCGCTCGCGGGACAGGCGGACTCGGCGCTGATCGTGGCGGCGGCCGCAACCGGTGACGAACGAGTCAGTCTGCCCGCTTCCGTCAGTGAACGGCTCGCTCAGCTCGTGGCCGCCAAGCTCGGCGCCAGCGCCCAGCCCGTGAAGCAACCGCTCCTGCTCGCGCAAGCCGAGCAAGCCGCTAGCAGCGCGCGCGGGCTGGTCTACTTGAGCGTCTCCCTGTACCGCGATCGCTTGGACGTCAGCGCCGATGTGTACGCTGGCGCGGGGCGATTCTGGCAGCGAGTCCGCAGCCCAGGCTTGAAGCTGAAGGGGCACGCGTTTGCCACGACCGCGCTCGATCCGGAATTGCGCGCATTGTTCCCCGCCATTCCCTTGGTCGTGTCACGGGTAGACAAAGCCCAGACGGCGGAGCGCGATATCTTGGCGCTCGCCTGCGGTGACGTGCGCGGTGACGGCTCGAGCGAAATTGCCGCGATCGGCCGGCGCCGGGTGCAAGTCGGGCGCTTCGAGCGCGGCCGCTTTGCCGCACGCGCCAGCCTGAATTGGGCCGAAAACTCGGCCGTCGCCGCGAGCCCACTGCGCGAACCCATCGCCGTGGGAGCGGTGCCCGAGCCCGGCCGCTTATGGGTCGGGCTGAGCGACCGCGCCGACACGCTCGAGCTCTCGGGCACGCTGCGCGTCGAGCACAAGTGGCGCGCCGTGATGCCGTGGCCCGGCGCGGGTTGCACGCGGCGCACGGGCCTCGGCTATGAAGGCAAAGCACGCCCCTGCCCCGGTTCGAGCGCGGCGCCCGAAGTCGACTTCGGCACGCCGGTCGACGCGTTCGCCAGCCGCTCCCTGACGAACCGCAGTGGCCAAGTTCACACTTTGCGCGTCGCGCGCCCCGTAGGCGCTGACTTCGCACGCGCCCTCGATTCGCTCCACCCCGAAGTGATCGTCCCGAACGTGGGCGCACAGGTCGCAGTGGGCGATCTGGATGAAGACGGCTTGCCCGAGATCGTGAGCTCCTCACCGAGCCTCGATCGACGCAGCGATCAGCTGCTGGTGCGCACGCTCACCGAGAACGGCCAGCTGCGCGAGCGCCTGCGCGTGCCGGTGCCGAGCGGGATCGACGCGCTGGCCATCTGCCCGAGTGATGGGCGAGCCATGGCGCCCTTGGCGCTCGCCACGGGCGACGGGATTTGGCTGATTCGGTGATGGCGCTTGGACGGCGCGCGTTCCTGACCGCGCTGAGCGCTGCGGGCACGGCCAGTGCGCTCGGCCGCACGCCGAGTACCGGCGCGTTGCGCCTGCGTTTGCCGCTCTATTTCGGTGGAATCGACCCGCACGTGCTGGATGACCCGCTGTCCGCATTGTTCGCGCCGGCGATCGCCGATCCATTGTACGCGCTCGACGCGAGTGGCAAGCCGTACCCTGCCCTCGCCAGCGCCTTGCCCGAACGCATCAGCAACGGTTCGCGCATCACGCTACGCCCAGAGCTGATCAGCGCCCGCGGCAAGCCGCTACTCGCGGCGGATTTTGTTTTCACTTGGAAGCGAACCTTAGCGCTGGGCGGAGCCGCCGTGCTGAGTGCCTTTCGGCCGCCCACGAGCGACGGGAAAGATCGACTCTCGGTGCTGGTGCCCGACGCGAATCCGGAAGCATTGGCACGCGCGCTGGCCAATCCGTTCACCGCGCTCGTGCCGCGCGCATTCTCCCCGGCCGTCCCCGACGGCTCGGGCGCATTCAAGGCCACGCTCACGACCGGCGCGCTCACCCTGACGCGCAACGAGAACGCGGCGCGCGGTGCCGCGTTCCTCGACCGCATCGAGCTCGCACGAGCGACGGACTTGGCCGATGCGCTGCGCGCGTTCGAGACCGGGCAGGTCGACGTGGGCTGGCTCGGCAACGGGCTGTATCGCGCCAAAGCCGGCGCCCTGCCACTGGAAGGGCCTGTTTTCGGCTGGATTGTGCTCAGGACGGGCCTCGACGCCAAAAGCTGGGGCGCGCCCGGCATCGCCCAGCAACTCGCGGCCGGCGTGCCCGGCGCGGCCCTCTCGCGCTTCGGGGTGCGCGCACTACCCGGGGCAGGTCAGAGCGTGCGTTGGGGCGGTGGCCCGACTTCACTTTTGGTTTGTGACGACGCACCCCACGCGGTCGAACTCGCGCGCGCTTTGGAACCGCTCTTGGGTTCGGGTGGCAATGAAGTGCGCGCCACGCCTCTGTCGCGTGCCGCCTGGCTCGATGCGCGGCGCTCGCGGCGCTTTGCCCTCCTCTTGGACTTCGTGCGCGCGGCGAATAATGACGCCACTCAGTCGGCACAAGCATTACTCGCCGCGGTCGACCCGGCCCTGGCGCGGCGCCCGCCCAAAAACCTGAACTCGGTCTTGGACGCGACGCGCACGCTTTCGCTCGGCATCATCGGTGACGTGCGCGTCTCGGGTGCCCGTAGCCCCGAGTTCGAAGCACTCGATGCTTGGCAATTGGGCAGCGTGTGGCTCAATCCCGAGAAGCGCTGAACTTCACTGCGGCAGCTTGCTCGGGACCGGCACTTTGCCGCCTTTTCGCAGATAATCCACCAGCACCTGGGTGAGCTTGTCGTCGGCTTTGACGCACGTGAGCGTGACGTCACCGCTGACCGCGCCCTTGCACTCCGTGCGGCGTTTGACGACCGCCGCGTTGATCACCGGCTCTTCGCGCAGTGCCGTTTGCACATTGTCGTCCAAGAAACGCCATTCCACCTTGGCCGCCTTGGGGGATGGCGGCTTGTCGAGCGTGACCTCTTCCTTGGCCAAGGTCACGCACAACCCGTTCCAACGCAGCGCTTCGTAGCCCCCGCCCGCGCCGCTGACTTGCATGCCGCTCGCGTCCCCGCCGCGCTCGACCAAGAGCAGCACTTCTTCGTCGAACTCGAGGAAAGAATTATCGGAAGCGCCACCGGCCGCATTCCATGCTTGCGTCTTGCGCGTGAGGTAGCCGCGCGTATAGCCGAATCCGTTGCCGAATAAGTACAGTGCCAGCGAGGGCGAGCCCGCGTTGCACATACGCTTGCTGAACTTTTGATCGGGCAGACAGAAGCGACCCGACTTGACGCACTGAGTGGGCACCGTGAGCGGGTCATCCTTCGGGGTTGCTTTGGCTTCGGGGCTCGGCGTTTCGGCGGCGCCCGGGGTCGCCTCCTCGGCGTTTGCGGCCGCGGGCTCGGCCGGCGGAGCCGTTTGGGCACCGCCGCAAGCAGAAAGACAGAGTGCGAACGACCAGAACAGGCGCTTCATGCGGCCCTTTTCTAACACGAAAGCGAAGCGCCCAAACGCGCGCGTTTAAGGCTGAGAAACGAGCTCTGATTTGATGCTCGCCAAGACGGCCGCGTCCAACGTGGGCGAGCGATGCACGATGCGGCCGCTGCGATCGACGATCAAGATCATGGGCAATCGCTTCTCGCCGAGGGCATCCGCCATGCGGAAGTCGGGGTCGAGGTAGATCGGATACGAGATGCGATTTTCGCTCAAGTACGCGCTGACTACGCTCGGCGCCTCCCCCACGTCCAAGCCGACTACGCGCAAGCCCTGTGCGGCGTAAGCGGCGTGGAGCCGCTCGAGCTTGGGCCGCTCTTGCTCACACGCGGTGCACCAAGTGGCCCACAGATCGATCACGGCCACGGAGCCGATGAATAGCGTGCGCGCGGACTCGGCTTGGCCGTCGAGCCGCGTGATGTCGATGGCGGGCAGCGCGTTTGCGCTCGTGTGCGGTACCGCGGCCGGCGTACCCGCGCAACCGATCGCGCACAGCGCGAACCCAAAAACGCGATGCATCAGAAGCGGCCTCCATAGCCGAACGACAGCACATTGGCGTATAGACCGTTGTCCCGCGAATAGTGAAAGTAACCGACGTCTAACGCGCTCTGACCGCGCGCTAGCCAGAGCAACTTGAAGCCGTATTCTCGCGCGCGAAACTCGGCCAAATCCGAGTCGGCGGTGCGCGGCCGGAGCAGGCTGTCCGGCCCAGAAAACGCGGTCGTGAAAAAGTCGACGCCGGTCTGCGTGTAATAGCGGAACGAACCTCTCGCGATCAGACGCGGCAACAAGTACTGATGCAGTTCGAACTCCGCGGTGTGCGCGCTGAGCTCGAAGGTATCCCAATAGTAGCGATACGCCGCCCGCAGGGTGGTGTGACTCTGGGGAATGTGCTGCGCGACGCGCGCCTGAGCGGCGTGCCGAGTGCGTGAGTGCGGAAACCGCTCACCCGTGCGGCTCATGCCGCCGGCGACCGGCACGGAGTTGTAACTCGTTTCCAGCAACCCCTCTTGAAAGGTGAGCCCGTAGCTGGCGTCGAACACCGTGGTCGGCGAGAGCAGCTGCAAGAAATTCAGATTGCCGTTGAGCGCGGAGCGATTGCGCCGTCCATGGCGATCGCCATTCGGCTGCAGGTAATCGAAGCGATCGAACGTGGCTTGACCGGAAACTCCGAGCACCGCATTGTCGTCGGCCAGCGATCGGCTGTAGCCGAGACCGAACGAACCGGAGCCGAACGGTTCTTCTTGGTGCCAGTTGATGTTCGACGTCAACTGGTCGTCGTCAGTCAAATCGAAGCGACTCGTCACTTCGATGCCCACCGCTTCGTTCACCGCGGAGGCGTGCGAGATGACGTCGAGCGCGTTGGCGGATGCGGCGCTCACGATGTCGATCGGAATCACCACCTCGTGGTGAATCCGGGCATTTTGGCGGATCCCGACCAGCATCAGCGGTTGCACGATCAGCGCGCGTTCGCTGCCGGGGCCGGCAACCGAGCCCGCTTGGGATTGGTAGCCACGCCCGTCTTGGGAATAGCTGGTCAGGCGAAGCCGAAACTCGTCGATGCGCGCGGCTTCGCTCGCCCGGCCGAGAATCGCCGCGTCGCTCGCTGGATCGGCATGAGCGCGTGCGCCGAACGAGCAGAGCGCGAACGCGGCCGCACAGAGCGCTCGCATCACGTGCGCTTTCCCGTCAATTGCCGCAACCACAACCGCCACCCGCTGGCTTTCCATCCGCACCGGCCGCGCCTTCACGCGTGGTGTGGAACTTGCGAGCGGCACGCCGCTCCAGCGCATCGTCTTGCGCGGGCATAGTCGGGTCCGCCAAATATTGGCGGCGATTTTGCGGCACGATGGCACACGCGCTGGTCGCCGACAGCAGCAGCCACAGCAGCGCCGTACCGAGCGCGCGCAACGCGAGCCGCACAGGTTCGGTCATGGCTCCCCACCCATCCCGGCGGCGCCGGCTTGTTCCGCGTTCGGATCGAGGGGAGCCGGTGCCCCCGCTTCACAACCGCGCAGTGCGGGGTCGGGCGCGGTGCTCGGTTGAATCCCGGCATCGCGGCTGGCCGCGCACAAATCAGCCTCCGGGTAGTCGTGGAACGAGAGCACGCAGCCCTTCATGCAGCCCAGGGCGCACACGCAACAGACGCCCGACAACCATTTGCCCGTTTTGCCGCGAACCACTGCTCGACCTCAAAAACGGGCAACGAAGGCCGCTTTGGGATTCGCGCCATCGACCGATACGGACAGCGCGACTTGGTTCTGCCGGCTGGGGGCGGTCAAGAGCAGGTATGCGCTCAGCCCGACGCCAATGCCGCCCACGATCCATGCCGCGGTACTGATGTCACGCAGGGTGCGCCCGGTCTCGTTGGCTTGCCGGCCAGCGCCGTCACACAAGCGCAAGGTGGGACTACAATGGTCCTCGACGATGCCTTGTTGATTCATGGCCAGGAACCCGGTCACGCCTGCCACCGAAATTCCGGACAGCCCGAGCGCTCCGATTACGTAAGCGGTGATCGGCGTTGGCTCATCGACGGGTGGAGCCGCGACCGGAGCCACGCGCGGCCCAGGTTGGAGCGGCGGATCCGCGTGGGCGACGGCGGGACACGCGCCCAACGGCAGAGCGAAAATGATGGCCAGAGCGATCGGGCGGCCGCGTCGACGAGCCGCCGTTGAGGCGTACGAGCCAGACATGTTCCGGGCGCGACTCTAGCGAAGCCGCGCGCGACTGAGTCTGGAAATCCGACCGCCGCTGGTATCAGCGGCCCGCCTACGCCATTTACGCGGCTTGTCGCGTCAGCGCGCTTCGCTCGAGGCCACGCTCACGGCTGCGGGTTCGGTGCACGTGTTCGGGTCCGGCGGGCACGCGAGCTTGACCGCGTTGTCCGACTTCCGGTCGAAGCTGCGGTCGAACCGAGCCAGCCAATCGTCGCCGTTGAACAGTCCGAAATTAGTGTGTTGCGCGTCGAAGTCCAAACCTGCCGAGACCGCTTGGAAACCGGACAGCCGCATCAGCAGCGCGCCCTGAAAGCCGTCCGGCAGGCTCTGCAACCGGCCGCGCGCGACCGCGGGGCCACCGGCCAACTGCACCAAGTGAATGTCGGTCAAGCGGCAGCGTCGCGCCATCGAACCAGTGACGGACAGGCCTCGTAAAGGAAATGCGCTGGCCACCCATTTCGGTAGTGAGCTTTGTGAGGCAAGGACCGCAAGTCCGGGCGTGGCATCACGCAGTTCGGCGCGAAAGGTGCCACCGAGCTCGAGATTTTTCTCCGCGCGGCCGAACAGTGAGTCGAGCTTCACGTCCGCCCACCAATCGGAAACCGGTTCGGGCACGTTGGGCAGAGCCGCGTTGCGCACGTGCACGGCTCCGGAACCATGGGCGGTGCTCGCATTCAAGTCCAACGTATCCACTTTGAAATCCGCCGTGAGATCGGTGCTCAAGCGCGTGGCTCCGATCCGACCGCGTGCGGCCGGCGCGTCCAAGCGCGCGCTGCCCGAAAGCTTGCCCGCTTTGCGCGCCAAGATCGCGTGAACCCCGAGCGCGGGCACGCTGGCCGCCCAACCCTTGTCGCCACCTCCCCCGCTTTGCAAACTGGCATTGCGGAACGTCACGTCCAGCGACCCATCCCCGTCGCTCGCGACCAACCCTTGCTCGAAGCGGCCGCTCACCCCGACGTCGGCGCGCGTCAAAAAATCACCCCAATTGAGCTCGGTTTGTTTGAAATCACCGGTCATCGACAGTGAAGTCGAACCGCGCGCCAAGAGCTTCGCCGCGCCGTCGACCTGCAAGGTCTCGACCCGCGACCATGGGCAATCGGCGTTCTGCGTCGTATCCCCGAGTGTGACTCCGGTGGACGTGAGGCGCGCGCTCACGTCACCGCTGTGACGCGCCAAGTCGAGTGCGGCGAACCGCGCATCCAACGCAGACTTACCCGAGAAGCGCATGTTGCCCGCTTCCACGACCCAAGCGGCGGGCGACAGTCCGAGGGTCCCGCTCAACGCCCCGAGCGCATCGGAGCGGAGCGCGGCGTGCAGGTCGACGCGCTTGGTCGTTGCGGTCTTTACGGGCTGCGTGCCAATCACCGCGCGCGGTGCTTGCAGAGTGGCCCAAACTTCCAAGCTCTTTTCAGGGTTGTTTTTTTGTTGGGCGAACGTGCCACGAGCCACAGCGGCCGTCGTTAACCGCGCGCCGCGGCCTTCGGCGCTGAGCGCCGGTATTTCCGCCTTGAAATGCGTGCGCTGCACGCCGTCCGGCCCTTGCTCCGAGTAGGCCACGGCGTTCAGCTCGGGCGCGCGAACCACGAGCCCCGCGTTCGACGAGCTGAAGTTCCAAAGTTTGGCCCGACCGTCGAGCATGTTGCCCTGCGCGTCGCGCCGCGCGAGCACGTGCGCCTGCAGGCCCGCGAGCTTGAACTCGTCTTTGCCGTCGCCCATGTCCACGCGCAGTGAACGGCCAGTGAGATCGGCCACCAAATTGCCCGTGAAGCGCTCCGGATCGGCGCGTTCGACCTGCACGGTCAGGCCGCCCGCATAGCTTAGACGTTTGATGCCCAGGGTCGCGGTCACCCCGTCGCTGTCGAGCTGCGCGTCGCCGTCGATCAGCGAGTCCGCATACCTGCCGTGCGCGACTAGCGAGATGGCTCCGTTCGTCAGCGCGAAGCTCGGGCCCTTGACCCAGCGGTTGAGCCAGCTGGCATCGCCCACCGTCAGTCGCACTTCGTTCAAGCGGGCTTCTTTGAAGCCGAAGTCTTTCGAGACGTCCCGATTCTGACTAGCTACGCCGATCGACAAGCGCTCGATGCGCGGCGAATGACCGGGCGCAATCGGTTCGCGCAGGGTCCCGCGCTCGATCGTCAGGGTGGCGTAGCTCGCCACTTGGCCGTCCACCGCGGCGTGTAGCTCGAGCAGTTCCGCATCGAGTTCAGCTTGCGGCGCGCGGAGCTCGAAGCCGCGCTGCACGAGATCCACGCGGCTTTCGGGCGTCAGCACGCCGCGCCGAGTCTCGACCGCGACGTGCAAGGACCCACTGGCCGAAGACACGCGCGGGGCCGGCTCCGCCGCAAACAGCGCGTAAAACTGGGGATCGAACGCGGGTGCGTCCAAACGCACGCGCGCCGAGATGAACGCGAACGGATCCATGCCGTGGACCGGGCGCACGTCGAAGGGGTACACCGTGCACTCGATGTGACCGTGCAAGCCGGGCGCGATGCGATAGCCCCCCGCCGAGAGCAAGCCCGGCTCGAGATCGAGTGACGCGGGGCCGACCCACACGCTGCGCGCGGGCGTCAGTTGAAACTGGCCGCGCGCGCGGCCCTTACCCCGATAGCGAAACGACTGCGCCCAGAGCTCCGACACGCCCACGTCCACATCGTCGAAGTGCACGATCCAGAGATTGTACTCGGCGTCGCTGATCGGCTTTTCGGGAACGTAGGCCTCGAGCACGGCCGGCGATGAAAACTCCGCGATCGGCGGCAGCGTACCCACGAACGGCTCGTGCTTGTCCCACGGGTCGATGCGGTTGCGCATCCGAAACGCGATACCCTCACCGCGCAAGTGCGAAGCGTGAAATCGGCGCTGCGCGAGTTCGCTCAAGTGGACGGTCAAGGAACCGTGGGCCATGTCGATGGAGAACTGGAGGTTCTTGTCCTGAAAGGTCAGGCGCGCGTTGCGCACATGCGCGCGTCCCGGCCAGACGCTCCAGCCGCTCGAAATGGTCGCCTTCACCTGGCTCGTGCTCTCGAACGCCCAGGGCAGCATGCCCAGGTTCAAGAACAGGTTCGCCGCCACCAGATAGAGGAGCTCCACCCCGGCCAGCGCGTAGAACACGACCCAGAGCCAACGCGGTACCCGCCGGCGCGGTTCGCGGTCAGCGGAGCTGCCTCTTAGTTTTTTCCAAGCGTTGCCAAGCCGAAGCACAGCTCGGCCAATGCATGAGCCGGGCCGAGTGACCGTTTTCCGCGCCCGCGCGAATCGCTACCAATCTAGCCTGATTTATCGGGCTTTTTGCGGGGGCAATTTGGCACGTTGAGGCGGTTCAGCGTCGCAGACTGAGGTACAAGTCCGCGGTCTGCTTGGCGATTGCCGACCAGCTGAACCGGGCTTCGACCCGCGCCCGTCCGGCTTTGCCGAAGGCAGCCGCCAGCGCGGAGTCGGCGACCAGCTCGTTGACGCGCGCCGCAAACGCACGCGCGAAGGCGTCCCGATCCTTGGGCGCGCCGAGCGGCGTGCCGTCGGGCTCGAAGGGCACCAAGTAGCCGGTCTTGCCATCTTCTACGACCTCCGGGATACCGCCGACGGCGGAGGCCACGACGGGCGCGCCGCAAGCCATGGCCTCGAGGTTGACGATGCCAAAGGGCTCGTAGATCGACGGGCAAACGAAGGCGCGCGCATGGCTGAGCACCTGGATCAGATCCGGGCGCGGCAGCATCTTCTCGATCCAACGCACCGGGCCGCGCGATCGCTCGAGCTCTGCCACTAGCCCGCGGACTTCCGCGCCCAGTTCCTTGGTGTCGGCGTCGCCCGCGCACAAGACGAGCTCGAGCTCGGGCGCGAAGTAGCGCGCGGCTTCGAGCAGATGCACGATGCCCTTCTGGCGAGTGACGCGGCCGACGAACACCACATAAGGGCGGCTTGGATCGATGCCTTCGCGTAGCAACACGTCCGTCCGCGGATCGGGCTGAAATTGCGCGGGATCGATGCCATTGTAGATGATGTGCACGCGCGCGGGGTCGACCGCGGGGTAGGCGGCCAATATGTCTTTGCGCATGCCCGCCGAGACCGCGATCACCGCGTCCGCGGCTTCAATCGAGGCCTTCTCGCAGTAGCTGGAGAGCGCATAGCCACCGCCGAGCTGCTCTGCCTTCCACGGCCGCAGCGGCTCCAAGCTGTGCGAGGTCATCACGTGCGGCACGCCGTACAACAGCTTGGCCAAATGCCCGGCAAAGTTCGCGTACCAGGTGTGGGTGTGCACGAGCTCCGTGCCGCGCACGGCCTTGGCCATCGCCAAATCGACGGACAAGGTGCGAAGCGCAGCCAGCTCCGGCGCATCACCGTCCAAGGCCGACCAGGGCTGATAGGTGCCGGCGACCTCGGGCGAGCTGCGTTCCGCGCCGAAGCAATGCACGGCGAGCTCGACGAGCGGCGCGAGCTCGCGCGCCAAATATTCCACGTGCACGCCAGCCCCGCCGTACACCTCGGGCGGGTACTCGCGGCTCAAGAGCGAGATTTTCATGGCTCGTTTCTCGCGCGAATCAAAGTCGGACCACGTCGTCTTTGCCGAGCACGACGATGCCGTTGTCGCTGAAGGTGAAGCCGCGCGCGCGGTCTTCTTCTGGATCGACACCGATGCGAGCGCCGGGCGGAACTTTGACGTTCTTGTCCAAGATTGCGCGCCGAATGATGGCGCCGCGGCCCACGTCCACACCGTGCATCAACACCGAGTCTTCCACGTTGGCGCGCGAATGGATCGACACACCCGGCGAGAGGATCGAACGACGCACCGCCGCGCCCGACACGATCACGCCCGCGGCCACCATCGAGTCGATGGCCATGCCCCGGCGCTGGTCTTCGTCGAACACGAATTTCGCGGGCGGCAACGCGCCGAGCGACGAGTGAATCGGCCACTCGTGATTGTACAGATTGAAGATCGGATGCACGCTGATCAGATCCATCTGCGCTTCGTAGTAGGCGTCCAGCGTGCCCACGTCACGCCAGTAACCCGCGTCACGCTCGGTCGCGCCCGGCACTTTGTTCGAGTGAAAGTCGTACACGGCGGCCTGGCCGGCATCGACCATGGCGGTGATGATATTGCCGCCCATGTCGTGCGCGCTGTCCTTGTTGGCCGCGTCCGCATGCACCGCGTCAATCAAGGCTTTGGTGTTGAACACGTAGTTGCCCATGGACGCGAACACGTGCTCCGGGTCATCCGGTAACCCCTCGGCATTCTGCGGCTTTTCCACGAAGCTCGAGATCCGGTTGTTGGCTCCCGGAACGATCACGCCGAAACGCGAGGCCTCGTCTTTCGGCACGCGGATCGCCGCCACGGTGACGCTCGCACCGGACTGGATGTGCGCATCGATGATTTGCTCCGGATCCATACGATAGATGTGATCCGCGCCGAACACGCAGATGTAATCCGGGTTCTCGTCTTGGATCAGATTCAGGTTCTGGAAGATGGCGTCGGCCGAGCCCTCGAACCAACGCGGTCCGAGTCGCATCTGCGCCGGCACGGTCATCACGAAATTGTTGAACAACGGCGACATGCGCCAAGTTTGGGCAATGTGCCGATCGAGGCTGTGGCTCTTGTACTGGGTGAGTACGGCGATCCGCAAATAGCGGCCGTTCACTAGGTTGCTGAGCGCAAAATCGATGATTCGGTAGTTGGCACCGAAGGGTACCGCGGGTTTTGCGCGATCGCGCGTCAGCGGCCAGAGCCGCTTTCCTTCACCACCAGCGAGAACCACTCCGAGCACGTGCGGGCGTTTGGCCATACGGGAAAAATCCTGCCGGAAGTCGTGGCCAGACGAAAGGGCTTTGTCAGCAGATTTTCGAGCCTCCGCGGGGAGGGGGAGGAATGGGGCACTTTGACCGCTGCGCCCGGCAAAAAAGACGGCTGCTTCCGTGACACTCGCTTGGCACGCAGCGCTGACTCATGGTCCGATCCGGCGGTCCGAGATTGGAAAAGGAGCACGCCCATGCTGTCCATGAACAAGATTTTGGTTCCGGTCGATCTATCGCGAGCGGCGCTGCGCCTGCTGGAGGAAGCGCAGCTGTTCGCCAGCAAGTTCTCGGCCACGATCGACCTACTGTACGTGTGGACGCCGCCCGCGTTGGTCGCGCCCGAGGCGGTGATGACGGGCGTCGGCGTAGCCGAGCAACCGCTATTGGAGTGGCTCGGCAACAGCGCGCGCGAGCAGCTAGAAAAGTTCGCGAGTGACGCCCAGAACGCGGGCCTCGCCATCGCAAACAGCCATTGCGAGCTGGGCGACCCGGCGACGGCCATCGTCGAGCGTGCCAAGAGCGGCGGCTACGATTTGCTGATCATGGGCACGCACGGTCGCACGGGTCTCTCACACGTGCTCATGGGGAGCGTGGCCGAGAAGGTCGTGCGGCGCGCGCCGTGCGCGGTGCTCACCGTGCGGACGCACGAGATGGGGGAATAGCGAAACGTGGACGGCCAGAGCGTCGGCCGCGCACCTGGTGCGCTTTGGATACGCGGCCAAAAGAAGCCTGATAAATTCAGCCGTTTGTGCGGCGCGGGAGCGAGCGTTACACTGCCTCGTTGCGGGTCGCCGCAGTCACTCGCCGAGACAGATTGAATGCACCTGAGGTCACTGAAGCGTCTAATCGGCTCCAGCCTGGTTCTGGCTTCGCTCAGCGGTCTGTGTGCCGCTCCCCGGGTCGCTCGGGCGCAAGGGCCTACGGCGGATAGTGACGGACTCAAGCGCGCGAGAGAGCAATTCGGACAAGCGCTAGCGCTGCAAACGGGCGGCGATTGGGCGGGCGCGCTCGCGCTGCTGAAAGAAGTCGCGGCGGTCAAGCCCACCCCGCAAGTCCGCTTCAATATCGCGCTCTGTGAAGAGCGGCTCGGTCGCCTCGTGGCGGCGCTCGGCGATTACGAGCTGGCGGGCGCGGATGCGCAGGCGCAGAAGGCGGACCAAGTGCGGCAAGAGGTCGACGCGCGCCTCGAGTCGCTCAAGGCTCGCGTGCCGCGCGTGGTCGTCAAGCGCGGACAGGGGGCAGATTCCGCCACCATCTCGCTCGATGGCGTCTCGCTGGGCGACTCCGTGCTCGACAGCCCGCTGCCCGTCGACCCCGGGCCGCACGTGGTCGAAGGCGTAGCCTCGGGTTTTCTGCCGTTCAAAGAATCGTTTCGCGTGGCCGAGCAACAGACGGCCACGATCGAAGTGAAGCTCGAGCTGGCCCCCGTCAAAACCGATCCCTTGCCGCCTCCGCTTCCACTTCTGCCTCCGGACCCGGCTTCGCAGAATCTACGCACCGCCGGTTTCATCGTGGGCGGCGCGGGTATCGCGAGCTTGCTTGCTTCGGGTGCGATGTTTTACCTGCGGCACACCGCGATCAGCGATCTCGACGAGCAATGCGGCCGTGACCGCGCGAACTGTCCCGAGAGCGCGCGCAGCATCGCCGACCGCGGCAAACTCTACACGACGCTCGGAGACGTCACCCTCGCGGTCGGCGCGGTCGGGTTAGGCGTGGGCGCCGTACTCGTCATCGTCGGCAGCCGCGCCGATTCGCACCCCAGCGTCGGCATCGCGCCGGGAGCCGCTTTTGCGAACCTCGGCGGCGCGAGCTTGATCGGCCGTTTCTGAGCGCGCGGGTCAGAACCCGGGATTGCGGATCGGCGATACGAACGGATCGCTGCTCGGACGCGTTTTGACGTTCGGATCTGGCTTCTTCACGAACGGCGGGCGCTTGCTGGGCGCGGCGGACTTCACGGGCGCAGTGGACTCCGCGGGCGTCGTGGGCAGCGATTGCAACGGTTCGACGGCGGGCTCGCCCACGACCGGCGCGGGGGCCCGCACGACACTAGGCGTCGGGGTGACGGGCGGAGAATCGACGGCCGCAACCACCGTCGGTGGGCGACGAGTGAACAGCAACATCGCGATTACCCCCAGCGCTGCGATCAACGCCGCGGAAAGAGCGGTGCGCATCCGGTTGCGGCCGGGCGTGCGGCGACTGTCACGCGCTGCCGGCAACGCTTCACGCGTGGTCGCCCCGGGCAGCGACTGCTGACCTTCGGCGCTGGGCGTGACTTCACGGCTGGAAACCAGGCCTTCGAGCACGGTAGGGGCCTCATCCGGCAGCTCGCCATCGGCGATGCGGGGGGCGGATTTTCCGGCCTCTCGGCGATCGGCGGCCTCGAGGGCGGCTTTGATCGCGCTCTTTCGCTTCTCCAGCCGATCCGGCAACAGCGCGCGTAGAAACTCCGCGACCTCTTCGTCCGTGCTCGGGCGCATCGAGGGCGGCAGCGCGCGCGTGAGGCCGATCAACATGTCGTTCGCGGTCGGGTAGCGCTTGGACGCGTCCTTCGCGAGCGATTGCAGCACCACCGCTTCGAGCCCCGCCGGATAACCAGGGACGATGGCGCTCGGCGGCGTGACCGGGTCGTCGTCACTGATGCGGCGAATCGTCTGGCTCTGATCGTCACCGCGAAATGGGTGAGTGCCGGTGGTCATCATGTACAGCAAGATGCCCATCGCGAACACGTCGGTGCGCCGATCGATGCGCTCGCCGCGCAGCTGCTCGGGCGACATGTATGCGATTTTGCCTTTGAGCTGTCCGGCTTCGGTGTCGTTCGACGCGCGGCTCGTGGCTTTGGCGACGCCGAAGTCCACGACCTTGACCACGCCTTCGTACGTCAGGAGCACGTTTTGCGGCGAGACGTCCCGGTGCACCAAACCGACGAGGGTGCCGTTTTCGTCACGTAGCTCGTGAGCGGCGTGCAGCCCTCGGCACGCCTGCGCGGTGATGCTGACCGCGATCGCGAGCGGGATGCCGCCGCGAGTAGCCGCGTACTTCATGATGATGTTGAGTGGCTCCCCGTCCACCCATTCCATCACCAGGTACAAGATCCGGTCGACCTCACCCAGATCGAGGATCTCGATCACATGGGGGTGGCGGACCTGAGAAGCGAGCGACGCCTCGTCCAGAAACATCCGCTCGAAGTGCAAGTCATCGACGAGACCCGGAAGCATGGTCTTGATCGCGACCATCTTCTGAAAGCCACGCGTGCCACGTAGTCGCGCAGCCCACACACTCGCCATCCCGCCCTTGGCGATGGGAAGCAGTAGCTCGTAGCGCCCGAGCACCTGGCCGGCAGTGAGGTCGTCGAGCATGCGTATCCGCGAAACTCTGACACTATCATAGCTCCCCTCGCTGGTGGTCGCTTCCCCAAACCCCTAGAAAAACCTGGGATTAGTGGGTGCGCGCCTGATCGCCCGCAAATACGCGGACTCGCTCGTGGCTATGCTCGCGGTCGCCCTCGCCTTCCCCGTCGGGCAGCGGTCGTAACGCTAGGACTGCACGCGCGTCGGCCGAGCCCGCGACCAGCGACGAGGCGGTGGTCAAAATCCATTGTGCCCCAGGCAATGCCTCGCGAAATGCGGGCAGCAGCTGCTGCTGGACCTGGGGGTCCTGATGTAGGTCCACCTCGTCGATGGCAATCACGCCCTCCGCATCGCGGGGATCATGATCGGGGTAAGCCGCCCACAATGTGCGCACCGACAACGCCGCAAACGCGGCCAAGTGCCGGGCACGGGTGGGCAGCGCGTCGAACGGAACCTCGCGACGGTGGCCAGGAACCGAAAACATCGGTTCGAACGTGAACGGATCGACGCCTCGGTACGAACACCCGACCAGGGCCAGCAGCGTGTCGAGCGAGCTTTGCATGGCGGCCCCGAGCAAATCGAAGCGCCGCTCACCCGTCGGCTTCGAGGCCGCGAGCGCGCTCGAGATCGCGCCGTAGGCCAACGCCTGCTTGGTCTCACGAGCCAGGTCCGAGCGCGTCGCGTCGTCCGCACCGACACTCGTGCGTACGTCATAGCGACCCACCGTGCGCGATGGCGCACTGATCGCGAGCGGTGACTTGGAAAACCAACGCGTGCTCGGGATGGACAAGAACGCGAAGCCACCTTCGCTGGCCAAGCGGTCGAACAACGCTTGTTCTCGGCGCCGCAACGCTTCTTGCTCGTCATTCACGCTGAGGCGCGCATTGGGGCTGACCACGGACAACGGGTGAGGCCGCGCTGGTTCGTCCTGGCCGAGCGCCCAATCACACGCCGCAAACGGCTGCCCCGTGGCCTCCGCCGCATCCCAGCGCGCGGGTTGTACGACGCAATGTCCGGGACGAGTACTGGCCAGTGCGGCGAGCACGCTGCTCTTTCCGACCCCGCCCGCGCCATGGATCACGGTCACGGCACGGGCCTCACCGCCCTCGTCCGCAAAGGGCAGCACGAGCTTCTCGAATGGCCCGACGCCAACCAGCACTGCTTGCAAGAGCTTCATGCGGCCTCGCTAGCGTACAGTTTTTCGGGCGCGGATTCAAAGGCCCGACCCCGGCCCGGGTCGGATAAGGTCACGCCAGATGGAAATACGAAGTGAGCTCGAGATCGCAGCGCCCGCGGCGGAGGTATGGGGGATTCTTACGGACTTTCCGCGCTACCAGGAGTGGAACCCGTTCATTACGGAGTTCAAAAGCGACGGCGTCGTCGGCAACCCGCTGCAGCTCTCGCTCAGCTTACCCGAAGGGCGAGACCACCACCTGAAGGCGAGGCTGCTGCGGATGGAAGAGGATTTCGAGCTCCGCTGGCGCGCCCATTTGCTCCTGCCAGGGCTGTTCGACGGCGAGCATTTCCTGCGGCTAGTCGCGGTCGGCCCCGAGCGAACGCGCTTCGTGCAGGGCGAAAACTTCAGCGGCGTGTTGCTGCGTTTTTCGGGCAGGACTTTGACCCAGGTGGCGCGCGGCTTCGACTACATGAACGAAGCCCTGAAGCGACGCGCCGAGGCCAATTCGCCACGCTGAGTCACAGCGGCCGACTTGAGCCGCACGCGCAAGCGAGTAGGATGGCCCCATGGGCATTCGGCGTATCATGGTTCCGATCGACTATTCCGAGAACTCCAAGGTCGCTCTCGCCTACGCGGCGGACCTCGCGTTGGGCTTTGGTGCATCGCTCGACATCGTGCACGTCTGGGATAGGCCGACGTATTTGACCGACGCGGTGATGGTGCAGCGTCCCGGTGAGGCGCACAAACCGATCGGTGAACTCATCCGAGAGAACGCGCAGCACGACATGACGGAGTTTTTGAGCGAGCTGTCGCTGCCGGCCGCGCTGACGACGAGCAGCCGCCTGATCTCGGGGGAGCCCTCGTCTGCCCTGCTCGCCGAGCTGAAGAAGGGCGAGCATGATCTGGTGGTCTTGAGCACCCATGGCCGCACGGGGTTCGCCCACTTGCTCCTGGGTAGCATCGCCGAGAAGTTGGTTCGCCTATCGCCGGTCCCGGTCCTGACGGTCCCCGTGCCCGGTCGGGGCTAGATCTCGTCGCCCCAAAGCCGGAAACCGCGACCGCCACCCGAGACAGCCGATCGCGGGCGCCCGCGCGATTGCTGCGTAAACTGGGGGTCGCGGCGCGGCGCGGCGGGTCGCCGCGCGTGCCGGCGATGAGGCGACACGGTGACGATTGCCTGGCGAGCGACGCACTAGTATTGTCGCGCGCCCCCGTGACAAACGAGCTCCCAGCCCACTGCGTGTCGCGTCACGTCGTCCGTGTCCGATTTGGTGAAACTGACCTGATGGGCATCGTCCACCACGGGACGTACATCTCGTACTTCGAAGTGGGCCGGGTGGAGTACATGCGGCGGCGCGGCCTCGATTACAATTCGTGGACGCAGCTCGGCATCCATCTGCCGGTGGTCGAGGCACACGTTCGTTACCGTAAGAGCGCCCGCTTCGACGAAGTGCTGTGCGTCGAGTCCCGGCTGACCGAACTGACCCGGGTCAAAGTGCGCTTCGACTACCGCCTGCTGCGCGGCGGATTGGTCAAACCGGATGAACTCGTGGCGGAAGGTTTCACTCTGCTCGCCTGTGTCGACGACAATCACATCCCGCGGCGTATTCCGCCGAATGCCGACGCCATCCTGCGTGGTCCCGAACTCAATTCGGAAGTGTTCCCGGAAGTGAAAGCAGCCGCAGCGCGCTAGCTGACGCTTGCGGTGCGGTGCTAGGGTCAATGCCGAATGAATGACGGGGCACCGCCACGACCGGACCCGAAAGCCATCCGTCCGTCGATCGTCGACTCCGGTTGGTCGGTTCCGCCACCCCCAGCCAGCGAGCCCACAGCCGCAGCCCCGCCCGAAACCCGGTCGCTGCCGGGCTATGAAGAAACCGCGGCGATTCGCGAGGTAACGATGGTGGATCGCGAAGTGCACACGCGCGCCAAAGCGATGCGCGAAAAGGACACGCTGCCACCGCCGCGCCGAGCCTCGGGCTTCCCTCAAGCATCGTCGCCCCAGCCGACGGCACGCGCGCACGAGCTGCCCCCCGTCGCGGTTCGTCCCCCGCCCCCGAGCGTCCGCCCGCCACCGCCGAGCATTCGGCCGCCGCCACCACCGCCGCCAACGGCGGAGCGTTCGGTATTTCCAACGACCCGCTCTTCCATACCCGTGCCCCCGCCCCCGCCCGCAGCGACGGCCACGCCCATCGACAATGCGAGCATCGCGGCCGCTCGCAGCGCGGCCACGTTGGTGCGGCCGCGTCCATCTTTGGGTCCGCAAGCGTTGCCCTCGTTTGCGGGCGCGCTCGCGCAGCGCGTCCGCTTCGCGGGTGGCGAAGTGCCGCTGTGGAGCTTGGTCACGCCGCTCGTGCTGCTCGTAGCCTTGGGGGCCGCCTTCGCCGCCGCGGCCGTTGCTTCGCCGACCGACCCGGGTGCCGCGCAGAAAGTCGGCCCCGAGCCGTCCGCGTCGGTCACCGCCGTCGTCACCGCGCCGCCGCCTTTGCCCGCTCCTCCCATGGTCAGCGCCAGCCCCGACGAGAAACCGAAGCCGCTCAGCTTGCTCGAGCGCGTCGCGCTCGGGGATGACGCGGCCGTCAAGGAATTGAGCGCAAAACCCTTGGCAGATCTGCGCGTGGAAGAGGCCATCTCACTGTCGCTCGGGCAAAGCGCGCAAGACGTGCGCGCGGCGCGCGCGCTGCGCGATCGCGTCGATCACGATCCAGGTTTGATCAAAGATCCGGAAGTCTTGGCCCAGCTCCGGCGCAACTGTGACGACCCGGAAACCGCACGTGAGGCACTGGCCGCGATGGCCAACGTGCCCGGCCCCATCAGCGCCGATTTGATTTACGAAGTGTGGACGGCCACCGCTTCGCGTACCACCGCCACCGATCTCGCCCGCTCGCTCATCTACAGCAAAGAAGTGCGAGCCAAAGCATCGAAAGCCTTGGCCGTCGCGCTCGACCTGCGCGACGCCGACACGTGTGAGAAGAATCGTGATCTGATCGACCGCGCGAACAGCGATGCCGATCGCCGCTCGTTTCACCTACTGAACAAGCTGACGCGCAAGTACGGCTGTGGCCCGAACAAGCGCCAAGACTGCTACGCCTGCCTGCGCGGCGACGGCAAAGATTTGGAAGCGACACTCAAGACGGTGAAGACTCGCCGCGAACCCCACCCGTTCGGCGGTGGCTAGACGAGCGCGCTCAGCTCGGGGTCTTGGGCAATGAGCGAGCCGCCTTGTACTCCTCGAGCTCTTCGAGGCTCTTGGGCCAATCGGTTTTGAGCAAGCGCGAGAGCCCGCGGTCGGCCAACAGCTTGCCGTTGGTCTGACAGGTCGGACAATAATTGAGCTCGTTGGCCGCGTAGGAGATGCGCTGGACGGGCGTGCCGCACACCGCACACGGCTTCTGGTAGCGGCCATGCACGGCCATTTCCGGGCGAAACGCCGTCACTTTCTCGGGGAAGCCGGAGCCCGCCTCGAGCCGCAAGCGCACGATCCAAGCGCTCAGGACCTCTTGCGTGGCCACGTACAGCGCATTCACCTCGGGCGCGGACAAGCTGCGCGTGAGCTTCACCGGTGACAACCGAGCTGCGTGTAAGATCTCGTCCGAGTAGGCGTTGCCGATACCGCTGAACAAGCGCGGGTCGGTCAGCGCACGTTTCAACGTCCGATTCTCGAGCACGAGCGCTTGCTCGAACTCGGGCAAGCTCGAACCCAGCACTTCGAGGCCCCCGCGCGAAAACTCGCGGAGATTCTCCGCGCCGCGCACTACGTGCAGGCTGGCGCGACGCTTACTGCCGGCCTCGGTCAAGACCAACGTGTGCTCGGCGAAGTCCAAGCCCAAGAGCGCCGCCTTGCCGGCAAGCTTGTCGCCCTTCGGCTTCAGATGAAAGCGTCCCGCGATCATCAAGTGGAAGACCAAGAACAGGTCGTCCTGGAGCTCGAATACGATGCGCTTGCCGATGCGCTGAAACCCCGTGACTCGTTTGCCGTGGGTCGCCGCCAACGGGGGCTCGAAGCTGCGTACCAAAAACGGGCTCTTGAGCCGGGCCTGCTCCAACACCTGGGCACGAAAAAGCGCGTCCAAGCGCTCGATGTAGATCGCCACGTCCGGTAGCTCGGGCATCGCGGGTCAGGTTAGCAAGCTCTGAGGGTCGCACACCCACCTATGCCTACGCCTGCGCTTTTTCCGAGGAATTGCCGGCACCCAAGAATCCGCAAATCAAACGCGGGGATTGTGCGTATCCACTGAAAGCTCCGAGCGCTGGGTCGCGTTTGGAGAGCACGGGATCTGTCATGAACCACTCTCGACGCATCGCTCACTGGTCCGCTCTCGTCTCCAGCGCATGCTTGGCGCTGCTGCTGGGAGCTTGTTCCAAGCCCAAATCCAAGCTGAGTGAGGCGACCGCCCAGCGCGGCCGGATCGTGAAACTCGTGACACCGAACACCGGGATCGGTTTGCAAGTGTGCGACCCGCAAGGCGCCGCGTGCGCAGAAGCCTCGGTCGATGGCGCCGGCCCCGCGGGCTCGGTGCTGCGAACCGGGCCGCGCAGCAGTGCCCAGATCACGCTCACGGATGGCACCGCCCTGGCGCTCGATCACGATACGGAGCTGCACTTGGCCGGCGGATCGAGGCGCGCACGGCTGAGCCAGGGTTCGATCGTCCTCGACGTCGGCGGGAAGCCGGGCACCCGCGCGCAGCTCGACGTGAACGAGGGCGCCCTGGACATCAAAACCGGCAAAGTGGCGCTGCGTGCCGGCAGTGATTTTGCGATCTTGGACGTGATTCGCGGCAGCGCCACCTTGACCGCGAACGGCGCCAGCGCGTTGCACGTCAGCGCTGGCGAAGAAGCACGTTTGTACCGAGGCTCCGCGCCCTACGTCAGCGCGGGCGCCACGCTCTCGGAAGCCGTGGCCTTCACGGACCGCTTGCTGGAAGCGAGCGAATCGGGTGCGGGCGCGCGCGGTCTGGGTGAGTTGACCGCGCGCAAGCCGGGCCGCACGGAAGAGCTGCGCGGCACGGTGAAGCTCGCCGCGCACAGCGTGCGCGTGCGCATCGCGGGTGCCATGGCGCGCACCGAAATCGACGAAGTGTTCGAAAACAACAGCGACGACGTGCTGGAGGGTATCTATCGCTTCCCGATCCCGACCGACGCCAAGATCGAACGGCTCGCGCTGGAAGTCGATGGCAAGATGGAAGAGGGCGCCTTCGTCGATCGCGATCGAGCCGCCGCCATTTGGCGCGGCGCGCTCGTGCACGCGGCGCCGCAAATGCGGCCTCAAATCAAAGAGGACATCGTGTGGGTGCCCGGGCCCTGGCGCGATCCGGCGTTGCTCGAATGGCAGCGCGGCGGGCGCTTCGAGCTCAAGATATTCCCCATCCCCAAGCGCGGCCAGCGTCGCATCGTGCTCGCGTACACCGAAGCGGTGCGCCCGGTGGGAGGCATTCGTCATTACAGCTACCCGCTGCCCGTCGATCCGGGTGGGACGACCAAGATCCGCCACTTCGACATGGACATCGAGGTGCGCGGGCAAGATCCGAAGTTTGCCGTTCGCACGCTCGGCTACCCGCTGACCGCTAGCGATCGCGACGGCGCGCGCGTCCTCGCGTTCCGCGCCGACGACTTCACGCCCAACGGAGATTTGAGCGTCGAGTGGGCGCTGCCCGAGCGACAGAGCGAGCTGTCCTCGTTCGGCTACCGCGCGGCGGACGAGCGCTACGCCTTGCTCACCTTGAGGCCCAAGCTACCGCGTGCGACCGCCGATCGCGTTCATGCCACGGCGCTCGTGGTCGATACCAGCCGCTCGATGTTCGGCGAGGGCCTCGAGCGCGCCAAGCGCTTGGCCGTGCGGCTCGCACGCGAACTCGATCCCGCGGGTCCCGTGACCGTGCTCGGTTGCGACAGCACGTGTCGTGAACTGCCCGGCGGCTTCCTGACCCCTGGGCCGATGGCCGCCCAGACGATCGAACGCTTTTTGAGCTCGATCCCCGCCGAGGGCGCGTCGGACCCGACGCAAGCGATCGCGACCGCCAAGCGTACGTTTTCAGCCGTGCCGGGGAGCCCGGTGCAAGACATCGTGTACATCGGCGATGGCACGCCCACGGTCGGCCCCATCCGCTCGGCGACGGTCACTTCGGCCGTGCGCGACGCGCTGGCCGGCTCGCAAGCACGCATCACCGCGGTCGCGGTGGGCAGCGCATCCGATCTCGACACGCTCGGGGCCTTGGCTCGCGCCGGTGGCGGCTTGGTATTGCCGTACGTCCCGGGTCAAACCTTGAGCCAAGCGACGCTCGGCATATTAGGCGCAACCTACGGTAGCGCCTTGCGTGACGTAGAGGTGGTCTTGCCCGATGGTCTGCACGCGGTCGCCCCGCAAAAGCTCGATACCATCCTCACCGGCAGTGAAGCCACCATCAGCGCTCGCATGGATGCGGACCGGGTCGACGGCGCGTTGATCGTGCGCGGCAAGCTGGGCGACACGCCGTTCGAGCAGCGTTACGACGTGCACGTGGCGGCCAGCGACAGCGCGGGCAACGCGTTCGTGCCGCGCATGTACGCAGCCGCCCGCATCGCGGATCTCGAACAAAATGGCGGCGCGGAGGCCAAAAAAGAGGCCCTCGCCCTGTCCACGCGCTTCTCGGTCGCCAGCCGCTACAGCTCGCTGCTCGTGCTCGAGAGCGAGGCCATGTTCCGCGCGTTCGGTCTGGAAGCCGCCAATCGCGGCGCGCGCTTCACGGGTGAAGAGCTCGCCGAGCAAAGTGAGGCTAAAGGCGAAGTGCCGGTCGAAGACGCCGAAGATGCGTTCGACGCAGCGAGTTCGGCCGGCGCCGCGGACAAGAAGAGCAGCGGGTTCAACGGCCCCGGCGCCATGGGCTCGGGCTCGGGTTCGATCGCCGCTGAAGCCGTCGCTCCGGCCAAAGCCAAAGCGCCCGCACCGGCTTCGCGCGCGGCGAGCGCACCATTCGACGACGGTTTTGCCCAACCACCTCCTGCCGCCGCACCGACGCCCCAGCGCCCGGCCAGGATCGACGAGCCGGAGATGTCACGCCCCGAGCCACGCCGGCGCATGATCCCGATGCGTCGGGTTTGGGACCGCAAAGGTCAGATCAATACCGCCGAGCGGGTTCCGCGCAGCGCGAGCATCACGGCGGTGGCCGACGCCGAGCGCACGCTCTCCGCGGAGCCCGATCGCCGATCGGTGGTAAAAAAAGCTTATTCGCTGTACGCCATCAGTGGTGACTTGGGGCGCGCCACCAGCTTGGTCGAGCGCTGGGTGAGCAAAGAGCCGCTCGATCCGGACGCGCTCACGGCGCGCGCCGATCTCGCCGCGCGCCGTGGTGACCGCGAGCTCGCGGTGCGCATGTTGGGTAGCGTGGTCGACGTGCGGCCCGATGACGTCGCGAGCCAGAAGCGCTTGGCCCGGTTATACCGCTGGTCAGGGCGCGCCGATCTCGGCTGCCGACACGCGATGGCGATCGCCGAACTGCGCGCGGCGGATCCGAAACTGCTCGCCGATGCTTTGCGCTGCGCACGCACCGGCAACGGCGCTCGCTGGGCCAGTGATGCACTCTCGCTCGTCGATGAAAACACGGCGCGCGCGGCGACGACCCTCGCCGCAACTCCCGCCCCCGACGACACTCGTCTGCTCGGCGATCTCCGGGTGGAAGCCACCTGGTTGGACGACGCCGATCTAGACTTGGCGATCTTGCATCCCGACGGCCAACGTGTCTCCTGGCTCGGAGCCCCCACGCGCGAACTGATCAGCGCCCGCGACGTCCTCGCTCACGGGCGCGAAGGGCTGGCCTTGAACGGCGCAAAACCCGGCGAATATGCGATAGAAATCGTGCGCACGGGCGACTACGCGGGCACGGTGCGCGGTGAGCTGACGGTGTTCGCGGCCGGCATGACTCGGCGCATCCCCTTCGTTCTCGAGGGGCAACGCACCACGGTGGCGCTGGCCGAAATCAAAATGGTGCCCCGGCTCGTGCCGCTGGAGAACATGCCAATGATCGCCAGCGACGGCGTGCGCTGACCGCCAAGCGTCAATGGGGAGGGCAAAGAGCCCCCTGAACGCTCTCTGAGCACCGAGCGCCCCCCAAATCTCTTCTCCCCCTTGGCGCTCATGGCGCCTTGGCGTTCAACTCTGGGAGCCGAATCGAAACCGGATAGGCGAGGTTCAGAGTGCAGGGCCGTTGTGTTCAGGCTTGGCCCGCTCGGGCTTCGGCTTTTCGGACTCGGCTCGATCGGCGTTGTCGGCGTCGCGGATCAGGCCCTCGAGATCTTTCTCGCCCACCACGCCCATTTCCACCGCGCGCACGACGCCGCGTTTGTCGATCACGAGCAACGTGGGCAGGCCCGTGACATCGAAGGCCGTGGCGGCTTGCGCATCCGCGTCGAACAGCACCTGGTAGCTCGGCCGGTGGGCGCTCAAGTAGCGCTGCGCGTCGGCGAACTCATCGCTCGTGTTCACCCCGACCACGGCCAGCGCCGGACCAGACAACCGGCGAGCCACTCGCTCGACGATCGGCGCCTGTTGGCGACAGGGACCGCACCAGCTGGCAAAGAAGTCCAAAACTACGGTTTTTCCCTGTAAATCAGAGAGTCGCTGGGTGTTCCCGAGGCCGGCGTCCGAGAGCGTGCGCAGCATGAAATCCGGCGCGGGGGAGCCAATCAACGGAGAATCCGAGTGCGCAGCGCGGCCCTTCCCCAAGCGCGGCAAGCCGAACAAGCCCAAGCTCAAGCTGGCCACCACCACGAGCAAAGCGGTGAGGTAGCCCGGATACGATTCCCGCTTGGAGTGCGGCTTCTGGCTCATGGTCCCCCGGGACGTAGCTCGGGATCGGCGTGGCTCGCAAGTGACGCCGGCGTATCCTCCAAGGCGCGCTCGGCGGCGCGCGTGCCCAACACCGGCAAGCGGACGCGCAAGCGTGCACCTCCCAGCTCGCTCTGGCCAGCGCGGATCGTGCCGCCATGCTCGATCACGACCTTCTTCACGATCGATAGCCCCAGACCGGTGCCTTCGTCTTTAGTGGTCACGTAGGGGTCGAACACCGTTTCACGCAACTCGACCGGGATGCCGGGGCCGTTGTCTTCTACGTCCAAATTCCAAAATTCGCCATCTCGAGCCAGCCGCACGAGCACGCGACCCGAACCGACCGGGCGCGCCGCAAGCGCCTGAGCCGCATTGCGCACCAGGTTGAACAGCACGCGGCGTAACATCTGCACGTCGATCAGTGCCTCGCACGGCTCCGCGGGCACCACGAATTCTACTTTGATATTCGTTACTTGGCCTAGTGACAGCAGCTCATCGAGGGCCGTCTCCGTGCTGTCGCGCTCCCCGCTCCGGACCCCGAAACGCGCGGCTTGTTCGCGCAAGAACTCGGCCAAGTCAGCGCGGAACAGACTGGCTTGCGGCAAGCGTGCGAAGTCCGAGAACTCGCCGACGAGGCGACGCAGCGTTCCCACTTCGTCTTCGACGATTTCGAGCGTGGTATCGACGAGGCGTTGATACTCCGGATCCGAACCCGCGTAGCGGCGGTGGATCTCTTGCACGGCGAGTGAGATCGGCGTCAGTGGATTCTTGATCTCGTGAGCCAAGCGTCGCGCCATCTCTTGCCAGGCGCTGATGCGTTGCAGGTACTCGATGCGCGCGCGGCTCGACTCGACTTCCCCGAGCATGCGATTGAACGCGCCGGCCAAGTCGGCGATCTCGTCGCCCCCGCCTTCGGGCACGCGAATGCTCAAGTCGCCTTCGCCCACCAAGCGTGTGGCGCGCGCGAGCTCGGCGATGCGCCGCGACACCCCGCGCGCGAGCAAACTGCCCACGCCGATGGCCGCGACGATCGTGATGCACAAGAGCGCGCTGAAAGCGAGCAAGTAGCTGCGTTCGTCGGCTTCACGCCGCCGTTCGACTTGCTTGTAAGTATCGACGAATTGGCTCATTTCCGTGAGCTCGTCGAAGTGGCTCTTGTCCACCGCGAACACGGCCACGAGCTGCGGAGCGTCATCCGCGCTTGGGCCATCGGCGAGCGGTTTGCTCACCTCGAGTTGGTTCTCGTGACTCGGATCGACCGGCTTGTCGCGCTTCATCTCGGCAAGCGGCTTACCGTCCGCATCTTGCACGGCGAGCGAAACCAAGCTCGGATGGTCACTGAAGGCGCGTTTCAACTCCGTATCGAGCGCCGGGCGATCCGCGGCGCTGGCCGCGCGGCGGAGCGCGGAACGTTGCGCCAGTTCGGCGGCCTCTTGTCGCATCAACGCTTTCACGTTGCGCGCGAGCTCTTGATAGAGCCCAAGTGACTTGTCGAGGTGCGCGCCCACATCGGGGATGAAGAAACGCGCCGATGTCTGGCGCACCGTGCTCTCCGCGAGCCAGATTGCGGCCAAGAGCGGAATCAGCGCGGTCAGCACGATCGCGAGCGCCAAGCGGCGCCGAATGCGACCGGACTGCGCCACCTAGTCGCGCTCCCGCGGCTGGCGATCACGCTCGAACAGACCCACCAATGCCGCCCACGGGTCGAACCCGAGCAGCGCAGACAAGTCACGCGACACGAATTCTTCGGCCCGCCCGAGCATGGGCGCGAACGCGCCGCCCGCGCCAAAACGCTCGGCGAGCCCGCGCAGTCCAGCAAACGCCGCGCGGCCGACGTCCAAGCCGATCGGCAATGCGAGCCCGGCGCTGACCGGGGAGATGAGCAGATCACGCGCGGCCACCGCCAACGCGAACGCGCCCGGCGCGGGATCCCGAGCGAGGGCTTGAAACGTCAGTAGCTCGCCGAACACGCCGAGAGACAGCGGCGCGACGTCGCGCTCGGCCGCGGCCGCGAAGTGCCGATAGTCGCGCCGAAAGTCACCCGACAAGAGCCCCATCTCGGGGCGCAGCTCGTCAGGACCCACGATGCGGTCGAAGCCAGTCCCGCGGCGGCGCGCGACGAGCCCGGTATACAGCTCTCCGTGCCGAAACACGCCGAGCGCGACCGCGCGGCCTTCGCTGCAGAACATGTCGAGCGCCGTATTGATCACGCGCGAGCCTGGCATCGGGATGTCGGCGAAGCGCTTGGGCCACATCGCGACCAAGCCCTCGGCCTCGAGTTCGCGCAGCGCGCGGGCCAGCTCGAGGGCCTGCTCCAGGTAATCTTGGCGCGGTCGAATGCGTTCCGAAAAACGCTCCACGAGTTCTTCGAGCGCGCCCGCGGCGAGCTCGACCGCCCAACTGGCTTCGAAGCGCCCCGCGAGCTCGGCCAACTTCATCGGCCACTCGACGCCGTTCAGATCGAGCCGACCGCGTTTCGTGTGCACCAGCTTGCGCAAGCGGTTGCCAGTGGTGACCGCGACGACCCCACCCCGGGCGGCCTGCTCGTTGGCGGCGTCGTCGGCCAAGCCCCGGGATGGCGCGCGAAAGACGTCCGCCAAGCGCTGCCAGTCGGTAGCGGTGAAACCTTCGAAGGAGACGTCCTGCGTGATCACGACGCAGGGAGTATAGTCACAGGCCATGCCTGACCAGGACAGAACCCCCGAAGCCTCCGACTTGGCCGCTTTCTTGGACGCCGCGAGCACCCCGTATCACGCGGTCAGTGAGCTGGCTCAGCGCTTGACGGCCGCAGGTTTTCGGGCGTTTCGCGAGCAAGATGCGTGGCAAATCGAGGCCGGGACGCGCGGCTTCGTGGTGCGGGCGGGCGGCTCGATCGTGGCGTTCGAGCTGGGTCGCAAGCCCCCCGCAGAGGCGGGCTTCGTGCTGATCGGCGCACACAGTGATTCGCCCAACTTGCGGCTCAAGCCGGTCCCGGACCTAACCAACGTGGGCTACCGCCAGCTCTCGGTCGAGGTGTATGGCGGCGTACTTCTGTCGACCTGGTTGGATCGCGATTTGTCGATCGCCGGGCGCGTGGTGTTCGCGGATGGCCGCTCCGAGTTGATCGATCTGAAGCGCGTGGTGTGCCGCGTGCCGAACGTGGCGATTCACTTGAACCGCGACGTGAACAGCGCGGGCCTCGTGCTCAACGCGCAGACGCATCTCTTGCCCGTGCTGGGGCTCGAGTCGGAGACCGGTGGCTTCGGCGAGATTTTGCGCGAGGGGCTCGCCAACACGGCGTCCAACGGAGCGCGCGTGGAAGACGTACTCGGCTTCGACCTATGCCTGTACGACACGCAACGCGCCGCTTTCGCGGGCCGTAACAACGAGTTCCTGCTCTCCAGCCGGCTCGACAATTTGGCCTCCTGCCACGCCGCCTTGCACGCGCTACTCGGCGCGTCACCCGATCCCGACGCGACGCGCGTGGTCGCCATCTACGATCACGAAGAGGTCGGCAGCCAGAGCGTGTCCGGCGCGCGCTCGCTCTTCTTGTCGGATTTACTCGAGCGCCTCGCGCGCAGCTTCGGGCCCGGAGACGCCAGCGCGTTGCCCCGCGCCATTTCGCGTTCGCTCCTGGTTTCGGCGGACATGGCCCACGGCGTGCACCCCAACTACCCCGACAAGCACGACAAGCAGCATCGCCCGATGCTCGGCGCAGGCCCGGTGATCAAGGTCAACGTCAATCAGTCGTACGCGAGCGACGGCCCCGCGGTGGCGGCCTTCAGCGCCGCGTGCCGCGCCGTCGATGTTTCACCGCAGCACTTCAGCTCGCGCAACGACATGCCGTGCGGCAGCACGATCGGTCCGATTTCCGCCGCGCGCCTGGGCGTGCGCGCGGTCGACGTCGGTAACCCCATGCTCAGTATGCATTCGTGCCGAGAGATGGCGGCCGTGAAGGACGTGACCCCGATGATTCGCGTGCTGACGCGGCTGTTCTCGGAGTTCAAAGGCTTCGACTCGGCAACCTGATTCGCTCAGGGCGGCGGCTGTGCAAAGCGCGACACCGGAAACGCCTGCGGTTCGTCCGGCACCGCGCGGCGATAGCGAGGCGGGTACACATCGATGCCGCGCGCGCTGAGGCCGTCCGCGTCGTCGTAGCGCAGCGTACTCACGAGCGTGGGCTGCGTCGCCGAAGCGCGTTCGAAGTACACCGAGCTCACGACGCTTTCGTGGCTCTCGCCAAACTCCGTGCCGAGATTGTTCACGCTGCCGCTCGAGCCGAGGTCGTCCTTCGCCGCGCCCTTGGCGCCACCGCGCAAGCGGCCATCGAAGTCGGCGCGACCCTCGCTTGCGGGGGCGCTGGCGGGAGCGGGCGCCGAGCGCTTCATCGGCGCTTGGGCGGTTGGGGGCTCGGCGCGATCGCTCTCCCGATCGAAGCTGCGGCGCCCCTCGCGCGAGTAATCATCGTATGGCCGCGTGGGGCGCGGCCGCGGCGGTTCGCGCCGCGTCACGGGCGCGGGCGGGCGCACGCGCTCCGGGAAAAACGCGACGCCGATCACGCCCACGTTTTGCGGCGTGCCCATCCGCGACGAGTAGCTGTCTTCAGGGCTCGTGAAACGAAACGCGGCGACCTCGTCCAGGCTGCGGCGGAAACCCTCGACGAGCAGCGAGCCGTACGCCGGGATCACGTAGCCGCGTTGGTTCACGTAATCGCCCGGCTGTCCGCTCATCGCATCGCGACCGTCTACACTGACCACGGCTTCGACCCGCTGGCCCGTCGGGTTTTGGACGCGAATGTTGTAGCGCAGACCCGGCTCGCCCAAGAGAAAGGTGCGACCGTCCTTGCTGAACGTACGCAGCGTGTTGCCGTTTTCATCCTCGACCGAAAAGGAATACGGCGGTGGCGTGGGGCGCGAGCGCCAATAGGGACTGCGCGCGTCGGCGTGCGTACAGCAGACCAAGAATAAAATGCCGATTCCAAAAGCAGCGACGAGGGAACGAAGGGTGCGCGAGCTCAAAATATCCTCCCAATTGCAGGGCTTTCTTGGCTACGCGCCAGCCCGCGGGACGATCTGAGGAAAACGCGGCCGCGCTCGTTCAGCGCGCCAACATCACTAGGCCGAACGCCATGAAGCCGAGGGTGATGGCCAGCACCCCCACCAGCACGGGCAGCAGGCGACGCGGGGCGATGCGCGCCGCCAAATCCTGATCGAGCCCCTCACTCAAATGGCGAGCGATGGTTCGGTCCGCCGCGCGCACCCGCCACAAAAGCTGCACCACGCTGAGGGCTAAGGCCACCGCGATGAACGCGGCCGTCAACCAACGCACGCGCAAGCGGCGCACTTGCTCGCGCTCGAACGCGGCGGGCAGACCGTCGAGCAAGAGCACGTCGGCCACATCGAAGGTCTGCGTTGGCTCGGCACCCGCATCGAGTGGCCAGCCGATCGCCGCGGCCGTATTCAGATCGACCTCGCTCGCCAGCACGAACCATGCGGGCGACGGACGCGCGGGCAACGTCACCGCGCCGACCGAACCACCGCGGCCATTCGCGTTCAGCGCCACCACGCCGCCTGCCACGCGCCCGCGGTCCGAAACCAGGCTGAAGAACGCCTCGCTTCGAGGCACGGCCGATTCCACGCGCAGCTCGTCGCCCACGCGCAGGGCGTGCATTCCGCCGGGGACTACCGGAATGCCCGTGTCGATCAGGCCACTCTCGCCCGCTTCCGTGCGCGCTTCGATGCGCAGCGTCGGGTTGAGCGCGCTCGCTTCGAACTGCACGCGCGCGCGTCCGCGCTCATCCGTTCGCAACGGCTCGCTCGCGGACACGCGCGCGCCTTCTGCCGTAATCGTCAGCCGCGCGCCGGCCACTTTCGTGCCCGCGCTCTCGACGCGAATCGTCAGCGCATCCGCCGAACCCACGACGAACGCGCCGCGTTCGGCCGCCACGCTCAGCACCAATGCCTTGTCCCCGCGACCACGAATCCAACCGCCGCGGCGACGCGCGCGTGCGGCCCAGCGCGACGCATCGAGCTCGAAGCGCCCGCTCGCGAGCAAGGCGCTCGCGGCATCTCGAAGTTCGAGCTCGACCGCACCGCGCACGGGATGCGCAAATGGCACTTGGAAGTCGGCCACGCCGTGCACCGCCTCGTTCACTGCCAGCACCAGCTCCGGCCCGTCGGAGGAGCGCGCATGCACGCTGAGCGGCCCATTCCAAAACGCGTTCTCGCGCTCACCGTCTCGCTCGACGCTTTCCACGCGCAGGGACAACGTTGACGCGCCCGCGCTCGGCCCGCCATAGATGCGCGCGCCATGAAGCTTGCGCGGCACGCCCGCGACGAGCAGCGCGTAGCTGACGACCAATACCGTCAACACGGGCAGCGCCAAAGACCAGGCACGACTCATCGGCTTGCCATTTCCAGGGATATGCTACCCTCCGCGGCGCAAGAATGGCGGACGTCAAGAAAGCAAAGGTAAAAAAATCGGCCACAGCCAAGCGCGTCCGCAAAGAACGTCGCTTCCTGCCCGAGCCCACGTACGCCTCACGCGCCTCGATCGGCGGCGGCATGCTGGGCGCGCTGATCTTGGGCGCAGGCGTGTACAGCCAATGGCTGAACGACAATCCGCCCGCCTACGCGCCGTACTTGTTCGGAGTGGGCGCGGTCGCATTGGGCGCCGCCCTCTGGTTCGGGGATGCCGGCGCGCTCCCCGTACGCATCGGTGACGCGGGCATTGCGATCGAGAAGGGCAGCGAACTCGTGCGGCTCGCTTGGTGCGATCTCGAGCGCGTGTTCACAGAGCGCGGTGAACTCGTCGCCAAGGGCAAAGAACTCACCTTGCGCGTCCCGATCGCGGCCCACCGCACGGGCGTCGCTTGGATCTTGAGTGAAGGCACCAAGCGCATGCCCAGCGCGATGGACGTAAAACGCCAAAGTCTCATCGGCCTCCCCGAACCCACAGAAAACGACGGCGAATCGGTCGTGATCGAAGGCCTACAGGTCGCTGGGCGCCACTGCGCCGCGAGCGGAAAACCCGTCTCGTTCGAGCGAGACGCGCGCCTATGCCCCAACTGCGGACAGGTCTATCTGAAGGACCAAGTGCCGGCAAAATGCGTCACTTGCGGGGCCGCGCTGGGCGCCAAAGCCGTCGAGGTCTGACTCGCGCGCTCGCGACGCGCGCGGTCACTCGGCACACCACGAGGTGCTGAGCGGGACCGCGATCGCCCCCCCAAATGGTACTATGCATGCACAGTATCTTCGGAACCCGACGAGCCGGTCGACGAAGACGAGCTGATGCGGTTCCCGTGGGTCGCACCTTGACCGCCACTTTCGTTGCCGCGCGCGAGCGAGGCAGTCTTCGCAAAAAGGTACTGTGCATACACAGTACCTTCAACTCGACGAGAGACTGATCGCCCGACGAAAGGTCCCGTGCACGCACAGTACCTTCAACTCGACGAGAGACTGATCGCCCGACGAAAGGCACTGTGCATGCACAGTAACCCTCAACTCGACGAGAGACTGATCGCCCGACGAAAGGTCCTGTGCATGCACAGTACCTTCAACTCGACGAGAGACTGATCGCCCGACGAAAGGTCCTGTGCATGCACAGTATATCTAGGGCCCGCTGAGAGCCCGAGTTAGAATCGCTTCAGAAAAACGCTTCGCGCACAAAGTCCCTAACGCGACCGCGACGCAGGTCTAAGGATTTTTGATGGTCACGCAGTACAGGAGGGGGCGTCCCAGCCTTCGGCGTCGTGGACGATTTCGGCTCGTGGAACGTCGAGGGCGAGCGGCGAGGGCGAGCGGCGAGGGCGAGCGGCGAGGGCGAGCGGCGAGCGGCGAGGGCGAGCGGCGAGGGCGAGCGGCGAGGGCGAGCGGCGAGGGCGGTGTTCAACCACCGCGAGGCACGAGCGTGCCCGGCGCCCGGTAAACGTCGCTCGGCACGTCGAGATCCGGCTCGAAGTGGCACTTCATGGTCCGGTATTGCACCGCGTTCGACTCGGGCAGCGAGCGAAACAGCCAGCTATGTTCCAGATCTTCGAGCAGCAGCAGCGCGCGTTCACGACGCAAGGCGGCGCTGTCGAAGGCAACTTCGTCCGCGTCGAAGGCGGTCGCGCAGGCGTTTTCCGGCGTGCCATGCAATACGGCCCCCGCGCTCAGAAATAGCCGCGGCGGGTCCGAATTGTCGGTGACCAAGACGGGGTGGCGCGTGCCGGGCAGATACGCCGCGTCGATGCGAGGCGTGCTCGCGAGATCGCTCGCGCTGCAACGTGCGGGGCGATCGGTCAAGTTGGCTTGGGTGGGCACGGCGACGCTCGGACCCATCACGCTGCCACTCGCGCGGAAGGCCGAAAATGCTGCGCTGGCGCGCATGCCTTCACCCAGCTGCGTCTGAACGTACAAGCCCGAGTTGTTGCCCAGGTAAGCGACGTTGCTGGTGACGTTTTGGGCGAACGCCGCCGGGTCGGGCAGGCCGGTCGTCTCGGCGTCGAACTCCCAATCGGCGCCCACACGACGAGCGCGCGCGACGGCGGTGCCGCGACCGAACAACATCAACGGCACGTGCGTGCCCTCGCTGCGTGCCATCTCGGTACGACCGCGGACGTTGCCTGCGATCGGCCACTTGATGGGCGGAATGCGCGTGCTCGATCGACCATCGAAGAACCAAGTGTCCTGCGCGTCGCCCGCGGTGTGGTGCAAGCGTAAGTAGAGGCCGCCTTCGCCGATGCTGAGCAGGTCGGGGTCGGCGCGTTGCGCCGATTCCGCGAGTTGATAATCGGCGGGCGCGACCGGGCCCCCGTCAGGCAAGCGCACGCTCCCGACTTGGCCGGCGAAGGCATTGTCCCAGGCCAGCTCGATATTGCGCAAATGGCTGTCTTTGGCCGGATCTTCGGGCAATCGGTAGCGAAGCGCGGCGGCGCCCTCGACTTGGTCGAGGACTAGGTAGGCGTACTCGCTGGGGCGCTCGACGGGCTTGAGTAAGCTGACCGTCCGCAGCGTCGGGCGCGCCCCGCCAAAGGCGTGAATCATCCAGGCCGCGGCGTGCGCCGGATCGCTCGCCAGCGCGACGAAGCTGGACTTGCCGAAGCCGGCGTCCCGCGAGTTCGGCACTTCGCGCACTCCGGCCAGCGTTTGCCACGGAGCTTCGTCGAGCGCACACGCGATGGGACTACGCACCTTGCGCTCGGTGAGCGGGCTCGCATCGCGAGTCGTGGGCGGGAGCGTGTTTGCGTCGTCTTCACTCTGGCCGGCCCAGCCCACGCGCGAGACTTCATTGCCGACTACACAGCCGGCGGGCGCGCATTGCAGTTTGACGTCGCAATCCCCATTGTTCGCGCACAACGCCAGCGGAAAGCGCGACAGACCTTGCCAAGTGACGCCACCATCGAGCGACTCCCAGGTTTTGCGCGAGCTGACCGAGAGCGCGAACGCGCGCATGCCGACCGCGGCCACGAGCGCGCGTTCGTCCGGCGGTTTCGAGCCCGAAAGCAGGCGCCCTTGCTCGTCCGTCACGATCAACGAGCGACCGCGGCGATCGACCAAGACCAGTGCCAGTGAGCCATCTTCGGCGGCCGCGAGTGATTCGACGCGGACCGATGTTTGCGCTTGTTCCCAGTATTGCTCTTCGTCTTCGGAGTCGGCGCGCACGAGATCGAGATCATGGGCGCTATAGTTTTTGCCGCCGTCTAACGAAGAGAACACGGCCAAAGCCCCGTTCTTCGAGCGACGACCGACGGCATACGCGGCGCGGCCGTTCAAAGAGAACGTGAGCCCGAGCGCGCTCTCCGCCAAGGTGGGCGTGGCGGCGGCGAAGAGTTCGAACTTGGGCGCCGGAAACGCGGCGTCACCCGCGCGGCGTTTCCCGGGCGCGGTCTCACGCGGGGTTTCGCGGCGCACGAACATGCCCCCGGTGCTGCAACCCGCGCTGGGTGAACCGCACAAGCCGCTCGCGATCAACACGCCCCGAGCCCCGAGCCCGAAGCGAAAGCCGGTCACGGTGCCGAAGCTCGTGAAGGGTTCGGCTTCGAAGTGGCGACCCTGATCTTCACTGCGAAAGAACGTGATCGGTACGCTACCCGCCTCGCTCGAGCCGCGCAGACAAGCGAGCTCCAGGAAGCGCTCGAAGCCGGTGAGGCGCGCGGCGCGGCAGTCTTTGAGCATGGGCAGCGCGCTAGCTTCGAGCTTGCCGTCGAACGGCCCTTGCCAGAGCTCGTAGTCGCTCGGTCGGCCCGGCGCGGCCGCAACCTCGAGGTATCGACCTCCGAGTACGATCGCTCGACCGTCGCTCAGGGCGGCCGCGTCAGGGCCCTTGGGCGGCGCATTCGCCGGCAAATCCTGGGTCGCGCTGGGATCGAGGCCGGCTTCGAGCCGTGGCGGGCCCTCGACGAAGCGGTACGGGCCGAAGACGGTGTCGACGCGCACGCGCCCCTGGCGATCGCGCGCCAGCGCGAACGCACCCCGGGTCTTGCCGGGCAGTTGCGACCAGCTAGCGCCTTCATCGCGCGTGAGCCAAATCGCTTCCGGGATGGCGAGCGCGAGGCCCGTGCCGTCGCTCGCCAGCTCGACGTCCGCGAATTTGACGGCCGCCGGCCCCACGCGCGTAAACGACGCCGCGCCGTCGCTGCTGCGAACGAGCGAGTGATCGGCGGGGATACCAACGATCGAACGGCGCGCGGCGCTGACCCGAACCAACGGCTCGAGCGGCGCACTCGAGCGCACGAAGCGACCCAGTGGATCACGCGCCTCGTAGCTGGTGCCACTCTGCCCGACGAACCAAAAGCCATCGTCCGCCTCCAGCACCGCGATCAAGTCTTCGGGCGCGAGGTTCGCGCCAGCCGCCAAACCATGCGTGCTGGGATCGAGCAGCCAGCGTTCACCGCGCTTGCCCGCGAGCAGCATGCGACCATCGCCCAGCCGACGCTCGGCCTGCACGGGCGCTTGGCGCGTCGGGTGATAGCGAAAGCTCGCGGGGCTGCGGTAGCTCACCTGCGATTCGACGCTCGAAAGTAGCGAGTTTTTGGCGGGAACCGCGGGTTTGTGCGGCTCGCTGCCGCACGCCACCGAGAACAGGCTCAGGCCCAGCGCGGCACGCCAGCGCTTCACTTTGCCTCCCGCTTTGCCGCGTGCTCGTAGTCGCTGGCAGATTTTTCGATCAGCGCGAGATCGCGTGCGGCCTTCTCGGCCTCGGCGCTCAGCATGGCGGTGAACATCGTGAGTCCCCAAATGCCGTTGTCGCGACGACGAAACGGGTAGCGCGTGCCATGCGCGGTCTGTACCGTGGCGCGTTCGCCCTGCACCTCGATTTTCGCGATGCCGGACATGTCTTTGCGCAGGCGATTCATCCAACCATTTTGCCGGGCGTAGATGGCGAGCACGTCGGCTCCGTCGGGCGCCGCCGCTTCTTCGGCATATTCCGCGGCCAGCCGTGAACGCTCCGGCTCAGGGAAGCTTTGCAGCACACGCTCGCGCATTTTCTTGCGGTAGTCGCGAATCGTGTAGCAAGCGTGCTGCGCGCGCGTCTCCGTGTAGGCAAAGAAGTCTTGCGCGCGACCGCGATTGACCGCAATCACGACACGCAAGTAAGCGCCTTCCGGGGTGCGGTCGCTGGGAAACGAGACGTGCGCCCACACGAACGCGAGCAGCAATGCCGAGGCGAGACCGCCGACAATGAACAGGAGCGTGCGGCGCTGGCGCATGATTCGCGGGCTAGCTTAGAACGAATCCCGCTTTCCAGCCCGTCCGGAAAGTGTTAGCCGACGAGCATGTTGGAATCGGCGAAGGTCGCCGTCGTCGTTCCCTGCTTTCGAGAAGCGCGCTTGATCGAGCGCACACTGGCCGGCATCCCCGCCTTCGTGGATCGCATCGTCGTGGTCGACGACGCCAGCGATGACGGCACGTCCGAGGCCGTGCGCCGGGTCGCCGATGCGCGTGTCGAACTCGTGGTGCATGAACGAAACCGCGGAGTCGGGGCCGCGATCGTGAGCGGCTATCGCGCCGCCCTGGCCGCGGACTGCGACGTGCTGGTGGTCATGGCCGGGGACGCGCAAATGGCGCCGGAAGATTTGCGCCACGTGGTCGCGCCCGTCGCGCTCGGGCAGGCCAGCTACGTGAAGGGCAATCGCTTTCGGCATGAACGCGCGAGCGACATGCCGATCCTGCGCCGCTTTGCGGGGCGCGTGCTGGCGATCGCGACGCGGCTCGCGACGGGCCTGACCGTGGACGACTGCCAATGCGGCTACACGGCCATCTCCCGCTCGGCGGCGCTGCGCTTGCCTTTGGACGACCTCTGGCCCCGCTTCGGCTACCCCAACGATCTCTTGGGCATGCTCGCCGCCCGCGGCCTGTCCGTGCGGGAAGTGCCCGTGCGCCCCGTGTACGGGGACGAGCAGAGCGGCGTGCGCGCCTGGCACGCGCTCAACATCTTGCTCTTGATTGCGCGGCGCTACGTGCGCGAGCGCCCCGTACGCCGCGCGCTCTCGTCAGGCGCGGATCGCGCGATCGACGATCTGCTCAGCGAAGCGGAGTGAGTGCTCCAAGTCGAAGCACTCGTCCAGCTCGGCCGCCGATAGCCGATCGGCAACGTCCGTGTCCGCGCCCAAGAGCGCGCGGAATTGGCCTTCACCTTGGAACGCCTTCATCGCGTTGCGCTGCACGAGCACGTACGCTTCCTGACGACCGAGGCCCTTGCCGATCAAGGCCAGCAGGATGGCTTCACTGAAGAACAGGGAACCACTGCGGTCGAGATTGCGCTTCATGTTCTCGGCGTACACGACCAAGCCTTCGACCAAGCCCGTGCAGCGCTCGAGCATGAAGCCGAGCGTAGTGGTCGCGTCCGGGGCGAGCATGCGCTCGGCCGATGAGTGCGAAATATCGCGCTCGTGCCAGAGCGCCACGTTCTCCAGCGCCGGCGTGACCGCCGCACGTACCACGCGGGCAAGCCCGCACAGGTTTTCGCTGAGCACCGGGTTGCGCTTGTGCGGCATGGCGCTCGAGCCCTTTTGGCCCGCCGAGAAGCGCTCTTCGGCCTCGCTCACTTCGCTGCGCTGCCAATGACGCACGTTGGTCGCGAAACGCTCGATGCCCGCTGCCAAAAGGGCCAACGCCGCGAAGAAGCTGGCATGACGGTCGCGCGCGACGACCTGAGTCGAGACCGTCTCCGCCGCCAAGCCGAGGCTGCTCAAGGCGCGTTCCTCGAGCTCGGGTGACAAGTGCGCGTACGTGCCGACCGCACCCGCGATCTTACCCACCGCAATTTCCTGACGCGCGCGTGCCAAGCGCAGTCGGCCGCGCTTGATTTCCGCCAAGTGACCGGCCAGCACGATGCCAAAGCTCACGGGCTCCGCGCTGATGCCATGCGAGCGACCGATTTGCGGCGTGCGCGCATGCTCTTTGGCACGCGTGGCGAGGGCGCCGATCAGCGCGTCCGTCCGCTCGAGCAATAGATCGGCCGCGCGCGCCAGCTGGATCGCGAAGCTCGTGTCGAGCACATCGCTCGAGGTCATGCCACGGTGGAGCCAGCGCGCCGGCTCGCCCGCAAGCTGCTCGACGTGGGTCAAGAACGCGATCACGTCGTGACGCGTCGTGCGCTCGATCTCGTCGATCTTGGCGGGGTCGAGCGTGATGTTCTTGGCCCGAATGCTGGCGGCCGTGCCCTTCGGCACGAAGCCTTCGGTCTCCATCGCCTGGCAAGCGGCGAGCTCGACGTCGAGCCAAATGCCGTAGCGGGTTTTGTCGGACCAGAGCTCAGCGAATGCCTTGGGCGTGTAGCGCGGGATCATCTCCGCGCGTGCCTAACAGAGGCTCGGCCGTGTGGCTAGGCCGAGTGCAGGCGACCCCACGGACCCGCCTCAGCGCGGCTTGCGCTGCTTCACGTCGTCATACGCTTGGCCTGCCGGTTTGCCCTTGCCGACGGGCAGCGCGGTTCGGCTCCAGCCCGGGATCACACGGCCGAAAGCGTCTTTTCCTGCGTCGAAGCCGGCGACCTGGTCAGCGAGGCTGGAAAAGCCGGCCTGAGCCAGCATTTCCGCGGCTCGCTTGGAGCGCCCGCCGGCTTTACACCCGATCACCAGCGCTTCGCTCTTTCCGAAAGCGCTCTCCATCACCGACAAGAAGTCCGGGTTCGGCACCAGTCCGACCGGTCCCGCGTTCAACAATGGGACATTCAGCGCGCCTTCCGGATGGCCCGCTTCGAACTCGGGTTCGCTGCGCACGTCCACGTAGACGTGGCCTTGGCTCAGCAGTTCGGCGGCTTCTTCGGGGGTGACGGGTTTGATTTCTGCCACGGGGTGCTCGCTTTGCTCGACGGGCCAAAGCTCTAACACCGGACAATCCAACTGACAAATGCGCCATCGCCCCAGCGAAAGCGCGACTCGTGCTACACCGGACCACTCTCCAGGTAGGCCCCCCCAGCGTGCAATTTTCCCCCGGTTTAGCGCCTGATCGAATTCGCATCGTCCCCCTCGGCGGCCTCGGGGAAATTGGCATGAACTGCTTCGCTCTCGAGCAAGCAGACGGCATCGTGATCGTCGACTGCGGCGCGGCCTTCGCCGACGACGACGTGGGCATCGACGTTTGGCATCCGGATTTCAGCTGGCTCTTGGCGCAGCGGGAGCGAATCAGCGGCATCTTCCTCACGCACGGGCACGAAGATCATTTGGGCGCGCTGCCCTACTTGCTCTCGGAGCTGGATCTACCCGTGTGGGGCCCGCCGCACGCGCTCGAGATCGCCAAGCGGCGCCTGTTGGAGCACCAGTTCACCTCCGCCGAGTTGGATTTGCGCGAGGCGCATGCCGGCCGCGAGTATCAAGTCGGTCCGTTCACGATCGAACCGGTGCGCGTCGCGCATTCGATCATCGAGGCGAGCGCGCTGCACCTACGCACCGCCATCGGTAGTGTGCTGCACACGGGTGACTTCAACTTCGATCCGGATCCGCCCGACGGCGAACCGACCGACGAAGCGCGCCTGACGGAGCTCGGCGATCGAGGCATTTCCCTACTGCTGAGCGACAGCACCAATATCGACGTGCCCGTGCGCACGGGCTCCGAACGCGGCGTCGGCGCCGCGCTCGAAGATTTGGTGCAAAACGCACCCGCGCGCGTGGTGATTGCGATGTTCGCCAGCAACATCCAACGCCTGATTTTGCTGGGTGAAATCGCGCAGCGCACGAATCGCAAGCTGTGCCTGTTCGGGCGCAGCTTGGAGACTCAATGCGCCGTCGCGCGTCAAATCGGCCGGCTCTCGTGGCCGAGCGATCTGGTCGTCTCGGCCGACCAAGCCGCGAGCATCCCGCGCGAACGGCTGCTCGTCCTGGCGGGCGGCACGCAAGCCGAGCGCAACTCGGCGCTCAAGCGCTTATCCATCGGGCAACACCCGCGCTTGTCTTTGGCCGAGGGCGACACGGTGATCTTCTCGAGCCGCATCATCCCCGGCAATGATCGCCCCGTGTTCGCAATGATGAACGACCTGCTGCGGAGCGGCATCACCTTGAAGACCCGCTTCAGTGATCCGGGCGTGCACACCAGCGGTCACGCGGGGCGCACCGAACAGACACGCATGATCGAGCTGTGCCGGCCCAATTGCTTCTTGCCCGTGCACGGCACGTTGCATCACTTATTGCGCCACCAAGAGCTCGCCCAAGAGCTCGGCGTCGGCGAAACGATCGTGGTCGAAAACGGCACCCCCGTCGTCACCGACGGCCACAAGCTGTGGAAAGACGAGCTCGTTCCGCACGGCCGCGTGGCCATCGCGGTCGGCGGAGAAACGCTGTCCCATGACACGCACCAGCGGCGCATCGAGCTCGGCCGCATGGGCATCGCTTTCGTGTCGCTGGCCATCGACCGCGCGGACAAGCTCGCGGCCCCGCCGGCCGTGCGCACCCGTGGGGTGCCCTTGGTCGACAATGACGTGCAAGCGCTACGCTCGGTCGCCAAAGAAATCGCCCGCGCGGTCGAAACGTTCCGCGGGGGTCGCGGCCTCGGTCTGGCTGAATTCGTGCGCCGCGCCGCGCGTCGCAAGCTCGAAGACTTGTCCGGCACGCGGCCGATCGTCGAAGTGGAGACGCTCGAACTCGATCAGTGACGTTGCGCCACACGCTCGAGATTGTCGGTTTCGGCATGCCTGCGCGCGCGTGAGAGAGTAGATTGGCCGGCATGGGTGGTCTGCGCTCGTTGGCGGGTTTGGGGGTGCTCTTGTTTTCCGGGCTGGGAGCTTGTGGTGGCCGAGCCGCAGTCGATTCGGAAGGGACGGGCGAGCCGAACGCAGGAGGTGCCGGGACGATTGCCGGAGCCTGCGCCAACTACTGCGCCGCGCTCGCGCGAATAGACTGCGCCGTCGGGAAAGCCACCGAATGCACGCCGCTTTGCATCAAGGAACTCAGCCGTCAGACGCTGGGTTGCCAAAAGAAGGGCGCGCAGTTGCTCGACTGCGCGATCCCGGTCTTCGAACGTGGCCAGGACTGCAGCAACGCGGAGCAATCAGCGAGCGCTCAATGCGCGACAGCGGTCGCGGCCTATCAAGACTGCGCAGAGCCCCTCCCAGGGCCGAGCCCGGAGCCCCCGTCAGCGCAGTCAGATTGCACGCGCAGCAGTAGCGTCGGCATCTCCAGCTGCTCCGAAGCCATGGTGTGCAGCGGCGGCTCTCGTTACGAAGTGCATTGCAAACAGAACAGCGACGGAAGCAGCTCCTGCGGGTGTAGTTCGGGGGCGTTCTCCATTGTCGATGAAAGCGTCGCGACCGCCTGCAGCAACGTCCTCGCCGCCTGTGCGCCTTCGCCATAGAAGGCGAGCGCGCCGCCAGTTCAGGTCCCCTGACGCCGCTCCCAGCAGTTCGAGGCGGTGGCGCTCGAAAACGGCACGATGGTCAAGAGCCGTCTCGGCTCTCGTCAGATTTTGCGCCCGGCGTTGCATTTCGTCACAGCGCCCCTAGCCTCGATGCGGCGGGTTGCTTAAGGGTTCAACGGAAATGCCGTACCTAAGTGAGAATCCGAAAGCAACGACGAGAGGCTGGAATGGGCGACACTCCGCTGAACGCAGGTCCGATTGCAACGCTCCTGGCCCAGGGTGTGGGTCACAACGGCGTAACCCAGGTGCTACGCACGGTGCGCAAACACCTCGGAATGGACGTCGCGTTCGTGTCCCATTTCCGTGAGGTCGACCGCGTACTCGAGCACGTGGACGCCGACGATTTCGCGCCGATCTCGGAGGGCCAAGTGATCCCGCTCGAGAACGGCTACTGCTTGAAGATCGTGCGCGGCGAGCTACCGGAGCTGATCGCCGACACCTCACTGGTGCCTGCGGCCATGGCCATGCCCGAGACGCGAGCGATTCCGATCGGTGCTCACCTCAGTGTACCGATCGAGCTATCGACCGGTGAGATTTACGGCACGCTCTGCTGCTTCAGTCGTGAACCGAACCTGAGTCTGGGCGAGCGCGATCTACGCATGATGCGCGCACTCGGCGAGGTGCTCGCCGCGCGTATCGACGAAGCGTTGAGCGACGCGCGAGCCAAGCAAGGCGCGGCCGACGAGATCCACCGCGTCATCGCCCAAGGCGCGCCGCGCATCGTCTACCAACCGATCTATTCGCTCGGCAATGACGAGATCTCGGGCGCGGAGGCGCTGTCGCGCTTCGACACGCAGCCGCCGCGCGCACCCGACGTTTGGTTCAACGCGGCTCACGACGCGGGCGTGGGCATGGAACTCGAGCTGTGTGCCATCGAGCATGCGCTGGTGGTCCTCGACCGCATCCCCGCGCCGCTGACGCTCAGCCTCAACACATCGCCGGAGCTATTGATCTCGGGTCGCCTGACCCCCGTGCTGCAGAACCTCGACCTCACCCGGATCGCACTCGAGGTCACCGAGCACGCCGCGGTCGCCGACTACGCCGCCTTGATGAACGCGCTTGCGCCCCTCCGTGCGCGGGGCGCCCTACTGTCCATCGACGATGCGGGCGCGGGCTACGCCAGCATGCGCCACATCCTCACGCTGAAGCCAGACGTCATCAAGCTCGACATGAGCCTCACCCGCGACATCGACACCGACTCGAGCCGGCGAGCATTGGCCAAGGGCCTGATCGCGTTCGCCCACGAAATCGGCAGTACCATCACCGCGGAAGGGGTGGAGACCGAATCCGAGCTTGCCACCCTGCGCGCCATCGGCGTCGACAAAGTGCAAGGTTACCACTTGAGCAAGCCCAAAACGCTGGACGACTTCGTGCGCGCCGCTTGCGCCACTTCGTACGAGCCCAAACGCGCCGCCGGCGCTAGCGCGCGCTTCAGCTGAGGACCCGTACCGCTTTCCATGTACACTGCGGCCGCGGTTCGGCCTGACCGATCCGCGACCAACCAGAGTCGGGCAAGTGAGCGAATCGCCGGTAGAAGTTTTCGAGCTGATCATTGGCATGTTCTTGGCGGTGGTAGTGCTGCACTACCTGGCGTCGCGGCTTTCGCTGCCACCTGCGGTCGCGTTGCTCGTTGGCGGCGGCGCCCTCGCCTTCACCCCGGGGCTGCCGACCATCCACCTCAACCCAGAGCTCGTGCTGCTGATCTTCCTGCCGCCATTGCTGATGGACGGCGCATGGTTCACGGCGCATGCCTCTTTCCGCAGGCACTTACGCGGGATTTTATCGCTTGCCATCGGCGCAGTGCTGTTCACGACAGGTGTCGTCGCCGTCGTCACCAAGCTCCTGGTTCCGGCGCTCCCGTGGGCGGCGTGCGTAGCGCTCGGCGCGATCGTCTCCCCGCCCGATGCGGTGTCGGCGCGCGCCGTCTTGCAGCGTGTGAAGCTACCGCGCCGACTGAGCACGTTCCTGGAAGGAGAGAGCCTGCTGAACGACGCGAGCGGCCTGGTTCTGTTCCGGTTCGCCGTAGCCGCCGTGCTCACCGGCGCTTTCAGCCTCCCCGCGGCCGCGGGCAGCTTCGCGATCCTGGTCGTGGGCGGCGTTGCCGTTGGTGGCATCACGGGCGCGATATGGGTGAGGCTCGCGCGCCGCTTGGGTGACGAAAGCCTGGTGATTTGCGCGTCGATCTTGATCTGCTGGGTCGCTTACATGGCAGGTGAGCTGCTGCACTGCTCTGGCGTCATCGCCACCGTAACCGCGGGCATGATTTGCGGCTGGTATCAACACGAGGTCTTCAGCGCGACCACGCGCATTCGTGGCATTGCCACGTGGCAGGTGCTCGTCTTCTTGCTCGAGGCCGCGGTGTTCATGCTCATCGGCTCCTCGCTGCGCGACGTGCTCGAGCGAGTCGGCGGCGCAGGCGTCGTCATTCAAACGATGGGGCTCACGGTGCTCGCGATCGTGTTGGCGGTCACGGTGGCGCGTTTTGCCTGGGTTTTCGGCTCAGATCTTATATTGCGCTCACTCCAGCGGGCGGGCGTGCGTCACGCGGAGCCGCTGGGGCCCGGGGCGGCAACCGTCATGAGCTGGGCCGGCATGCGCGGCGTGGTGACGCTCGCCGTCGCCCTGACCCTACCGGATGCGATGCCCGGACGGGATCTGATGCTCGTCACTGCGTTCGCGGTGATCTTGGTCACGGTGCTTCTCCAAGGCACCACCTTGGGGGCGGTGATCCGCTGGACGCGCTTGCGGGAAGACGAAGGCGCAAAAGCGCCACTCGAGATCTTTGCGGCCGAATCCGCGGTGCTCAAAGCCCGGCTCACCGCCGTGGAGCACCTTGCTTACGATACCGACGGCAAGCTGATCCACCCCCAATTGCTAGACATCCACCGTCGCCGCGCCAACGCCGCTGCCAACTACCAAGGCACGGCCGAAAAGCGCGAACAAGCCATCACGGCGCACTTCGACGTCATCATCGCCAGCATCGCCGCGGGGCGGGTCGAACTGGTCCGTCTTCACCGTCGCCACGAGATCGACGACGAGGTCTTGCACAACCTCGAGCACGATCTCGACCTCGAAGAGCTTGGCGCGATCGCCGCAAAAAACACCTAGAATCGAGGCACAGCGGCTCAACGAAGCCGGCGCAACTGCGGCCCCTCGGCGCCATCTTCGATCGCAAAACCGCGCTTCGAGAGCTCGGTGCGTAGCGCGTCGGCTTTGGCTCGCGCTCGGCACGCGCGCGTTCGCGCTCTGCGAGCAGCTCGAGCGCTTCGGGGCTCCCCTGCACGGCGCGATTCGTTTGCCAGCGGAGGCCGAGCACGCCGCCGAGCTCTGCGAGCAACCGCGCTCGCGCGCCCTCCGGCAAACTCGTGTCGGCGAGGATCCACCACAGGACCGCGATCGCGCGCGGGGCGTCCAAGTCGTCGTACAGCGCGTCGAAGAACTGCCGCCGCCATTCGGCTTGCGCCGACGCTTGCGCCTTGGCCAACGGCGCTTCGACGTGCTTCTCGACGAAGTAGCTGAGTCGCTCGAAGCCGATCCCGGCGGCCCGTAGCGCCTCAAGGCTGAGGTCGAGCGTCGAGCGATAGTGCGCGGTCATGAAGTAGTAGCGAAAAGCCGCCGCGCGCACGCCAATGCAGCTATTGGACGGGCTCGAAAACCGAGTGGACCACGAGCGCCGATACCTGCCCGGGGTTGGACCGAAGTCAGCAGCGTGTTTGCGAGCGAGGGTTTGGCGCTTCGGACGGGCAAGACATCGTGGGCGTCAGCGAGAGTTGCTCGACGCTCGCGGGCGCGTTCTTCGCGTGCGTGGAACAGTAGTCCTTCGTCTCCGCTCAGCTAGCGCTTCAGGCTCCAGCCTTGCCACTGGAAAGTTCCGCGCGGCGGCGAGCGAAAGCTCGCCTTCTGCGAGAGGGCAACACTCCCTAGCGTTCGCTGCGATGCGGGCGCAGCGCGTAGGGAGAACGGGGCAATGACCACTCTGAACCGGAGGATCTTCCTGCGCGGCCTGGGTGGGGCGGTCGTGGCAGCGCCGTTTCTCGGCTCGGTATGCGCGCGCTTCGCAAAGGCAGAGGTCGTGCCGAAGACGCGAACGATCGTGATGTTCACGCAGTATGGCTGCATCACGAACAAGTGGTTCCCGCGCAAGCTCACCGGTAATCTCACCGCTGACGACTTGCTCCCCACGAGCCTTGCGCCATTGGCTCCGTTCGCGAAGAAGCTACTGCTGCCCCGCGGCATGCGCAGCATGAACGAATGGTCCCAGGACAACACGGGCGCGGGCCGCGGCCTTGGGCAGGGCAATGACTGGCACACGCAAGTGATGGGCTCGGCGCTCACTTGCCAACCCGTGTCTCCCAACGCAAACGACCCGTTCTCGTACGAGAGCGCGACGAAGTACAACGCCATGCCCCTAGGCCCTTCGTTGGACCACGTGATGGCTCAGCAGCGCAGCGCCAGTGGCGCGCCACTGCTCATGAACACCGCCGGATACGCGAAAGAAAGCCCGACGACGGCCATCTCCTACGCAGCCGCACAGAGCCCGTACCAGTCAACGACTGCCACCGAGGCATTCGGCAATCTCACGGGTCTACTCGCGCCCAACAGCCCGATGAACGCCGATACCTGGGCGTTTGCCAAAGGCAAAGCCATCGCCGACATCGTGCGCGCCGATCTGACTCGGCTCCAAAATCGCGACATGAGCAAGGAAGACAAGCACAAGCTCGACGCCTGGCTCGAGCTCGCCAACCAAGTCGGAAAGATCGTCTCCGCTCAGTGCAGCCAGAATCAAGCCATGCTGCTCGGCGCCTCGAATCCGCTCGCCACCGGCAACGACGGAGACGGCGACGTGTTGACGCGCAAGGTCAGCGACGGCATGGACAACGCGGATCTCTCTTCGGCCGTGGCCGTGCTGACCGCCGCGTGCAATGAAAACCCGGTGATCGTCCTGAAGTATCCAGGCGACTTCACGTTCACGGGCTTGGGCATCAGCACCACGGCGGATAACTTGTCGAAGCGCACCGGCCAAGCGAACCTGATCGGCGCTTGTCTGCCCAACGCCGTCTCGGACCTACTCAAGATCGACGCCTACCACGCGCAAAAATTCGCCAACCTGGTCCGCATGCTGGACAGTATTAGTGAAGACGGCGGCACGCTGCTCGACAATACGATCGCGGTTTGGCTGAACGAGAACTCGGACGGCTGCGCGCACAACCTGAACAACCTACCGATCATCCAAGCCGGCAGTGGCGGCGGTTACTTCAAAACCGGCAAAATCATCGACCTGGACCCGGCCTCCGGCGCAACACCGGATGACCTGCTCGGGCGCAGCCTCGTCGAATGCACCGATGGCGGAGCCTCGCAGATGATCAACGGCCTTTCCAAGACCACGGGCACGGACCCGCGCTTCGGCAACGCGCCGATCAACAAGTACTACTGCAACATCATGAACGCGATGGGCATCAAAGCCGACGCCAATGGCTACCCCTCCGCCACCGGCAGCAACCGCGAAGTCACGCACTACGGCTACTCCGACAAAACGCAGGACTTCTGCGGCGGCTTCGGCGCAGTGCCGGGCGCGACCATCCATCAGCCCGGTGCGTTCGCCGAGCTCAAGGCGTGAGCCGTCGTCGAGGTCCCGGAACTCGCTCGCGTTGACAACGACTCTATCGACCGCCCAAATAGCGATCGAGACACATGGCCGCCTCCACCGGACGCACGAACACCCACGAGATCCTGTTCATCGTTCCCGAAAACGGCATGCTCGTCGAAGTGGCGGGCCTGTGCGACATCTTCTCGCGGGCCAATCTGGCCCTGCCCGAGTCGTCCAAGCTCCCGCGTTACACGTGGCAGGTCGCGTCCACGACACGCCGCAAAACGATCGAAGGCAGCTCGGGCCTGAGAGTGGTGGCGGATGCGCAGCTTTCCGAACTCGACCCCACACGGCGCTGGGGCACCGTGATCGTCACCGGCCGCGGCCCGGAAAGCAGCGCCAACGAGGCCGTTTCCGAGTGGCTGCGGCTGGCCGCTCGCCGCGCCGGACGCATCGTCTCGGTGTGCGCAGGCGCCTTCTTGTTGGCCGAAGCCGGGCTGCTCGACGGCAAACAAGCGACCACGCATTGGCAGCGTACCGATGAGCTCGCCCGCCGGCACCCCGGAGTCCGCGTGGATCCCGCGCCCATTTACACTCAGGACGGGCGCGTCTTCACCTCCGGCGGGGCAACGGCCGGCTTCGATCTGGCGCTCGCGCTGGTCGAGCAAGACCTCGGCTTCGAGATCGCGCAGCAGGTCGCGCGAACCCTGGTGCTCTACCTGCGTCGCCCCGGAGGGCAATCGCAGTTCAGCGCGGCGCTCGCGCGCGAAGCCCCTCCCGCAAGCCCCATTCGCGCCCTGCAAGCCTGGATCTTGGAGCATCTTAAGGACGATCTGCGCGTCGAGCGGCTCGCGCGCCGCGCGGCCATGAGCCCACGCAACTTCGCGCGCGTCTTCAGCGACGAAGTGGGCACGCCCCCCGCCCGCTACGTCGAAGAGCAACGGCTAGAGGTCGCCAAGCGACGCCTCACCAACCACCACGAGTCCATGGATCGCATCGCCACCGATTGCGGCTTCGGCAACGCCGTCAACCTCCGACGCGTCTTCCAGCGGCACCTCGGAATCAGCCCCCGAGAATACGTCGAGCGCTTTGGCAGGATTTGATCGCTGATTGTCATTCCGGACGAGCGTGTTCGACGCCACATTACCGGGCGAGGAGACACGAACATGCTCAAAATCGGCATCAACGGCTTCGGACGGATCGGTCGGAGCCTGCTACGCGCGGCCCACGGAAACCCGAAGCTACAAGTCGTCGCGATCAATGACCTGACCGACGCCGCCACCCTCGCATACTTACTCAAGCGAGACTCCATCCTGGGCGTCTTCCCGCCCCCCGTCGCCTCGTCCGAAGGATCGCTCCAGGTAGACGGCAAGCCCATCCAAGTGTTTGCCCAGCGCGAACCCGCAAGCATCCCCTGGTCGACCGCAGGCGTCGATATCGTCATCGAGGCCACCGGCCGCTTCACCGATAAAGCTCAGGCCCAGGCGCACGTCCAGCACGGCGGCGCCAAGCGCGTGATCGTCTCGGCCCCCGCCAAAGGCGACGACCTCACGATCGTGATGGGCGTGAACCACGACCTCTACGACCCCGCCAAGCACGTCGTGGTCTCGAACGGCTCGTGCACCACCAACGCCCTCGCTCCCATCGCAAAGGTGCTCCACGAGCGCTTCGGCATTCAGCACGGCCAAATGGTCACCACCCACGCTTACACCAACAGCCAAGCCCTCCACGACCAACCCAGCAAAGAACTGCGCGCCGGCCGCGCTGCTGCCCTGTCCATCATTCCGCACTCCACCGGAGCCGCCAAAGCCATCGGCAAAGTGCTGCCCGAACTCGATGGCCGCCTCTCCGGTTTCTCACTGCGAGTACCCACTCCCGTCGTCTCGATCGTCGACCTCACCGTGCAAGTCGAGCGCGCGACAGACGTCGCGTCGGTGAACGCCGCCTTTCGCGAAGCCGCGGCTAGCCCCGTGCTCTCCGGCATCCTGGGCGTCAGTGACGATCCCCTCGTCTCAGCTGATTTTCAGGGAGATCCGCGGTCGTCCATCGTCGACGCACCATTGACGACCGTCTCCGGCGGTCACCTCGTGAAGGTGCTGGCCTGGTACGACAATGAGTGGGCGTTTTCGAATCGGCTGATCGATACGGCGTTGCTCATGGCTTCGCGAGGGCTCTGAAATTTCAGCCGGAGTCGTGGCATGGGGGGGCGCTCGCGCTCCAGCACCGCACCTCGAAGTCGGCTCTGCATATTTGACGGTATGCCCAAGCTCGTGCGGCCACGACGGTGGCCAATCGCCGTATTGCTTTTGGCGTGTTCCGGGAAGGTGAACACGTCGCCGTCGAGCGTGGTCGCAGGAATGAGTGGAAGCGAGGCGCGGCAGGGGCTGGCGCCCGGGCCGGTACGTACGACAATAGCGCGGGGGACGTCATTGTTCGGATAACGGAGGAGCTGGACGGCGGGGGACGGCTCATCACTGTATGCCCAAGAGAGTGGTCAGCAGAGTGTCGACGCGGTCGTAGTCGACATCGGGTGGCAGCTCGGTCGCGGCTGTTTCAGCCTGCATTGATTGCTGCAAATCGCCGGCCATCACGAGCAGATCCTCGAACGACACCACGCCGTCGCGGATCGCCTTGAGCTGGTCAGCGTCGTCCCTCCGCACATGCAGCTCGCCGGACTTGAGCACCTCGAGTCCCATGCGCATCAGCCGAATTAGGTGCATGGCGTGTTTGGTGTCGTAACCATGCGCCCGTTCGAGCTCTGCCCGCGCAGGGTTACGCTGGCTTTTCCAGGTCTGGTAAGAGTCCCAGTACTTCAGCGCCGCGCGATATCTCTTCTCGGCGTTCAAGGTGGATGCGACTTCCAACGGGACCCCGAGCGAGACCGTAGCGACGGCGCGCATGCGCTCCTCGACATCGTCAGTCGAGGCAGATAGCGCATCGCGGTAGAAAGAGTCTAGGCGCTCCTGCAATGCGATGCGCGACGGCTTCGGCATATCTACATCGTCGATGCCGTAGCTGCGGAGTTTCTCGGCGATGCCTTGCTCGATGCGATTTTGGTCGTCATGGCTCAGGGTGCCACCGTGCGCGGGAAGCCCAAAGTCTTCGCGCATGGGTTTCTTCACCGGCGGATTGAGCAGCCAAGAACGATGCGTTTGGATCTTCTTGAGCTGTGCCACCGCATACCCCAGGAAGGTCTGCTGGACCTTCCTGGTCATGAACATGTCGCGCTGGTCGTGCAGGCGCCGCCATATGGGCGCTGCGAACAACCAATCGCGCTCGTCGGCGAATAGAATCTCGAGCGCGTTGGGATTTGCTGCCGCGCATAGAGCCAAGAATTTCGCGACGTCGAAAATGACGCACTCCATCTTGATGCTGAGTCCTTGCGCCGCCTTCGGATGCTCTTGGATGCGAGGAATGACAGCTTCTGCGAGCTCCAAGGGCAGATCGCCCTCGTACTGCTCGAACGAGTGGAAGAGCGATAGTCTCAAGCCAAGCGGTGCGATGCACACACCACGCACGTCGACGTCTGAGCCTTCGCGCGCAGTCCCGTGAGCTTGACTGCCCGCCAGCGTGAGAAAGATCGTGTGGTGATCGAGCGGGAACATTAGCCCGCCCGGCGCGCGGCAGCGAAACGAAGCTCGACCACGAACCGTTCGAGTTCCGGCACGGTGGCGGGCTCTTCCGGGAGTTGGCTCGCGTCGTGGGCTTCTTGCAGCTGTTTTTCGAGACTATCGAGCAGCTCGCCGTGTTGAACGCGGTCGCGTTCCTGGAGCGTCATTTTCTCGGCACCGACGCGCTTGCGCGCGACCAGTTCGTCGATCTCGCTCAAACGAAATTCCTGGTTGAGTGCCTGGATGTTGGCAATGACTTCGCCCGTTTGCATCAGGTGAATCCCCGTGAGCAGAACGCGGTAGGCGTAGAGCAGGTGTTTCACGGTTGCATTTGGCTCGGCCAGTCGCTTGCGCCGGCCCCGAGCGAACCCCTGGTAGTGGCGCACCGTGGGCCTCGTGATACAGCCTTTGCCCAGTCGCATCAGCTCTTCGTGACCAGCCGTGGTGACTACCACCAGCGGCGAGTAGAGCTGTTCGAGAACGTAGCCGTTGTGATTCGTCATCAGCCGCGCGAACTTGCGAATGTCGTGCGCGACCCAGTCCAGGTCGATCGTGGTCTTGTCCTCGATCGTGATGGTCTCGCTCGGTGCGCGTAGGCCGAGCATCTCACTCGCCGGCAGCATGAACGCGCCGCGGAGGTCGACGTCGCTGTCCGGCGATGCGAAGCCGTAGAGGTGCGCGCCGCTGACGGTGGCAAAGACCGGTTCCGGCCCCTTGCGTGCCACCTCCGCGAGGTGATCACGATCGAGCATCTCCCACACCTCACGTTGTAAATCCGAATTCATGGGCTATCTAAATCCTGGCCGTCGACGAAAGTGCGCTAACGCGACGTTGCCGACCCGGCTCAAGAATGTAAACCGCCGAGCATGGAGATGACCGCAGGAAATTCGCCGGACCCTCCGGCAAACGACCATGACTCCAGGGGGAACCGGTTGGCGACCACTCGTTGATGCCCGCGAACCCGCCTTCCGCTTCGCCCAAGAAGCGCTCGCCAAGCCCTGAGGCTCGCTCGTCGTGCCAGGCCGCGGCCTCGGCCATCCGCCCAAAGCCTCCCCAGTCGTGATCGTTTCGGCCGTGCCGGCCCTAACCGCCCGATGCGTGCCGCCCCTTCGGCGGCCCAGGCGTTCTCGGCGTCGGGATCTAAATCTTCGTCGACACTCTCGGCAAGCCGCAAGACCAGGGCTGCCGCTCCTCGACACTGCCCCGCCCCGCCCCGCCCCGCCCGCTCGCTCCGCCGGCGAAGGAGCCGAAGTTGTTGTTCGAGCTCGCGGTGTTTGCGTTGGCGGACGAGCTCGACGTGCCGGCGCGGCGGCTGCGTGGGGCGCTGATTCCATTTCTCGTTCGCGTGCGCGATTCGAAGGTCACGTTCGACGTGATCAAGGAGGTGCTCGAGCGGTCGAATGAGACCCCGCGCTGGGCGCTAGCCGATAAGGCCTAGAACAGGAGCATCACGCGGAAGCGGCCGCTGATGGCGCTATTGGTATAGGTGCCGGCCTTGTAGTCTTCGACGTGGTTGCTGGCGTGGGAGAGCACGAACTTGAAGTAGAGTTGCTCCCAAAGGGTGTATTGGGCGGCGCCGAAGATTTCGAATTGGTCGTTTTTGTCGACTTGGCCTTGATGGGGGCCAGCCTTGTCGTCGGGGCGGAAGTCTTTGCGCTGGTTCATGAAGGCGCCTAGGCCGAAGACCAAAGGTTCGTGGCCGGGGCTGGCGTTGATGAAGCCGCCGTAGGTTTGAGCGGTGTTGCTCGCGGCCAGATCGGGTTGGCTGTATTGGTCGAGCACGTCTTCGAAACCGCGAGCGAAGCTGCCGCCGAATTCGACGTAGGGGGCGAAGACGAACTGCGCGGCGAGGCCGTAGCCATTGCGTGAGTCGCGCACTTTTTGTTTCGAGTCTTGGGGGATGGCTTTGCCGTACTCGAGGCCGCCTTTGAGTTTGAGCCAGCCGATGTCGAAGATGGCAGAGGGGCGTACGTCGATTTGATAGGGATTGGAGGTGTTGTTACCCGCGCCCAAGTGCCCGAGTAGCTCGCCGCGTAGGTATTTGGTGGGGTAGACGTGGAGCGCGTAGGCGCCGAGTAGGTTGTCGGTTCGGTCCCAGAAGTAACTGAGGCCGTAGCCGTCGGTCGGGCGCGGGAGTGATGAACTGACGATCCACGCGCCGGATCGTTCGAGTGTGTTTTGATCGAGGCCCATGCCAAAGTGGTTGGCGATTTCCCAGCCTTGAAAGCGGCCGACCGTGATGTCGAACACGTCCCACTTGCCGACGCGCAGCCATAGGTCGTCAGTGGAGCCGAGCACGCCCGTGAGTGGGTCGGGGCGCATGTCGCCGTGTAGGACGAACTCGCCGTTGCCTTGCACGAACCAACCGCCGGCTGCGTTGTAGGTGGGGGTGACGCGGAACACGCCGCGCGTTTGCGTGGTCCAACGGTTCTGATCGTTTAGGTTGGCGCCGGCCAGGCTCGGGTCCACGTTGATGTGAGTGTTGCTCAGGTCGTTCCACAGCGAGCCGGAGAGGCCGATGCGCAGGCCCGGTTTGCCGGCGATCAATGGCATGTACGGCCACTGTTGGCCGTGGAAGGTGAGCCACAGCGATCCGTATTTGAGTCCGCGCGTTTGCACGCTCGGGTACGCCGAACCCGGCAATTGCTCCACGCCCACGAGCGACACGGTCTTTTCGCGCTCGGTGCTGGTGCCGGATGCCGTCGCTTCGGTGGGGGGAGCGACGGGTTCGGGTGGTTGCAACGCTTGCGCGGATTTTTCGGGCTCTTTTGGCGGTTCGACGGCGGGGGTACCCGCGGGGGCGTCAGCGGGTTTTGCGGGTGGTGCGTCGGACTCCGGCTCGGTCTGCGGCGCAACCGAAGTGGGCGGCGTGTCGTCCTGAGCGAGGACCGGCAGGGTGAAGGTCGAGCAGAGCGCAATCAGAGACAGGGCTGCGCCCTGCCCCAAACGATTTCGTCGAGAGTTCATACGATTATTCCGAGAGTGGGAGTTCGAAGTCGCTTCGTGTGTCGCCGCGGTTCAGTCGCCTTGGACCATCAGCGTGCCGGCGTTGGTCATCGTCTCTGCGTCGTCTGCGTCTTTGCCGACCAAGATCGTGTAGCTGCCCGTGTCGACCACCCATTTGCCAGTGGTGCTGGTGGCCGAGTCGGGGGCCCAGCGGCGCAGATCGCGCATGCGGAGCGGCAATTGCGCGGTCACGGTCGTGCCGGCTTTCACCGAGACGCGCGCGAAGCTCTTCAGCTCCTTCACAGGGCGGTCACCGATGATGTTCGCGGGCTTGGGTGGCGGCTTCACGAACAGCATCGCGATCTCGTCGCCGTCGGTGGTCGACGTGTTCTTGATGTCGACGCTCACGTTGAAGATGGCGTCTTTACTGACCGAGTCGCACGGCAAGGTCAGGTTCGAATATTCGAAGCTCGAGTAGCTGAGGCCGTGACCGAACGGAAAGACCAGGTTGACGGTCTGACCCGCGGCTTTCCGGCGATCGTATTCGCGATAGCCGAAGAAGTAGCCCATGGTCGTGGTGGTCTCGGTGTCCTTGAATTAGATCGGA
>Ga0247757_10000078_pt1 | contig 74678 bp, 73 predicted proteins | sample UWRJL126311R4_FD_180929 | JGI IMG/M metagenome (GOLD analysis project Ga0247757, IMG submission 180929) | Plant litter microbial communities from Arlington Agricultural Research Station in Wisconsin, United States - UWRJ-L126-311R-4 | ecosystem: Environmental > Terrestrial > Plant litter >...
TGCCCTCCCCCCGGTCTGTTGAGTGGATCGTGCTGCAGCCGGGTCAAGCCATTACCTCGCTTCTGCGCCTGCACCGGCGGCCTGTGCCACCCCGGGACCAGGCCTCGAATCTATCGCCATCCCGGCTCGCAGCGCCATGCCAAAAACCGCTGCTCGGCCCTCCCCAATAGTCGCGGCGGCCCTGCACTTTAGTTACCGCCTCCTCAACACATCTTCTCTCCTCCCGCATCCCTCCATAACCCCCCAAAGGCCAGTGCCAGCCTTTATCTATACCTTCCGCTCGCCAGTGCTGCTTGATTCGGTTTCGACATCAAGAGCCTCCGGCTTTCCCTCAACACCCACGGCACCCACGGCACCCGAGCAAGCACGCCTTCCTCCCCGGCGTGCACCTGACGACCGACGACCCTCCAGTCTATCCCCACGGAAGTCGCCGGCATCGCTCGAGCAGCCGTCCTCCAGAGACGCTGCCCACGCTCTCCTCTTGACCCTCCACGGCCCGAGTGAGCATTTACAGCCCTCGCCCTCGCAGCTTTGATTAGCTGTGAACCTCGCCCAGCGTCGCCGTCCCCGTACTCCGGCTCCAGTGCATGCTGCTCGTCGAGTCCGCACCCTCTGCCTATCTTCTGTAAGTGCGTTCAACAAAGCGTGCCCGTGATGAATAAGCCCTCTTTATATTGCCGTCTGTCGCCAGCACCCGCTCTTTGTCAGCCACTGCACCCACCACACTTCGCCTTCGCCATTGACGACTCCACACTGACCCTCTGCACAGAGTTTCTTCTAATACGTTCCTTGTAATGCCCTCCAGCTCTCTGTAATCCCCTCGACCTCCGATCCACCTCGATCCTCGCAAGTCGGCCGAATGCCTTACACGCCGCCCACCCACCGGTCGCCTGCAAGCTCCAAGCCAAACAGTCCTATCCTCAGCCGCACACATTCCTACAGCGAGCAGCTTCCGCACCTGGCTCCCACAACAACCACCCACAGACCGGCCTTGCCCCGCTCCGTCTCCTCTACATCGTACCTCAACAAGCACCGCCGCTCGCCGTCCATCTCGACCGCGAACAACACCACTGCCAATGGCCAGATGAACGCCGCAACCTCGTCCGATGTCCATCGTGTCCACGGCCCGTCTGCACATGGTAGCTTGCGCCAGTCTCCTCCTCCTGTGAATGATTCTCTGATTCCCTCAGGTGCAATCACTACCCCTCCTGACTCATCCGATGACGACGATGATCGGGGTCGCACCATTGGCAACTTGAGGGAGCTTCATGAGGCGTTGCAGCACATGCCCGCCATGAAGCGCCACGGCTCGCCTAACCGCGATGCTCCTGCCGACGCCAACATCAAACGCATGGCTCATAGCACGGCTGCCCAGCCTTTGTCTGCCGACGCCCGCAAGATATCGCACTCGCGTTCTTCGAGTGAGATCATGCTCTCGCAACACAACGTTCACCCAATCAACACCGAGTCTCAGGTCGTCAGCTCCACCGAAGGTAGCGACGTAGAGGATGATGAACTGCGGATAAAGCCCCCGCTTCTCCGCAAGAAGTCTGGTGAGCTTGTCAAGCCCGCTCTACGACCCGCATCTCGTAGGCGGCCCTCGAGCATGCCAGGCACCCCTACCTACGCCAAGGCTGTGCACTTCAACGAGGACATGGAACAGGTGCGCCACTTCCTCCAGGTCGACCGACCGATTGCCGTGAGTGCCGGCTCTTCGCCTGTAGAGACCTACGACAGCGAAAGCGAGTACCCCTTCCATGACGACCGGAAGGACAAGGAGCCCGAATGGGAAATCAAGCTAGCCAACTTCCCTGCTGCAGATACGTACGAGCGACAGACCATGCCCGTTCGTGTGGAACGCATCTTCTTGGCATCCGATAACAAAACCCTGGTTGGCACGGTGGCTTGCGCTAACGTGTCCTTCCACAAGCTTGTCATTGCCCGTTTCACTCTTGACTATTGGAAAACAACCTCCGAGGTTGTTGCCGAGTACAATCACGACGTTCGTAAGAAGCTGAAGGACGATGGCTATGACCGTTTCAATTTCAATATCAAGTTGGCCGACCAGGCGAATCTAGAGTCCAAAACCCTGCTTCTCTGTGTTCGTTACCAAGTCAACGGCCAAGAATTCTGGGACAATAACGGCTCCATCAACTATCAAGTCGATTTCACCAAGAAGAGCAAGCAGCCACCCAAGGGAACATTACGTGCTATTCCCCGTAGCCGTCATTCCCCGCCAGCTCCCCGCCCCCGCTCCATGCCTGTGGGATCGTTTGACGATGACTTTAGCCATGAGTTTGATGTAAAGTTCGAGTTTGGTGGTCGCGGCGCGTTCAAAGACGCTTCAAGCTCGTCGATCCCACTGAAGCCCAAAAACAAGCGTGGCAGTGTTTACCCTGACCAGCCGGTAAACCGCTCGGCCGTTGGTCAGGCCTTCTCCACTCGCTATGACTTTGGTGCATCGCTGTCGGCTGCTTTGTCGAATGCACAAAGTGCTCTGGGTGATCGCAGTGGCCTTCGGTCCGGCGGGCCAAAAGGTTCTAAGCTTGCTCCCAGTGGGGCTCCGAAGCTGTCTGTCGCGCCTGTTCCTGGTACCCGACCTGACACTCTGTCGTCCGAGAAGCCCGATCTCCAGTCGGCAGAGTACAATGAGTTGATCCAAAAATTTTGCTTTGTACGTTCTCGCCCCTCTGGAACGGCCGAAGACTAGTACTAATCGTCTTCTCAGTTTGGCACTCCTTCCAAGGGTTCACCTAATGCGACTACTCCGGCAACTAAGAACTCTCACACCGATGGCGCGACGGAGTACATTCTCGATGGTAGCTCTGAGAGCAATCCTTCATCGGCCTCGAACAGCCCCCCTTCGCCTGTTCTGCCAGATTTGGTGGATGGTGCAAGCGATCCACGGTCTGCAACACGAAGCCCTTTTTTATCCCGGTCGGCGTCCCCAGGCCCAGTGACAGGATCCGGTCCTGAGGATCGCATGACCTCGCCTTTCCAGTATGGATACGGCATGCACGGGGGGATATTCCCTGAACAAAATCACACCCCTCAAGCTTGTGTCTAGGCCTGTATGGCTTGGACGGTTAGAAGCGAGTCGGCGGAGAGCTCATTCATGATGTAACGAATTTTCTTGGCCACGATGGCAACGCTTGTGCCCCAGCTTGACAGTGGATAAGTGGAGCGGACGTAGTCAAGAGACTGATTGCTGACGCTCACGAATCCTCCCCAAGTTGGTACGCAGCAAAGCTAGACGGCTCTGCAATTCTGTGCTGTGTTTTGACGTCTCCCATCCGGCGCTAATCCTGTCTCGTGTTTTCTTTGAGCATCAGTCCCGGAAGGCCTCATTATTGCTGCATTTCCGGTCGGTCTTTCTTGCATGTTTTTCCAGTGCGATTGGAGTCTCGGCGGGTTCTTCAGGCGGTGTTGCTCGGTCATGCTCTCATTTGATGTTTACGACCACGAAATTGGTCTTGGTGCTCTCTTGAGCCGAGCGACTCCACTCTTCAGTTACGGCGTCTCTGTTTCCGGTTGCTCCTTTCGATTTTTCACGAAGGAAAGCAAAAGTGTTTGGGCCAGCATTTCTAGGGTCTATTTTGGCTGATATTGTCTGAAGGGCCTTTGGTCCGCGTACGTAGGCGATGAGTGAGCGAGAATGTGAGTGTGTATCGTCGTCCATCGTGTTCCGCGAGCTGCAGTGGTGGATCAAATTGCCATGGCCTGTTATGATTGTTGTCGAGGTTTTGTGCCCTATCTATGCGGCGCTGATGGCGTTCTGGGATGTGTTAGTTGGGGTATCTTGGCTGGACTCAACAGGAGGATATGGTAGCTCATCCATAACCTACCTAGTAAATACAAAATTAAAACATCGCAGAGGCCACTTGGCTCGATAAAAGCATGTGGACTGGTCCATCTTCCCTGTGCTTCGTGGTCTTCTTGGGGTGGTCGAGGGGAAAGAGTAGTAGGAAACAGAAATGTTTTCCTGCGAAAAGAACGAAGAAGTGGGGTACCAGAGGCCGAAGTCCGAAGTACCCTTTAAGCGTCAACCCAGCTGCAATTTCCCAAACATGAAGCCAATAGGCCTGGATCGTGAACTTCAACGTCCGCATGACCACGCTCCAGCGGGCAGCCAAGCCAGGGTCTAGCTTACCGCTTGCCTCAAACAGGTTAGCGCAGCCTTCAAGCCCCACACCAGAGGACGGACTCAGACTCCTGAACCGACGCGCCATCGCAGGAATCTTGGAATCACAGCCTCTATCACTTGTGGGCTCGCCGTGTGACTTGAAGCTCGGACTTCGCACCTACGCTGCACTCCACCGACACGAGACCGGACGGAAGAATAAACGACGGTACGGGTCCCGCTCTGCACTGAGAAGCCATGGCCTCGAGCTTCTGGGGCGGCTCCAAACCTGCTCCTCCGCCGCCTCCCCCACCGATTCCTCGATCCTCTCCCGAAATAGACAGCACCACAGTTTTATCCCTCCTCTTCTTCCTGTCTCTTGTCGGCCTTGCATATGCCGGCTCCATCCGCCTGCTGCCCCGTACGACAACTGTCAAAACACGCATCCTGTTCATTTGGCACCTCTTCGATGCACTGATCCACCTCGTCTTCGAGGGTTCTTTCCTGTACCAGTGCTTCTTTGTGAGCTACAGCTTGCCGACAAGCTTCAACGTCGCTGCCAGGAAGCACCCGCATATAAAGTTATTGACCCCTCCAGATGTGTATTGGCTCGGGCAGCAGGACCGGCTTTTTGGAGCCAATTACGGCGAGGGTATGTTCAGCCGTTTGTGGCAGGAGTACGCAAAGGCAGATAGGCGATGGGGCGGAACAGACCTGGGTGTCGTGAGTTTAGAGGTGTTGACAGTCTTCGTGGGTGCTCCATTGGCATGTAAGTCTTCCCTCTCGCTTTTCGATTCAGACGATTTATACTTGACGTTCCGCGGGGGGCCGTGTTGTAATACCAGGCGTCGGTCATTTTCGCACTTGTGGTTGTTAACTCTTGGTAAACAGTATGGATATGCGAGCTCCTTCGGCGAGATGAACGAAAAGGCGCGCTAAAGAGATGGTTTTGGATGATCATGTTAGCAACTGCAGAGCTCTATGGAGGTATGTGCTGTTTATTTACTCTGGATTTTTACCGCTGGGCCGACTCATCTCCTTCGGTGAGGCGGCGTGTGGGTCTTGTCCGACGTGTTCGCTCGATTTGGGCAAGGGTCGTGGTTGTGCACTGACACGTGGTTCACCGCCTCAGGTTGGATGACTTTCGCGCCTGAGTGGTTCACCGGCTCGCCAAATCTTGACACGTCAAATTGGATGTATCTGTAAGTGCAGCTTCTTTTCGATTTTTCTACTTGTGATTTCTTCATGTTACTGCCCACAAGTTTGCTTATCATACCCTCTCCGTCTCTACACTGTCCCTTTGATTCTTTCTAGTCGTTCCAGCATACGTCTGCAGGCCCTGCCCTGCATGTTCGGACGTGGACCCATCATGCAGGTCCACGTTACTAGTCCCCTTTCATTTAATTTCCTGTCCACCCAACGTATCTCAATCTCTTTGGTTCTTTTGTTATTGGCAAGTTTCGGCATTTCTCTAACGTTCAACAGGTGGCTTTATCTGGTCACCTTTAATGGACTCTGGGTCGTCGTTCCTCTATGGATCCTATATGAGGGGTACCAGGCCATAGGATCGGCCATGTCACAGTCCGAAATGGTTGACCTAGTTAACTATCTAAACAAGAAGGCGTGACGGAGCCCAGTCAACCGGCACGACGTGGGGGGTATTGCTTTGTTGTTAGTACCTTGAGATAGTGGGGCCAATCTTGGCTTGACAGATAGTAAGTTGGTTTGTTGGACCGGCTTTGACGTCTTCTTGACGCCTTATGCACTGGATACAAACCGCATACATTATAACAATGTCCCTATCTCTGGTGACACTCCTCTTTTGCTGATCACAATGACTGAAAGAATGCATCCGGGAGGTCGGATTCGTATGATCAATGGTAGAAGCCTGTGAAACGCTTTAGGACGACGAAACCATTCATGCGCTCGACGCCGATCTAGAGCTTTACAAATCCCCAATCCAACTCTGTTCGCCCGAGCTCCTTGATTGGTCCACCCAAGTCAATCGGGAACTCCCATGCCTCGCCTTTCTCTTTCGCCACTTCCTTGCTTTTAGTGTATAGTTTCAGCCATACGGCATCCGGGTTCCTTTTGTCCAGCGCTTTCTTCACGTCCCGGACATCCAGTAAAGGGTCTAACAGCTCCAGCACATCTGCAAAGTAGACTTCATGAATGTTAATGTATGACGATACCGCGCACAGGACGCGGACGAGAGAGTTCCATATCATACGCGTGGGCGTGTCGGTATAGAGATCGGGGCGTATCACATCGAGATCGCTGGTTGTGGTACCGATGCTCTTCATGCTCGTGATGCTGGAAAGCTCCGAGCGGCGTGTCATTTTATTCTGATTTCGCCCGGCGGCCTTGCGGTCGGCACTTCGTCGCCCAATACGCTCGTGGATCTTAATCAACGTGCTCCAGGCCTCCTCGATACGACTTCTCATGAAGTTTCCCGCATGCGTGCACATCAGCGTTATGATGTCCAGCGCGTTGGAAACTATATACGCCTCCGAGTCTTCCAAACGTGGGAGCAACACGGGCCACAGCGTGTTTATCAGAGGGAGGAAGGAGTTCTCATGCTTTGCAAGCGCTGGGATGGTGGTGTGGAGGAGAGATAGAAGCGAGGCTCGCAACGATGGCGAAGACGATGTGAGGTAGTGTTGCGTTAATTCGGAAATTCTGAGGAGGATAACAAAGGTACGTGGGGCGGGAGGTTGGATTTCTTCGACTTTAGACTCCTCTGATGGTTCTTCGTTCTCCGGTACGGGAGAGTGGTCCGGGTGTTCTCGAAGTTCTTCCCATGGCTTCTGCGGAAAAGTGCCTGCAGGAATGTTTGCTAACTCTTCCACTTGCTCCTGCGTCTTTTTCTGTAGCTCATTGACTTCCCTGAGGGTCTTCAACATATTGGATTTTATACAGTTTTTCACATCATCATCTACTGATAACTCCTCCAAGGTGGTAATGGCTAGCTGAGGAGCCTTCACTCCTTCCTCAACCATCCCTCTTAGTACGGCGAACAGAAGCTCAACCAGCTTTGGGTAACCATGGAATCTTTCTAGAGCCCCGAAAAGGCTTCCGACTAGATCATCAAGATATGGCAGTAACGATGGACCGCACAGGCGCATCATCATCAAAAGGACCTGCGGTGCCTGAGGGGAAACGTCACCATAGCTCAGTCTCAATCCCACGGCGTTGACAATGTAATCGACATTTGATATAACTAGATCACTCGCACTTTCGTACAGGCAGGCCTTCGCGATGGTGTTGAGAGTGACCATAGCATGATGCTGAAGATCAGGATTGGAGCTGCCCAGACAATAAAGGATAGGATACAGCGTTTCATTAAGTTCTTCTCGGAACTCGGCTTTGTATCGTGTCGCCTGCAGAGCGAAAACTTGCAAAGCAAGGGCTTGAGAGTGCCAGTGTGATGGCGTTGAGATATTCTGGCCACCCAAGACCGTTAAAGAGTGTGAGTACAAACTGTCAAAAAGCTCCCCTTGTGGATCGGAACCGCCGTAGTCGACAAACTCGTCTAGTAGAGAAAGAGAGCTTCCCGTCTCCCTCAGTAGATTTACGCAAATCCAAAAGTTTGCAAGGCGGCTTTCATGAGAGCCTATGTCCAAATTACGTACAAGGTCCAAAGCGACAGGAATTGCAGAATGAGACTTAGCCAGCTCAGCAAGAAGTATATGAAATTCGTTCATCATGTCTTCTTGGCTTTTGGAGGGAAACCGCAACGGTTCAAATCGTGCAGAATATATATTAGTGGGTATCAATTGAGTATCGAACAAAGTGCTTGCTGTAGCTTCTGAAATCGATGTAATGCTCCTCGAATCCTTGAAGACAGCAGACACGCTGTCTCGGAGATTTTCTGCCAGGAGGTCATCTATCACGACCTGGTCCTTGGCTAGAAGCCGAAGAGCAACCGAGATCTGGTGAATGACTTGTCGGCGGCCGGCGTCATCTTTGGACTGCATCAATCTGGGTAGCGATATTATCCATCCATGAAGACTCTCTTTCAGAATACCGTCCAGGTCATCGTCGACAGTCAGCATGGCCCTCAAGTCATTCTCTACGGTACGCTGATGGCCTTCGTTTCCTGCCAGACATATCATTGTTTCTATTGTCATACTAACGGAGTCGCTAAGAGAGTTTCGGCATTCTTGAACGATTGTTAGGCACAAACGGAATAGAGCTTCATGCACCTCTGGCTTGTCGTGCTTGCGCACTCTGAAGATACTGCCCAGGGCAACTTTGATTTGGGAGACAGTGGCTCGAAGCCAAGAAGCCGATCGTGTAACTTTGCTACTCTTCTCGGACCCTCCCGGGCTAGATTCAGGAAGGCCCTTTGTGGCTTGGTCACTCAACAGGCGAAAGAAAAGCATACACACGGTGTCCAGCCCGCGTTCAAGAACGCGAAAATGGGCGCGATTATTGCTACCAGGCGTCAATACCTTAGTGAGCGAGGACACGATACGTGGCAAGAAACTAGCGAGCGCATCGTTATCTTGAATGGATGATACCAAGGCAGCCAATGTGGTCACGCTCTGGAGTTTGATGTGACTGGAACTGCTTTCCGTGAGACAGTCCAACACCACCAAAGTCGCTTCTCCCAAGGCAGGAATGTTGGCCATAGCTGTTAGTTGTGTTTGCCCTGAGATGGTCCGAGATGCTTCGGTAAAGAGCTCTCCCATACATTTTAGAGCCAGTGACTGAAGCTCCTCGGATGAGGTCGCAATGCCGCTATCGGCTGCAGACGACTTGGCCATGAAGGTGAAGAGAATCAACAGCTGGCCAGACAGCTCAGGTGCTAGCTCGCCGCCCCACCCTGCTCTGAGGAGCAGCGAAATGCATTCTAGGCAAAGCTCGAGGGCTCGGGCAGGCACTGTGCGTGAAATCCTCAGAACCTGGGAGATTGGCCCAAAAGCATACTCGGCAAGGTTTGCATCCAGGAGCCTGGGTGTAGACGTTATGGACTGGAGAGCACCGAGCAGTTTGGACAGTGCTGCAACCAGATCCTTGCGAGCACTGGGCCTCTGGGCGAGCGTTGCAGTTACCTGAAGGAGGTCGACACATGGCGACTTGAGCTGGGCAAGGCGTTAGCCAGGGGGCATAGCGTGTGGCGCCAGCGTATACGCAACGTACTTGGGCAAAGGCCTGCGGTCTTTCCATGCTAGCCAAGTTGCTCGACGTGAGTTTCGAGCGGGCCGTGGACATGAAGTCGTTTGAAGGGTGGGCAGGGCATGACTAAGGCAGGTCCGCGCAGGCGGGCAATGGAGAGCGAGCTGGGGCGCGTCGACTGGCCTGAGCGCGTGTGCTCTCAAAGTGCTCTCAGCCCTGCTGCCACCCCCAACCGCCCGCCATTACAACATAACCTCAACACCACCGCGTCGGTCCACCCCGACGACGCGCCGACCCTCCTTACGCACAGCTCGAGTAGCCCGATCATCCGTCATCCCATTCACTGCGACGCGCGCCATCAGACGCGCAGCCACGCGACATGGCGGCACGCAGCCGGCGGAGTGCCGCGACTGCAGTGGTCGAAGAAGAGGAAGAACAGGAGGGCGTCAAGAAGCTCAGGTTCAAGCAGACGCTTGTGAGCAAGCCTGGGAAGCAGATTGGAGTCACAGAGCTGCTGGCGCGCCTCAAGACGCTGTGCGATGAGCTGCGCGACATCACCCAGGAAGAGGCCGATACCGAGTCCCTTGCGCCCACGGCGAGGGAATTGGCCCACGCAAGCCTGATTCAGCACAAAGATGCTGGCGTGCGCGCATGGACGGCCTGCTGCATCGTCGACATGTTCCGTCTGTTTGCACCGAATGCGCCCTATACGGCCCCTCAACTCAAGGACATTTTCACCATGATGGTGAACAGGATCCTTCCGCTCCTTGAGAATCCATCGCACCCGTACAATAGCCAGCACTTATACATGCTCAAGTCCCTCGCCGAGTACAAGAGCATCGTCATCGTTACCGACATCTCTGGCTCCGCCTCTCTGACCCAATCCATCTTCACTACCTGCTTTGACGTGCTTTCAGGCCCTTCTAAGGCGTCAAACGGTCAAGAGTTGAGCAAAAATGTGGAGCACCACATGACTCAACTCCTGCAAATTTTGCTCGACGAGAGTCCAACCATTTCGACCGATGTAGTGGACGTCATTGTCGCCCAATTCCTGTGGGCCGACCCTCTTGTGCTGGGGAGTTCGGCAAAAGGGAAGAAACATGCACCTATGGATGCGAAACAGTCAACGCTGCTTAGGAAAGAAGCCCCACCTGCATACAACATGGCAAAAAATATCTGCAATGCTTTCCCGGAGAAGATGGCTCGCCTCTTCGGCTCCTACTTCGGCTCCATCATAGTTGACTTCACTTCAGGGCCCACAAGACCACCGCATGGTGAAGAGTCCGATGAGGATGAATCTAAAGGCCCATCCGAAGATGATATTGAAGAAGCCGCAAAAGCACATCGTCTTCTGCGAGAGCTGTGGAGATGTGCACCCGGATGCTTGAACGAGATCATCCCCCACCTACAGGACGAATTGGGTACAGAGAACGTTCAGTTACGCCAGCTCGCGACAGAGACGCTTGGTGATATGATCGCCGGCATTGGCGCTGCAGGTCCTCCGCCACGTCCTGATCTGGACCCAGTAGCCTATCCGTCACAAAGCCTTGTCCCTTCAACCTCTATGCGTGCGTACAACTACCTTACTACGCCCGCATCTCTGAATTCGTTTCCTTCCCATCATCCAGGCACCTATCATGCCTTCCTTTCTCGCAAGATCGATAAATCTCCTGTCATACGCGCTTCGTGGACTACTGGGATTGCACGTATATTGATGACCTCCGCAGGCGGCGTTGGACTGGGCCCAGAGGAGGAACGCAAGTTACTCAAATACTTTTCAGAGTGTTTGATAGACAGCGACGATCGTGTGCGTCTCGCTGCTGTCAGGTCGATTGACCATTTCGAGTTCAATGACATCATCCAAAAGTTGGGTATCAACGGCAGCATGTCTGAACCCAATTCTGTTCTATCAAATCTCGCCGATCGTATTAAGGACAGAAAACCCCAGATTCATACTGCCGCCATCAGGCTGCTTGGAAGGATCTGGGGTGTAGCGGCCGGCGCAATTGCCGAGGGTGATGTGACCACTACAAATCTGCTTGGTCTAATTCCATCTAAAATCTTGGATGCTTGCTATGTGAAAGATGCTGGAATCTCTGCACAGGTGGATTTGACACTCTACGAAACCCTACTACCTCTCAACTACCCACCGATAAAACCTAAGACTATCATAAATGGAGGGTCGCAGGTTGTCAAGGACAGCCAGCCTAACGGCGAGCTAACTTACACTGAGGCCGCATTGGATAAGATTCGAGCCGAAAGACAGCTTGTGCTGGTCCGAAGCCTGGAAGAAAGGGCCAAAAAGGTCTTCTTCGCGCAGCAGGGCAATCAGGTCGCTAATGCCACCTATATGGAGCACTATTTAAGGGCTTGCGAAGAGTATAATGGTGGCGTTATGGACGAGCGTGAAGAGATGATCAAGGCCAAGTTGAACCGCTTGATTGAATATTACGCCAGAGGGCTCCCTGACTCTACACGTGCTGCTGAAGATCTCATGAAGTTTGCCAAAGCCCATGATCGTCGCAGCTACCAGCTCATCCGATTCTGCATGGCTCCAGAAAGTGACTATCGCAAAATTTTCAAGTCAATTGTAAGCAGTTTTATCATCGTCAACTGTGTATGACTAACAGACCATGTAGAAGGAACTCCGCAAGAGGGTAGAGGATAATCCTATCAGTCCGACATTACTGGACACTTTGACACCACTCCTATACCGTGTCAGCTTGCTTTGTTTCAACAAAAGCCATGTGCCTGCAATCATTGAATATACGCGTACTGACGATAAAGGGCTCGGGAGCACCGCGCACGAAATTCTCAAAGAGATCTCTACCAAACATCCAAGGGTTTTTTCTACACATGTTAAAGACTTGTGTAAAACGCTGGAAAGCGAGGCACCAACTGAAAAGGCACCCAATCCTCCAGGCGCTGTTGATGACCTTAAGGCATTAGCAAGTTTCGCAAAGAAGTTTCCCGAAGAGGTGCCACTGAATGCCAAAGACGGTCGGAAGCTGGTTCAAGGCCTACTCAGCTTTGCTCTTTTTGGCACTCCTCCAAAAGCCGCTAAGCATGCCATAACCATTATTATGAGCAGTGACGGCAAGAAAGAATTGCACGCAAAAGAAATCCTCAGAAAAAGTCTCAAGGACTTCGAATATGCATGCGGGCATTGGTTAACAAAACTTGCGGCTCTTAGCCAACTTGTCCTACTTGCGCCGCAAGAATGTGAAGATGAGATCGACTCTGTAGTCGCTGTCGCTGTTGAGAATGTGCTTCTCAAGACCCATCCTTCGTCCTCCGGTACTGAAGAAGAGTGGATGGAAACACCGGATGAGGATTTGATTGCCCGCACATGGGCACTGAGGATACTGGTCAACCGCCTGATTTCGTGTCCAGATGATACAAATTTAATAGAACATTCGACACCTGTTTTCAAGCTTCTGAATCGGATGGTCAAGGAGAACGGTGAGGCGTCAAAGAAAGGTTCCACCCCGTTAGCTCACAAGAACCGTCAACGCCTTCTGGCTGCCAATTTCCTCCTCAAACTTGCGACCCAACGCCGGCTTGAGGGCCAAATCACTCCCATTGACTTCAACCATCTTGCCCTCGTTACACATGACAGTTGCTTTCACGTACGTAAAGGGTTTGCACTCAAGCTGATGAAATACCTGGGGCAGAATCGACTGCCTACTCGTTATTTCAGTATCCTCTTCTTGTTTGCACATGAACCTGACGTTGGCCTTCGAGACATCTTAGCTACATGGATCCGCTCTAGAAGAGCCGCTTTCACATTTCGGAAAGAGACTGTGCTAGAAACATCGGTCTTTGCTAGATTGCTTAGCTTACTTGCTCATCATCCCGATCTATCTTATGAAGAGGACACGTTGAAACAAATGGCCACCTACATTCTGTTTTATCTGAAATGTGTCGCCACGGAAGACAATTTAGCACTGATATACCATATGGCTGGACGGGTGAAAACAGTCAAAGATGGGGTTCAGTCCTCCAAGGAAGCTGACGACAAACTCTACACAATGTCAGACCTTGCTCAGGCTGTGATATTGCTTTGGGAAGACACCAACAACTGGAGCATGCAAAGCTTCCCTGGTAAGCAAAAACTCCCTAGTGGCATCTTCAAACCGCTCGAAAGCCACGAGCGTGGACAAGAGATTGCTCAGAAGCAGTATATCAACAAGGACTTCGCCGATGTTCTCGAACCTCTTGTTCGTAAAGCAATCAGGAGCAAGAAGAGGAAAGCAGGTGATGGAATTGAAAATCCTCGGAAAAAGACTAAAAACGAGTTGAAGAAGGATAAGCCCAAATCAGAAAGAACAATCAAAACGCCAAGGAAGAAAAGGAAAGGCAGTTACAGTGATGATGAAGAAGGTATTGATAGTGCTGTGGCGCCTTCTTCCGGGCCACGACGGAAGAGTGGTCGCAAGAGTATGATAAGTAAGAGCTATGTGGAGGTCTCGAGTGACGAGGAAGTAGATGCGGAAGTAGGTGCTCAAGAAGAGCTGTCGAATGCTGAAAGCGGGGCAACTGGTGACGATGTTAGCATGGAAGAGCCAGAGATTCTACCCACAGGACAAGACGAGACTCAGTTTTCTGAAGATGAAAGTCAGCCTGGACGACCAAAGCGAACCACAAGGAGCAAAATATCCCAAACGACAGATGGAATCGCAATATCACTTATAGCTCAGCAACGTAAGACTCTAAGGTCGATCGGAAAACCACCAGCCCCCTCGACGTCCAAGGCACCAAGTGTTACCAAAGGAAAAACCCGAGTGAACGGAGCCAATGGCATGTCATCGTCAAGTCCAGTCACAAACGGTACCGCTGTCAGGCGCAGTGGTCGGAATCGAGACTAAGTTAGAGCTCATTCCACTCTGTGTACATGAAGCATTCCTTTCTATACTGTGGTCTTCAATAGCAGATCTCGTCTATGTTTGCAGTTCTACTTACGTCATGCGCATTTTTTTTTTTTTTCTTTAAGGGCAAAAGTGGACACAATATATGTTTCTGGGATATAAAGCGCGTTTTTTTTTCTTCTTCTTCACGATGGTTCTCCTGCGTTACTCACCATTGCAGCTACTGATCACATACGTACGATGAGTGATGAGGAGAATCGTAACATTACAGAGCGTGCCTTTCCTTCTACTTGCAGCGTTCACGATCTCTGTCTTTAAGCGCCCTTAGGATGCCTGTCTGTAAGCTCGTAAACGTGTAGGGTTTTCCAGTGCAACAAGAATTACGTTCATGATAACATTCGGGCCTATAACATTTTATTTGGAGTAGAGACGGCAAGGTATGAACGAACTTCAGGTAGTTACGAACGTTTAATACACGCAAGTATATTGCCCATTATTTCTTGTCCTTGAAAACCGGACACTCTTATAAAGATATCGCCGACCTCATTCCAATACTTTACATTGGGCTTATTATAGAATACTTTCGTCGAAGTGTCTCACGCAAAAGCAAATGGACCTTTGTTCGTGAAAGGGGGTCAGTGTTATGGGATGCTGTTTGGATAACATTGAATATCTTTGCGCAGCAACCCATAGAATTGCGTTTCGGATGTGCCACATAGCCTGGTGACGAAATTGTCCGTTAAAATGATCATAAAAAGTGTCTACGATGACACCTAAGCCCAAATACCGCACCGCCGTTCCACTCAAGCGCCTCATATCTTATGTGCCATTGACAGACCAAAAATTTAAAACGCCCGTGCATCCTGAGGAACCATTATGCCGACCCACAGCTGCCAGGTCCAGTATGAAAGAAGATAGGTGACAAAGGGTGGGTAACTGATGATTAAACACCCATCGTGAAATCGTGCTCTATACCAGGGGTTACACTACGCCAGACTATGTTAGCTGAAACTCAGACCTGCTGCGCAATAGAATCACTTACCTTGCCATGAACTTCAAGAAGACGACGAGGTATTGATCCACTCGAATTGCAACCTCATCATCATCACCATCATCCAAAACCTCCCAATCATCTCCTTTATCTCTGCCGTCTTCGCCATCCCTATTCTTTGTCTGCTCAGTTAACCTCAATAGCTTAGCGTCGTCTACGAGACCTTCCATTCCGCTATCCACTTTGGCTACGTCTTTGCCTGCCTTTAGCTTTGCGAGCCGAAGCTTCAAAGCGGAATCTGCGCGATCCAACAACACCTTCATTACAGAAGCGTGTTTACAGGGGTGTACCGAAGCTGTCTTGAGGGCATGCTCGAAGAATGGGAAGTCTTCTATGGTAACAGTCTTGTCTTTATAGTCTCCCACGATATCTTCCATCATCTCCTGTGGTTTTAGGGGCACCGAAGTTGAGCCATATCCAGACAGGTACAGGCGTGGTGTCCGATAATGTGCCGAGTAGCATATGTAAAGCGTGTAAGTTCGTGTTGGCCTATGTCAGTGTCAGTGCTGCCTTGAGCTACGGTTGGTCATATGTATTACGCAGATGTATTAGAGCTGCCCTGTGGCTCTCTAATAATGGCTTCCTCATCGTCATCGTCGTCTTCCATATCGGGAATTTCATCTTCCTCGGCCGCAGCTCCTAGGTTTCCGCTCTCGTCCACGGTTCGCACGTCTCGAACCTTCGCTTCCTGACTCGCAGCCATTCCTCCGGTTCTTAGCCAGCCATCATCATCAGCCTCGCCTGCGGCAAAGCCATCTCGGACCAGGGTCTCGTCCTGACCAGCCTCTCCAGCGAAGTTATCATCGAGACGCCGATTACAGGGAACGCCGCGTGTTACTAAAAACTGCTTGCCCTCTGGTAGATATGAGACGCGCTTAGACGGCGAGGAAGCATCGGCCCACTGCCATGAAGGAAACTTGAAGACTAAGAAGTCACCGGCAAGAACAAATTCCTCGGGTGTTATCTGACCGGTCTCGCGAAAGGTTGATGTGTGGCTAACGGCGGCGGTGCGCTCCCGGAAGGTATCAATGTACGATCTCACAAAATTGTAGGCCATGTTTACTTGGCTCGCATGCGTGTATGTTGGCGTTGGTCATGTACGAGAACAACTGTTGCTGGCCATGGGGGATGGAGGGGGAGGGGCCAGAGCTAAGGCTGCAGCAGAGATGTCATCGGGCCGACTCACGCGCCGACTGCGCCACGTGAGCTGCGCCACGTGGCGGCAATCACGTCAAGTGAACCACAAGCACGCGTTCATGAGCACAGATACCCGCCACCGTAAGTCAGGTTCGTCACCCGGCAGTTGGATCATGTGATCACGCTACAACACTCCCTTTGAACAGCCATGGCCAAGGCAAATACTGCGTCGCTGCCCATTTTGGATCTCAGCAAGGCAAACAATCCTACGACGAAACTACATCTACTAGAAGAACTTCGCAATGCTCTGCACAAAATAGGCTTTCTGTACATTACTGGTCATGGCGTGCTTCAGGAGACAATCACAGCTTTGACATCGCGTCTTCCCACGCTCTTTGAGCTGCCTGCTGAAGCGAAGGCTTTGTTAAGCAAACGGAACTCCCCTCACTTTCTTGGTTACAGTGGGTTTGCTGAGGAGATTACACTTGGAAAGCAAGATAGTCGAGAGCAGTTTGATTTTGCTACTGAACTACCTGTTGTCTATGACCCCTCCGCGACGAGCACAGGGGCGGGAAGGGACTTCACCAAACTTTATTGGCGCCTTCGTGGCCCCAACCAGTGGCCTAGTGAGGATTGTGTCCCTGGCTTTCGACAGGCATTCACAAAGTCAGCAAGCTTATCTCCGACGAGTCACCGTCGCTGTGTGACTGACTGAAACCCAAGCTACCATGATGCGCTCGAGGCACTGTCCTACCGGTTCGTACACCTCATTGAGGAAGCTTTCAACATACCTGTAGGCACCTTTGACGCTTTTTTTCCGCGGCTACCCTCGATTGACGAAACGATGCACAATGTCCATGTGCCTCCGCAGCACCGTATCAAGTTGGTGAAGTACCCCCCTCTGAAGGACGGAAAGACCGAAGCGCAAGGCGTGGGGGCGCACAAAGATAGCAGTGGCTGGCTGACCTTCCTTTACCAAGTTGGTAATGAAGAAGGCTTAGAGGTTCTTGACGCAGACGGACAGTGGATTCCTGTTCCTCCGATCGAAGGCAGTTTCGTCGTGAATTTTGGCAACGCTTTCGAGGCTGCTACTGAAGGTGCTGTTAAAGCAACCATTCATCGCGTAAAAGTAAGTAACTTCCGTTCCGGAGGCGCGTATTGACATATGCAGACACGGAGTCCCAGAGTAAACCCACGATACTCAATCCCTTTCTTCCAAGGCTTACCTTTGGATTTGACTGTAACAGAAGTGAGGCGTCACATTCCCGAAAACGTGCGAAGGTCGCGTTTAGATTCAGGGGAAGCAAACACAACTGTTTCCAGTTTTCTGGATCCAAGATGGGATAGCTTAGGTGAGTCACAACTGCGGAAATGGATACGAAGTCATCGAGAAGTAGCGGCCAGATGGTACGAAAAGGATGTTATTGCATATTACCTACAGTAACTTTAAAGGCGAACGCTCCCCTGTATCCTTTAGGGAGACCAGTAACAGATGTGTCTGGCGATCTCTTTAAGACTTCATAGCATTGAATGGGTCTCGAGGAGCCAGAAGGGATAACAACGTTTTGATATCCAGAAAGACATAAGTGAAGTCTCAATTTGTTCTATTCGTTTTTAAAATTATTGAAAAAGTTACATGTAAAGTAAACTTGTGCCCTTTACACCTCGATTTTTTTAAAGATAACAACCGTTCTATCGTTACAGCGTAAGGGGGCCATAAAATACATTCTAGCAGCTACCGAATAGCATAGTAGCTATACCCAAACAACCTTTGTAGCTCCACACACGGACACACTAAAGTGCAAGTAATAATCAAGTCTTAAGTTATAATTCTATAACTCTCAGACAATACGCCTTCGGAATATTTCTATTTGATGGTTTGTTAGTCACGAGTGCTAAGTTATGCAGATAACTGGGCTATGGAATAATTAAACTATCGTCATACAAACCCGTAACATCTCATGAATTCTGTGAGCATTAGAATGGTTTATTCTGCAATCTGTATACCTTACCCATCTGGGAAACCACTGCAGCTGTCAGAAGAATTGACAGGGTTGTAAACGTAGCATGAATCTCACGATCTGACTGGCTAAGATCACCAATATCTATTACTGGAGGATCGGGTCCCTTCTAACAACAAAGGATTGTCTTTGCAGTTCTTACCCGATGTCTCACAGTCTGAATAGTAATTATTTCAACTTAAGATACCTATATACACCTAATCTACCTAAACCCAATTCTCTTTACAACAGCTCGCAGATTTCCAAAGCCGTTAATTAAAATATATCGGAAGGGTGTCATTTAACGCATTTTATCTGCATCTCACCTGCAGTCCCGTTCTCGAGCAATCCCTTGATTTAGGGTAAACCTTCTTGATGTATCCGCAATGTCCAACCGTAACACGAGCTCAGACCGCAGTCTACTAAAAAAGACAAGCAAGACAGCCCATGGAACACTGAGGTTCGCTCGTTGTCCAGTGTGCACAATCAGCTTGCTGACTTGAAGTTATACTTCCTTTTATCTTAGAGACTTTCTGACTTAATCTACGCCGGTAGCGAGTCATAGAGGGTACTTTTGTTCTTTAAGTTAGTAGTAAATAATATGTTTCGAATTGACTCAAAGCAGTACCGAATATCCTAGAAGAAACGTTAAATCAAAAAGGCGTCAAACAAGCCAACAAGCTATAAAAATATCTTCTGACTCTGTTTCACACAAATATCTAAAATGTGGTATTTGTAGACTCTTCGCATGCATGAAAATCAATCTCATAGTCGACTTTACCAAGTATCGAAATTCATAGTTGTGGGAACCAAAAGGATGTCCGAACACCGATTTGACTGAGAAGTATTATATATGCGTCACGACAATAGTCAATTCTACAGTCAGAGCCAGCTGAGATGCACCTCTTGTTATGTATTATTCTCATTATAGACGATGGCTGCTAATACCATGACCTATAGTAGTACCAGCAATATGACCCAAGACAATATGAGCAATAGACATGGGGTATGATGACGGCCTTGAAAGCATTAGCCGACGTCGAATATAGGAAGGGATATTTGCTACCATCAAACTCCTGAACGCCTTGTCAACCTGGTGACTAGATCCTGGGTACCGATGCTTCCATTAAACAGGACTATGGGTCCTAAGCAGCTTGTCTTTGAACAAATAGTATGTTGTTCCCATGCAGAGTTCGGCAAAGAATATCTTCTCCATTCTTCACACGATATTCGACTACTGATTTCTAAAGTTTTTCTTTTGGTAGAACAGATCCGTTCTACTACTACCCAGGTTGATGATCTTCGGGCAACCGTCCCTATCTTTCTCCAGCCGAGTGCATTCGTAACAGTAGAAGGCATCTGAGATACCCTCACCACCACATACGACGCACTTGTTTTGATAATTGCCGAAGGAGCACTCGTCACAAATACGCGCGAGCGTGGTTGGGCGCACGTAGGAATCGCAGACAGGGCATTTTCCGTCGCACTTATCGCATAGGCGGCCTATGGAGATACCTGCTTGCTTGCGGCACATGACAAGATCTCTAGAATGTATGTGTTGAGCAGGATCTTGCAGGGACAAAGAGAAAGGAAAGGGCATGTACTTACGGGTGATGGCGAGACATGGTGGCGAGATTTGAGGTGGCCTTGGTCTGCGGGGGGAGGGCAATGTGGTTTCCTTCGCGAGAAGAGCTTGGTGGATATGTTGGTTTGACGTAGGTGGAATACGCTTCACGGTCGGGGCGGAGAGGTTTTGTGGTGGATGTTGAATGCAAGGGTAGGTACTGCAGAAGCGGGCAGAGGTACTAGAGATCTAATAGAAGATTAGTCAGCATAGGCAAGTTTGGTACGCTAATTACTAGCACTAGCTCCGCACTTGCCAGGCTAGGAGTCCGTGCGGAAGCTTTGAGTGCCTCCGATCCGAGGCATTTTCCCTTTGGCATGCACACGCGTTGGAATACCTCTATATAGACCACGCGCCGAGCCACCGCACTGGCCATTACAGTCACCATTGAACATGGACGGTATTGCGTCTGCTGTCGTGCTGCCTGATCAAGATATTGGTTCCTCGCCGCAAGCCACAGCTTCCTCATCCACCGGCCTGAAGAGGCGCCCGTCATTCATATCCGAGCACGACACAAAGCGACCGCGACTCGGCAACGACACTCCTCCCCTAGAGCGGCGAGAGTCTGTTTCAAGCACAAAGACATCGATATCGGCACCCAAGGCGCGAGAGCGCGGTCGGGAGAGACGACTCTTTGGAGCGGTCCTTGGTGCACTCTCCCAGAACTCTGCTAGTGCAGGACAGAAACGCCGTGCCGAAATCGAAAAGAGACAGCAAGCACAACGAAAGCTCGATGAAGAGGAAAGTGAGCAGAGGAAGCTAGAGCGTCGTGCCAGATGCAAGGCTCAGCGCTGGAGGGAACACAGAAGGTTCGAAAGAGACTCGGTATGGCCTTGAACATTGAAATTAGGCGCTTTGCTAAATGGAGACACAGATGCGCATACGGCACGATAATCTTCTTGCCATGGCTCGTTTCCTTAGAACCACAACCGAGCCGCGACTAGTAAGCCACCACCACCACCACCCTTATCCTAGCCGCTTCTATGGTCTCGAATAGAGTGGACATGCTGATGTGATGGGTAGTACTACAAGCCTTGGGAAACGACCCAAAGAGAGGATGATCTCATACGGGACCAGATCGCCGAAGCGCAGGCCGTCATTCGTCAAGAGCGCGAGGATTACGAGGCATCCATCCAGCGGTATGTCGAGCGGGAACGGCACGCTTCCCGCGAGGGGTATACAGGTGACCATGCAGAAGACACCACTTCTGGTAAAGACTATGAGGCCAATATGTCTGTAGACACAACAGCAGCCAATGGCCATGCTACTAGTGGCAGCTACATCTCTCCCGATGACCAGGAACAGAACGTCGATCATGCAAATGCACATGCGGATAAAGAATTATCAACTATGCTGGATACTAGCGTAGGCCATGGTGTAGCGGCTGATGACATAGGTAAAGAAGCCATGGACGAAAATGGTGAGGAGGTCGTTGAAGCCGCGGAGGACACAGTCATTTACTGATCTCGTGTGTATGGCTCACCACGTATCTTATTGGACAGTCCTGGGAGGCCGGACTGCCTTTCGTTTGCCGTCCCGAATTCCGTATACCGCTGCATTTCTTATTCCCAGATTATGATACCACACGGAATTGGTTGGTGGCGTATGATTGATTTTACAAACACATTTGATGCAGTAAGAAGACGAATGCTACCCCTGCTACTACGGTATGATGGCCTTTGCATTGGGAGCTGTGCGATGATTAGTTAAGGCCCTGTAATGTTTTTCGTTGCGTCTGCTTTTTGCACGGAGATCTCCCCGTGTAAATAGGCAAGTAAGGTATACCGGCTGTGCGGTGTCAAGTACCCGATGTATGACAGTACATTATCCGAGTCCGTTTCAACGAATGCAGAGGTGTTCAGATAAGGATATTGCGATAGAACATCTGGAATTACCAAGCTGTCGGGACTGCAGACGTAATATGCGGTCCATGCGGTTAGGAAACCTGGTTCGAATAATACCGCGTGCATGTATGCCGGTAAATAGCAGGCATGCGACGTTGTGACTATCAAAATGCTCCTCGGCCGATACTATATGTGTGGCATTAGGTACCCCCACACGAGCAGGAATATTGATTGGTAGCCGCACGTCCAGACGAGCGGTTCGAAGGCGCCGTTTGAGGTGAGGCATGCACAGAGCCTTGAGCAAGCTTGCGACCACTATGCGAAATCACCACATCTAGGGAGCCAGCAGTGTCCTTAGTATGCGACTCTCACTGTACTGTCAGCGACTGGCCCTAAAAGTCTGTGTTTCGTATTGTAGGCCTCGGTGCCGAGGTCCATCTTTGCCCTCGAAGCTGCGTCGCAATGCCCCTCCCGCATTTCTTCTACACCACAATTCGCGACCACGGGCAAACCCTTTCCCTCATCTGCTTGATTGCTAAACTCGTTATATTGAACGAGGAGTGCCCTGCATCATGCTCCCGCCGCCAATCGATTTCGTTACGGATTCCAGGGTCGAGCACCGCATAAGCCTCTTGAATGGCCACCACTACCATTATCTTTATGGTGTGCCGGCTAAGCGCTCGTTCAGAGCTACTATTTTCCTGGTGAATTTCTCTTTCATCCTATCGGACTCCAGCAATCAGCCGGTGGATAAACGTGGCTGGTTGCTGCGGTACGGTGCCAGGCGAGGTTGCTAATCGACCATGTACACTGCAGATTCACGGTTGGCCAGATTGCAGCGCAGGGTGGCGCTACCAAATTCCATTTTTGTTAGACATGGGATTCAGAGTCGTTGCCCCAGACATGATGGGCTATGGAGGCACAGTAAGCCTCATCCATTTTCTGCTTGCTGCCGCATGATATCACTCGTCTCATGGGTGCTATTTGCATGACCATTTTCTTGAGAATTTCGTTAGGGTTAGGCCTTTGGTGATGCCTCGCGACTTTGACGGAATTTACCTCCCTTTACGTGGCTAGGCGACAACGCTAAGCGTTAGGCATAGGACGCACCAAACGATCTTGCGCTCTATTCGTACAAACGGGCTTCGGATGACATCGCAGAACTTGCTAAAATAATCAACGCCCCTAAAATCATTCTGGGGGGGCATGATTGGGGTGGCTTCATCGTCTGGCGTGCTGCTCAATGGTATGATGCACTTTGTAAGAAGATGCCATTCGGTAACACTGAGACTAACGACATTCAGGTACCCTGACCTAGTAACGCATGTGTTCTCTGTCTGCACACCGTATACTCCGCCCATGAAAGACTTCCTGTCCAATGAAGATCTCACCAGAAGTTCTTTACCCCAGTTCGCCTACCAAATTCATCTTGCTTCCGGTGAAGTAGAGAAGAGTGTCGACAACAAGCAATCCGTGAGACAATTCCTCAAAGCTCTCTACGGAGGACGCACGTCCAGTGGCGAAATTGGGTTCGACCCATACCGGGGTGTTCTCGTAGAGAAGCTCCCATTCATTGGTGAAAGCAAGATTCTCAACGGTAAGGTATGTTTCTCTGCGCTCATTCTCTATTGATCTCTTTCTTTTTCTTTTTTGCCACACTCAAGATTTCCCGGAGTCTTGAGATAGCGGCGGCGAAAGATATGGTCATGAGGTCTCCCCATAAAAGGCTGGATCGCCACCACCGAGGCGGGTCTGGGAGACTTATCTTCGAGAGTAGATTGCAATGCGTTCATTGTCAAGGGGGAAAGAGGCGGCGATTCTAGATCGGCCACCGTTATCCAGAACAGGCCAAATTTGCTGCCGAGAGCTAACAATGGCAGATGCTTGACTATTACGTGCAAGAATATTGTCGCCACGGGATCCGCAGCACTTGTGAGCCATGATACACGCCCGTTTCGCTGCAACAAGGTAGCTCACAGTTCGTAGTAAATTGGTACCGCACACGGAGGGTCAATTGGGAGGATGATCAAGGGTAGGGGCAACATGGAAGTCGACGACAGCGCTGATCCAACTGACACTGGTTTCTAGTCTTCTGGACAAGAAGAAGATCTCGATCCCGACGCTCTTCATCCAAGCTACCAACGACAGTGTTCTCAAGCCGGAAATGGCTAGAGGGATGGATCGTTACTTACCAAAGTTGACAAGGGGTGAGGTGAATGCGTCACACTGGGCTCTCACGCAGAAGCCAGACGAGGTCAACGCCATCATCGGCAAATGGTTCGATGCGCAGGGTTTGGGGACTAGGAGCTCCTTGTAGGCTGTGATGGCAAGCTTGGTGGTGGGGCTCTCTCCTAGCTCCATGTGGGTCATGATATTGTATGATGCGGTACGTGCGTGCCCGCATGCGCCTGATAGCGGAGGGATGTACTAGTACAATACCTTCGACAGGCTCGGTGGGCACGTGCGATACCGGCGCCGTGTTCTTTGCAGTCGGAGGGAGGGACCAAAAGAAAGCGATTCAGGAAGTGGACGGATAGGCGGGGTCTTTGTCATGGGCCTCCTTTCGGGTCTTCGGTTGCATTGTGCCGTGTCTATTGTACAGAATAGGCCAAAGCCAGACTTCACATGGTGGGCCCAAGTCAGTCTCGCATGTGGAATGTATCGCCGTGCTAGCCAGAGATACTGTGCACGCCCGTCTCTGCTGCAAGCAGCACTGGCAGGTCGGCAGCGCCAGCCCTGGGCGTGGATTCTCCGGAAATTTTCGGGGTCGACCAGCGTGTGCTTTGTACACAGTACATGGCCGTCTCGGTGGTGGCGCTCTGCATGTACCTGAAGCCAGGTAACACAGCAGGTCAGGGTCTTGGCGTGCGAGCGGCCCTTTAGCGAATACGTGCCAATGTGCTTTCTGGAATGGGCCGTGCGCCTGGTCAGTACACGGCGAGTGTGAAGGTGACGGGGCGCGAGCTGACCCGGGACGTGATTCGCAAGGAGGCCTGGGAAGCAGATGGCGGTCAGTACCGCACCGTGCAGCGATGGTAGTTGGCTCCATGCAATGGGCGGGTCAAGCCAGAGGGGGGCTCCCTCGAAGATCCATCAGGATGCTCAGAGAGAGGATGCATGCTTACCTGAAACCCAAACTTTGGAAGCGGGCAAATCAGCCCTGGATGCCATGTTGGACCATTCCGCTTGGGAGCGCGGGTGCAGCAGTCGAGTCGTGTCCTGCCTTCGCTACCTGTCGTCGACATCGGGGAGCCAGGGAGTCCACATACATCCATGCTGTGTATACATACTTCCGGCCGCGTACCTGTAGGGGCTGGGCTGGCATGGGCCCCGAGCCGTAATATGGTGATCGAGGGAAGCCGCAACGTGCCTTATCAGTTGGCTCGCGCAGCTGGGGGTGTGATTATTATTCGATTGCATTTGCATTCGCATTTGCATTTGCAGAGCGGGTAGATGCCCAGGGCGTGCTCGGAACCGCGAGCGCTGTGCTGCCATGCATGCCGCGCGGGTATATTCTATATTCTATATTCTCCCTCACCGCTTGCTGCCATGTGTGTACCTACGTACATACGTACTGCGAGGTCCTGGAGCAGCTTGTCATCCGCCGTCCAAGCGGCCGCACCCTGGCCCGTCACCTTTTCCTGTGCGTCCAGCATCCATCCGCCGGCACCTTCTCGCGATCTGCAATAGCGTTTTCGATGCGAGCATCCTTCGCGGCGCCGTGGCCCTGGCGGACTTGGGCAATTGCCGTTGCAGCGCTCTGCCTCACGACTGGGGAGAGATTGTGGAAAGGTGGCCTGCGCCCAGCAACAGCCGCCGTCATGGTCGACGTCAGGTGGAGGCTCCAAGGTCCGCCGTCGACGACGGCGACGACGCGCTTTTCTGACCACGGTGCGTGATAAGAGGTCCAGCGGTGCGGTCGTGCCACTCGACGTCTGTGGATGTACTTGGGGTACGTACTGTGTATGCATGGCTACGGCTCTGTCGACGCGGTCTGCCGGCCGCCGCGGACTCATTCTGGAAGCGAACCGTTGAGCGGCGGGCGCAAGTGCAGGCCCCTGGGCCGCTGGGCCCCTGGATACCTGCCTACCCACCACCCTACCACCCTACCTACACATGCCGTGTCGACGGATCCAAGGTGCATCCGACCGTCTCGGCCAGGCCGCATATCAGCCTGAAGCGTCGTCGTGGGTGCGACGGTACCCAGCTAGGCCTACTGCAGCTCCCGCAGCCACCGCCCGCCATCCGGCAGACTGGTGGAGATGGCCTGCTCAACCAAATCGTGCCACCTCGAGTCCAGCATGCCGCCGCTGCATATGTACGGAGCATCGAGTACATGGTAATACGGCCTTATCGGGCGTCGCACGGCTCGGAGGCGTGGTGCGAGACAGCACGGTATTACCACACGGTGCAGCGCGCTGGGTGCTGATCCGGATGAAAGAGCTCGTCGAACGAATCTCTGGCTGCCCGGCGGCCCTCATGGCCATGATTGCTCATGCAAGCGTCAGTCAGTAGTCAGTCAGTCAGTGTGTGCGTGCGTGCGTGCGCGCGCTCCACATGCACTCACCCCCCGTCGTCGCACTGTCGCAGCAGGTGCATGCCAGGCCATGCCATAGCATAGCATACCATGCCAGGCCAGGCCATGCCTCCATTCTAGCCTCATGTCTATAGCAGCTCAACGGGCTAAAAGAAAAAGAGGCTACGCGAACCCGACAAGTTCGCACCCTGCCATGTGCTACCCGCCAGATTGACCCGCCCAGCAAATGACGCGGACTCCTGGCCTACCTTCGACAGCCATTCACTATCTCGACCCGATGCACCACCGACCAGCAGGCAGGCATGCCTTGCCGTCATCGTGAGTAGGCCAACATGTATATCAGCCTCCACGCCTCCCGTGGGGTGCTCGCCCACCAGTCTCCCTCCTCTCCTCCTCTATCCTGCCCTTTGTGCCTGGCCATCCCATCTTTTTCGTAATGGCTCCCTCCGCCCTAGCAGACATCTACCCAATCCCTGCCCGGCACTACGCCAAACCTTCGACCGTAGTCGCGTCCGTCCTCTACGGACCAAAGGATTTACGACTCGTAAGCGTTCCCTGTTCCGTGCGCAGCATCCCACACGGCCGTCGTTCGTGGGGGTGTCCATGTCCACCAGACACTTGACTTACCGCTCCATTAGGAAACTCGGACCATCGCCGACCCAGCACCCCACGAACTACAGATCGCCATCAAGGCTACTGGCGTCTGCGGGAGCGACGTCTCCTACTACAACAAGTTCCGCAACGGCGACCTCCAGGCCGTGCAGCCGCTGTCCCTGGGCCATGAATCCGCAGGCATCGTCGTTGCCATTGGCGACGCCGTGACCGGCTTCCAGGTTGGCGAGCGCGTGGCGTTGGAGGTTGGCGTCCCTTGTGACAACTGCCGGTCATGTCAACGAGGCCGCTACAACCTTTGCCCGGGAATGAGGTTCCGCAGTAGCGCCAAATCGGTGCCTCACTTCCAGGGCACGCTCCAGGAACGCATCAACCATCCCGCCAAGTGGTGCCACAAGTATGTCGTGCATGATCCGTGAAGACAAAAGCAAACAAGCTTACCCCCCCTGCACCAGGATCCCCCACCATGTCTCCATCGAGTCGGCTGCCTTGCTGGAACCACTTTCTGTTGCCATCCACGCAGCTCGCAGGGCATCGATAGAGCAGGGCGACACCGCGGTTGTCTTCGGCGCCGGCACCGTGGGTTTGTTGACCGCGGCCATGGCCAAGATGTCAGGGGCCACCACGGTCGTCATCGCCGACATTGACAGTGGTCGTGTCAACTACGCCCTGGCCAATGGCTTCGCACACAAGGGCTACATTGTCCATCCTCGAAAACACCTGACCGACACCGCTGAGAAGCTAGCAGCAGCAAAGGATCTCGCCGAAGACATGATGCAAATCGCATCCTTGAACGACCCCGAGTTCGAAGGTGCCGATGTCACCTTCGATTGCACCGGAAAGGAGATCTGCATGCAGGCCGGACTTTACGTTAGTATCCAAAAATACACATCCCACAACGGTTGCTGACCCACGATTAGGCGACAAGACCTGGCGGAAAGCTGATCATGGTTGGCATGGGCACGCCCATACAGACCCTGCCCATGTCCGCCTCCCACCTGAAAGAGGTCGACATAATTGGCATCTTTCGCTATGCCAACACGTACCCCATTGGCATCAAGATTCTTTCGTCCGGTTGCCTGCCCAGTCTCGACAATATGATCACCCATAGGTTTAGAGGCCTTGCGGCCGCCAAGGAAGCCTTCGAGCTTGCTGGCAAGACTTCAGACAAGGAGGGCAAGCTTGTTTTGAAAATCTTAGTGGAAGCCTAAAGCTGTCTGAACGTATTCAAACAAAACCAAGGAAGCTTTTCGATTCCTTAACGACAAAACGAGACTATAGAGATAACCAGTAAAAACGTAGAAAGCGGAATACTGGCGTTTTTAGGTATGATAGCAAAGGTCTTTTTTTTTGGTTCTTTCGTTTTCGGTTGGCAAGCAAGGGGATATACCAATTCGGAGCTGTTTCGGTGTCCTTTGGGTAAAAGGGATAGTTAGAATGGGGCTAGATCCACAAGGGATCATAAGATATCCAGGGCGGTTATACCGTAGAATGCCTTGAAATGAAAATGGGGTCCTGGGTGATATTCCGACAGGGGCTTTCAGACTCACGACAGTCATCCAAGCGTTCCTAAATGTATTCATGTGTGCCCTCGTACAACGGCGTTTGGCCCGGCCGAGGAGCTAGCATTTCATTCCTTCTTACAGTTTGCCAACAGATGAACGGCTGCTTCGAAGTGACAGAGTCTACTATGGAGCAACACAGGGAAATATATCCAGTCGGCCTGCACACCCAGATGGCCTCACCTGATGGAGGTCATCGTGTTGGCACGTGCACGGAATATCTGATTCGCCGCTGGCCGACATTTCGCTTGTATAATAATGTTTCCATGTTCGAGGTTACGTTAAGGGATCGCGCTCCAGCCCCATGCCGCGCCAAGGCTCTTGCCTAGCAAGCTCCCCCACTTATACTTGGACGGCGACGCGCCCACCCCGACAACTCAGTCTCCTACACGGTTTGATACACCATAGCCATGGCGGCAGCATCGCAAAACCCGCTCATTTCAAATACGCGAGCTTTGGATACCAGCCCCACTGTACAGCTACACCCGCTAGTTCTACTGACCATTTCCGACTGTATTACCCGGCACACACTGCGTCAGCAGTCGGGGCCTGTAGCCGGAGCTATCCTGGGTCAACAAAATGGCCAGGAAATCACCATGGAAGTTGCGTTTCAGGCCAAACTGGAGTCGAACGACCAGGGCGAAGTGGTGCTCGACGACGGTTGGTTCAGCAAGCGGTTAGATGACTGTCAGTATCTCCACCTTGAATATGACAAAGCTTCTGAGCTTTTAGCTTTGTCGTCATGAAGTACTAACTATCCGCAGACAAGGACGTGCACAAACAGCCGCAGCTTGACATTGTCGGCTGGTTCACGCTTGGGTCTCCGTCAGGTCCATCCTCGCAGATTCTACCTATCCATTCTCGCATAGCAGAACTCTACACTGAGTCGCCAATACTCTGCCTGTTTCATCCATCAGATGCAGATTCCGAAGCCACCGCAGCTGGCAAGCTGCCGCTTACTCTGTATGAGGCCATTTTCGAAAACGCTGCGGGCAGTGCAAATGACAAAGCAATGGACATCGATGGTGCCACGCACAACAAATCGCTCAAATTCAGGGAGCTTGTGTATACAGTAGAGACTGCTGAGGCAGAAATGATTGCCGTCGATTTTGTTGCTCGTGGTGGGGGCAATGCTACAGCAGTCGAAGGCTCATCAGTACCCGCCCCGAACGAGGAGCCGAGTAAGATGGAGGATGACAAAGGGAAGAAAGCTTTGAAGCCAAAAGGAAAGGAAAAGCCAAAGGAGGATGCAATCGACGAGTCTTCAGTGCTTTCAGCAGAAGATGACGAGCTACTATCAACTCTCAATGCGAAAATGAACGCCATCCGAATGCTCAGTCGTCGCATCTCCCTTCTCCGGGCCTACCTTGCCTCGCTCCCACCTTCATACCTGTCCGATCCTTCACTTCCACTCAACCCTTCACCCACCGCCGATTGTAATCTACCACTCGATCACTCTATTCTTCGCAGCATCTCTGCTATGCTTGCTCGCCTCAACATCCTTGCGCCACCAGATACCGAAGCCTTCACACTCGAGTCTCAACAAGAAGCTTCCGACGTCCAACTTATCCAACTGCTCTCATCTATCACGAACTCAATGTCCGCCGCTAAGGACCTAGGAAAGAAAAGTCAGATCGTTGAGAACGGTAAGAACCAAAACAGGCGAGGTATGGGGTCGCTTGTGAGTGGTGGGTTCGAAGGGGGTAGCGGACAATTCTTCGATACAATCATGGGTGGAGGCTCACGACAATTCGGCACTGAACGCTGGGGCTGAGTTGTACATGCACTATGTGGTAAGTAGTTCACACTTGGCGAAGTTGGTCGCGTCCCACATCGGTCACTGCATCAACTAGATGACGGATGCTCCTCCGTCTAGTACGATGAAATCAGCTCCATAACAGTGCTCCGGGATCGATAAGACAATTCTACCATTCGAATCCTTCGATCCCGACTAGCAATAATGTGAAGTAAGTGCGATATAAGTTCTCCGTCAGTGGATGGAGCATGGCGACACAGAGCAGCAGGACTCTGGGATATGAAATACTAGGACTTAGGTAGTATGTATAATAGCGTCATGATTTCTGATAGACTAATGATCACGAAGTAAACTTAGCCGCCAAGGCTACTGCGGTGACGCAAAATGGTCAATTTCCTAGTCTAGGCTAAACATGTTTGAATTCTATGGTGGACATGGAATTGAACAGGAACAGCAGTATGTATCAGCAACAGAAATTATCTTTAAGCTGGTAAACGGTCTAGGAATACGCCTAATAGCAATTATAAGATACCCTCGAGATTCTTCCATGTTACCTTCCGGTGCTGCTTTATTCCTTTCAATGCAACTGTGTGTTCAGTTATACATGGTTTTTTTCCACTGCACCGCCCTAGTAAAAAGATACCTTATTTACCCTTAATTTGTACACCGGTACTCTGGCGGAATAAACTCTAATCCGAGACCTTCAAAGACCTTCTTCTCCGCATCCTCTGGTGTTCCGTCCACACCTTCAGAGCCTTCTAGTTGTACTATCTCCCCTGTACTCCGACTACGTATACCACTACTATCGAACTTCCATCCTTTTACGTGCTTGGTGTATCTTCTCAGATCCCTTTGGAATGTTGTTCCTCCGCTCCATCCCAGGACCGCGCAGCCTATCGTGCGCCACGGTGCGACGACAATATCCACCCTACGATGGATATTAGGATTCTTAGCGTTCGAGTTGGCAGCTCTATCGGCGACTCGAGTAGGCCAGGAAGGATCTTGCCATACGACCAGTGCTTTATCAAGGGTATCATGGCCTACACCTGAAGCCTTGGTTGTGCGAAAGGGTAGGGTTGACTGACTACGATGCGTATTATGGAGGGACAGCGTGAGGGTGTGGGTAATCCATTCTTCGGCTTCGAGCGATTCGACAATGTCTTTGACGAGATTTGCGGTCGCTTCCAAGTTTGGGTGCGAGACAATGATGTCGGCATCGCCAGAGCACGCCTTACCTCTTCTGTAACCGCCCACTATTGTGGTGGTTATGCGATCGTCTCGAAGGCGAACTGCGTGTTGGCGGATTATCTCGGCCACATACTCAACTTCTACACGTGGTATCTTTTTTAAAAAATCATCGTAGTATTTGACTCCGATTTGCTGGACGCGGTCCAGATCATCCCAACCGTACTCGATGATATCGTCAAGATCGGCCCAGTGCTTTTTGTAGTAGAACTGTCTGGCTGTCTTTGCGCCCACGCCCCAGATGTCGTAAAACGAACGTAGTACTTTCATGTCATTGTCCGTTTCGTAGTTTTCGACCGTTTGAATTTTGCCGGTATTTTTCCATTCCACAAAGAGAGTAGCTGTCTTTTCGTCGCATCCAGGGAGTCGAGTGAGTTCGCGCGGATGTGAAAGTTTATAAGGATAGGCCGCGATTGAGGCGATGATTGTTGAATAGGCGCGTACGCCAATCTCATCCTCAACAAGCGTACGTGCGGTACGAATCTTCTTCAATTGAGCGATGAAGTCGTCATTGGGTGTAGGCTCCGGTGTGAATCGTTGGCAGGCATACTTGATGCCTTGCTTGACCCAGTTAGGGGAAGGTGGAATATCAGTGTCTTCGCCCCCATATTCGCTAGTAGTCTGCTGCGCCAAACTTGCCGCACGTACAGTGAGATTCTGCTGCGCCCTGCTGGAGGGTAAGGTCCTTCTGTCAAGGCTGCGGGAGTCATGTTTGTGTCTTAGACTGTGGGACCACGTTGTGTTTATAGCAGTTGCCTCTTCCCTTGCTCGGATTAAAATATCTGGACGCACTGTAGGCAAAGTCTGTGGAGGTGCCGTGATGGTGGGGGAGAAATGGGCTTTTACGGAGTGATGGCTCGCGACAACTGATGTAGAATGCTCAACGACTTTACCTTTGAAAACAAGGTTCTCTCCTGGTACGACTGGGTAGCCTGCTGCGAGACAAGCGTTTAACCAATTTATATGGACTACCCATATGATGTCTCCATCGACTGTTTGATCGAATGCCTTGGTAGGCACCACAGACCCGTCCTCAAATTGCCATGGTGAAGTTGCTGAAGTATTGCGCTTCTCATATGGAACTTCATCTTCAATTCCGGAACGAAGAACGGCTTCGGCTCTCTCCTCGACCATAAATGTAGACGAGCCCGATGGACCAGGCATTTTCCTTCTCTTGTAGTTAGCTGCATCGTCGTGGCTGGATGATCCTGCCCTTTTCGCCTCAACCACTTCTTCAACTTTCAACTTCCGAGACCTGAGCTCGAATTCAGCCCGACGCTTCGTCCCCACCTTTCCTACGAAGATCTTGGCCTCTGAAGCATCGATGGTCAGCTGTGCGCCATATTGGCGCAACGTTGCTTTGACTCTGTCTTCCTCATCACCCTTGAAATGCGCACTCAAAACACTGATTGGTGGAACGGTACTTAGGTCAAGTCTAGACAATGCCTGCTGTTCCAAAACAGGAGAAAAAGACCCCGCCATTGCGGTGCGTGAGGGAGGGAGACTTTCCATTATCTATTGGAGGTAACGTGTTCGACCAATAGTAGGTAAGCAAGGGTAAAACTAGGGTGTATCAAGGAAGCGGCCAGGAGGTCTTCGCGATCGAGAGTGATAGAGCAGGAACGACCGGAAATTCATCATCTGATAGTACTCTCAACCTAAAAGCCGTGCTTTGCATATAAGTGATGACCGAAAGGTGAGCAAGTAAACGACGAAGCTTGGGAGTGATCGCATTTGGTGTGTACTTGGCATGTTTGCTTTGTTTGAATCTCGGAAGCTGACCCAAAGCGTCGTTGAGTCTCAGGATCATGTGATGCTTAATCAACTTGCAACCTCGCTTTTGGCGCGAATGTACCTGTTAGTATGTTTCAATTAGAGGGCTTACTTATATTGTACGTCTTTCGCCAAAACTGAGCAGGCTATTATCGATTATGCAACGTCGACAGTTCGAACAGGGAAATGTATCGACGGGGCCACAGCACATGCAGGATATTATCTCCCAGATTGCCATGACCCCATCGTCCGATGAACGAATGGCCTGGAACAAGCAATTCTCAACAGTGAAACAAGCGTCTCCGAATCGAAATTCTGGCCTTTCGCGCTCGTCCTCTGCCTACGCAAGATCCAACCCTTGCATGCCATGCTCCCTCAATCACTCAATCCCACATTACGGATTAATATCTGAACACTTAGCTTACGTATTAGGAAAAGCTGGCATTCTTTCTATCGCTACAGACGTGATGTTCTCGCGCAATGCTCGCGCTCATGTCTCTCCTTACTGCCGATCCTGCCCTTTTCGCATATTGGCTTGCCTTTTTGAGAGTGGAACCAAGGGAGCATAGATATGACAGCCGTTTGGGAGGGGTACAGACAGATGCGTCACGCGAAACTAGGATTTTAGCGTTCAGCGCTCTTGGTCTTCATATAGAGGCGGCGTAATGTGGGCAGAAATCTTGTCGGGGTGGTGGCTGTTTGCTTAGTGCTTCCCACCTTCTCTCGACGCATGTTGTCTACTTCGCTCGAAGGACCATAACGTGGAAACAATTCGTTCACTGCTAGCTTGCAATCAATCGACTTGGCAGCTGTTGAGACGAGGTGCCCGGACAGAATCCAAATTAAAATGTATTTGTCCACAGTGTTCACCATGGTGGGATTCACTATGTCTGTGTGCGCCATCCCCATCACGCCTTCTGCACCGGAACTTCAGAGACGTGCTGAACAGTTCAGACTAGAAGGATTAAAGGAAGTACGTGCAAAGACTCTCGCATTTCTAATAACGCTAGTTTAACACACTTTAGCATGAGATAGCAGAGAAGCTTTCACTGCCAGCCACCCAGAGCATCAACGATCCTTCGCCTTTCTTCTCATCTGTTGGTACGAAAATCCACTCACTTTTCCACGACTGCGATATGCAGGATTCCGAACGTGATACCTCCGGTGATATCGCACCCGGATCACTCGATGTTCCTCAGATCCTACCCCGTCCTGCCCTATCACAACCCGCGAATGCTCTGGAGAATTTAATTGCACTTCTGTGGAAAGACGACGCAGGCAATCATTTTGCCTACGAGGGCAAAGAGCTTGAGCTAAGGCGACCGACAGGTATGCGGCACTGGGGCGCGCAGGACAAGTGGAGATTGTTTTGATTATGAAGTGGGCTCAATGGGGGCAAATACAATACGATCGATTTTGTACACGGCCCTTCTCCATCCCAGCACTTTCTCATAGGGTAACGGAGGGGTTTGTTGCACTTATTCTAAGAAAAAGCTCTAGTTATCACCATTTCTTCATGTCAGTGAATGATAAATGGTGCATTAGTTTGTTATCATAGAATTGATGGAAAACAAGATAACACTCTCGAAAAGGGCTTGTTGGGAAATGAGCACTCCTGATTTAGTTGAACTTGTAAGGAACATGTTAAATGATCTCGGTGGTGGAAGACATCTGACCGGTAATAAACATTCTACCGAACGATCGTCGAGGTTGAGCATCACTTTACCTAGGGCTACCCGGGTCTTGAATATGAACCCGGCAGCACACGAATGGAAGCAAGTGGACTCGGAGCGGCGTCGATAAATAGCCTTTCATTATTATCTTACAAAGCAAATTGAGAGCTTAAAGAGCTGCCTGGCCCCCATCTAGCGGTCTCCATAGTCTTCTTTTTCGCCTCTGCCAATTTCTGATCAACGACAGCGGAACTGATTCTCGTCTACGGCGTCGTAACATTAAGTGTAAGCCGTCAGGCGATGTAGGCGGATTGAGGGTTTCGGGCGCTACTGGTGGTGGTGGAGCGCTGTTTCCCTTGCGGCTCAATTTTAGTGACAGCAGGATGAAAACGCCGGCTATCAAAATTACAAGAAGGAGCATGATCTTCCTTTTGACGCTCTTCTTTTGATACCCTGATGCCACTTTCAATTCTTTGTCCGCCTCTTTCACGTCGGTTGCCATCCGCTCTACGTTGTAATCGATACGATCCAGCATGCTTCCTTGGTCAATGACCATAGTTTGAAGCTCCTGGAAGATATTGGCAAGCTCTATGATGCCCTGAGCAATATCCTCGATTTCGCGTTCACGCTGGGCTATGAGAGCTTGGTTAGGGTCATGACGAAGTCGTTGCTGCTTGGTCTGGAGCAGCGTGGATTGGGAAAAAGAGCGGTCAGCGTCGGATTCCTGGAGCGCAGGATCGTTATAAGGGTTCTGGATAGGGGTACTGGAGCGAAATGGGGAGCCAAAGCCACCAAGATCACGGAGTTCTAATTGCTGTCAGCAAATTAGACGGCTAGAATACGTAAAGATTACGGACTCTTGAGATATGCGGCCTGCTTCTTGCGAAACAGAGCGCTCACTTCGCCAACCCGCGCCGCCAGCGAAATCTTCAAGTTCTTGGCCATGGTCTCTTCGCCGTTGCTAATGGTGCCCTGCTGCTTAGCCTCCCGTACCATGGTCTCTATCCGCTTGATAGCTTTCTGGCACATCTGGAAGATACGTGTGATATCCTGCGTAAGCTCCTCGATTTCGCGCTCCTCTCGGTTCTTGACCTCCTCGTCGTCGAAGCCAGGCAGCACATGCTTCTGGTGAAGTTGATCTAATTTGCGCGTCTGCTTCGCGATCTCAGCAAGATGCTCGGTGACGTCGTCTTGGATGTCGAGCCAGCGCGGGGGCAGCAGATCCATCTCGATGACGGCGTCGCCATCGTCCTCGTAGGCACCTGAGGCCATGAGCCCTTGGCGTTCCTCGGAAATGGACCTGGCGTCGCCGAAGCCATTGGATACGGGGCCGCCATAGCGCGCCTTCTGGGGCGGGTGGTGCGAGTACGACTGGCGGTAGGAGATGAAACTGGAGAGGCTAGGTCAGCGGCAAGAGAGCTACATGCATTGCCGTCTGGGGCATACAGGTTCGTTCGGTCCCGCCACATGGTGGATGGACAGACAAGTGGTGGCAGGGTTATGTCATGATATGTTACGAAGACGGCGACGGCGACGACGATGACGACGACGACTGGGGAGCGCAGGAGCAGCCGATGGGCAGGCGGTGTCTGAAGTATGAATGCAGGTGGTACATGGCCTGTGGCTCAATGGCCGCCCGTCTACTTGTGGCGTCTTGTGGCGCCCGTGGGCCCCTGTCCCAAGCAGGCAAGGCGCCATCCTCTCCCCAAGCCCATTTCACATCCAAGTCCAGCTGCCCTGCCCCAGCCGCATCTACACCTGCACACCCACCCTCCACCTCTTCTCTCTCCCTCTTCCACTTGCACGCAAACCACGTAGCCCTAGCGCACTCCACCACGCACTCGGCCGTCCGTCAAACACCCAACGAAGCTTCCACCACAACTATGGTGCGTGTGCCCCACGCATGCCTGCTCGCATACCCCGCTTGCCAAAACATTGCGACAGCCTGCCTCCCCCTCCTCCAGCAACGCACACTGACAGCAACATGCAGGCCGACTCTCTTACCGAGGAGCAGGTCTCGGAGTTCAAGGAGGCATTTTCTCTGTTCGTAAGTAACTTTTTTCACGAGACCGCAATCGCTGGTGCCTAGCGCCTGCCGAAAGCATCCCGGGACTGTTTCGTGTGCTGACAGCCTTTCCAGGACAAGGACGGCGATGGTTAGTACCTCCCCCCAACATGCGTCATTTCGAGCATCGTTTCAGCTGCCCGTCGCCGCCAGTGTCATTGCATGCTGCGCCGGCGCTGCTGGCCGTGCCATGCCACCTGCGTCACAAGCTGCGTCGCGAAGAACCTATCACTGACGACTCTGCGTCACAGGCCAGATTACCACTAAGGAACTCGGCACAGTCATGCGCTCGCTCGGCCAGAACCCCAGCGAGTCTGAGCTCCAAGACATGATCAACGAGGTAGATGCCGACAACAATGGGACCATCGACTTCCCTGGTACGCGCTTGCTCAGTCTAGAACTCCCCCTGAGTAATGGCTAAATATAACAGAATTCCTCACCATGATGGCTCGCAAGATGAAGGACACGGATTCCGAAGAGGAAATCCGAGAAGCGTTCAAGGTGTTTGATCGCGACAACAACGGCTTCATCTCCGCTGCTGAGCTGCGTCACGTCATGACGTCCATTGGTGAGAAACTCACCGACGACGAGGTCGACGAGATGATCAGAGAGGCCGACCAGGACGGTGATGGCCGAATTGACTGTGAGTGTGCGCTTTGATATGCTTACCTTTCACACTGACATGATGCAGACAACGAGTTCGTTCAGCTCATGATGCAGAAATGAGCGGCGTGATCGCTTTGTATGGGTATTGTGCATGATGGTCTTGGGAAGCGGTTGTAAAGTCGATGCGACGACCCCATAGCACCGTTGTTTCACCGAAGTGCGATTGACTGTGGCTTCTCCTGCAGCTCGTCTGTTTGACGATCCATTTGGGATACGGCGGGCTCGATATTCTCAATCAAGTGTTTTATACCTCGGTGCTCCTGCCCACTGTTTCCTTCATTATCCTCTCATGATCCAAAATCATCTTATCCAGCAATTCAGATGTTTAGATTGATCTGACCTATAGTTCTTGGCCACTATGATCAAGGATACGTGCAGTTTGAGGAATTTTTGGATAACGCCCGCTTCAGGCCTTGTGTGACGTTAGTACAACTTCGAAATTGATATCCTAGCTCTTCGACTAAGCCTATTCAACTAACTTTCTCTTCTTTTAGTTTATTATACTTCCTTTTTTTTTACTCCCTTGTTGCATGTTCTTCTGGAACTTGGTTCAGAGGCGTAACTCTACAAATTGCCGAGCTTGAAGCCTCGCTTAACCCGTTCCGGTACTCATACCTTGTTTGTGTCCGCAAACGGGAGACATGTTTTCCAGACAAAGAATCGATATGGAGCTCAAGGCTGAAAGCCACAGAAGCCTTCTGAAGTATCATTTAAAACATGACCTCACTCTGCGAACGGAACACCATTAGAAAACGCAAGCGCCGTACTGTGCCATCATGCCGACGATAAAGAGGGAAGAAACATCACTGTGGCAAGGGTTCAAAGCTCTGGATGATACACTCAAGCTCAGAATACTGCTCTTGGCAGGAAGAGAAGCAGCAGCAGCACTTCGCATTGCTTGCGGGAAGGATCTTCACCCTGCCGAAATTAGATTATCCGAGCAAGCAATCCTGTACGAACCCTTTACATATTGGGATTGGCATCGAACCGATACAGCTGTTAGTCACACAAGCCACAGCGTTGTGACGGAACGCCAAGGACAGCATTATGACGGTGAAAGGAGGAAGAGAAGATTGTTGTGGGAACGTGAAAAGGGATTTCAAGCCAATAACCAATGGAATGCGTATCCCGCCCCGGAAGAACGTTGGATACAATTCAGGGAAGCTGTAATGAGGAAACCTACTAACCGTACGCTCGTGAAGCGGATTGCTTTGGCTTCCTGGATGACTGATGGCGATCTTCAGTGGTGAGTGCTGAACATGTCCTGTATACAATTGCGTCATGAGGCCAAGAAGCCAGATTCATTAGGAGTGCTCCTTCTTGTTCATATGTCTAATCAAGAGGTCTAGGATAGCTCAGAACCTTACGCGATTGGAAGCCATCGATTTTAGTGATGTCCCTAAGACCTCCGACTCTGTCATCCACCGAAACGAGCGGTGGGTGTCATATCTTAGGCATCTCAAGACAGTACAACCTTTCTTCCTGGATTCAGACACATTTCTTGAAGAATTCTCTTATCTTCAAGTATCCGGGATGGAATTGTATCGGATTCAAGAAACCGAGCGACTGAACAATTTTTACGATAATCGGGAGCATTACAATTATCGACAACTTACACCCGCAGCTCAGATAGACCCAAGCATGACAGAGCAATCTCATAAAACTGAAACCTTCGAAGAATTCCTGTGGAGAAACTTAAGCAAACAAGAAGACTACGAAGAAAAAACTGGCATCGAACGTTCTGATACGCTCCGTGAGTTCGAAAGGAAGATATCAGAGTCACATCTCTGGCGGCGATTAAAGTGGATTGGACTTCGAGATTGGCGCTCCTCCGGAAACCATGCAATAGCAGTTTGTATGGCTATCCCAAATTGGTGTGCTTCTTTAAAGACGGTGTCGATTAGGGGAGAGTATGAGCAGGACTTTACTTCACGAGACGAATCTTCTGTACATCGTAATGTTTGCCAGTTTATTCTTGGAATCTCGCAGTTTGTACCAAATACTGTCGAAAAACTGGAATTACGACTTTCAATATCTTTCCTAGGGCATCTACTGAAAGAATTGTATACTTGGAAACCAAGTATCAAGAGAATAGGCATAGACTTGGGTGCCTGGATCCAGGTCTTTCCGCTACGGTCGGAGCAGCCGAAGCTAAAGGACGACGCCATTCAACAAAACGCAATCACAATAGCGCGACAGTACAGCTTGGAAGTGTACCGGAACTGTAGAGAAACAGACTCTCCAATCCGTCCTGAATGGCTTTTCCCTCAATCAACAAATAGCGAGGGACAATATCAGAACGGACAGATACATCTCAGCAAACAGTCTGATTTCTATCGTGATCGAAGTGGATCTTCTCAGGATGAAGTCTCTGCGAACGAGATGGAGGATAGTGCCGAGATGTTTTCAGTGCATGTCCCGGCCAGTGACAACCTTTTCCATGACTATCTGCACACTGGAAACTGCCCTATAGATTTATCAACTCACCACGAAACTACGATAAATCTAATCGCGAAGACTCAGGCAGATACACTACCCAAACTACTCAAGAAAATTCATCTTTCTGTATTTTCTAGCTTAGAAAGTGAAGTCATAAGTACCCAAGCAGGCGAACAAGAGAAAAAAAATGGCGAAGGAGATGACTATAACACTTTCAAGCGTATCATCGCTGCTCGCCCTGGAGCCAAACTATTTCCGCTTCAAGCTGAGCCTCAGCAACGGAGTAATGATCCCATTCATCCCCTAACTCTAATTCAAGTCAAAAACGAGACAGGATCTGAGTGTGAAAGTGACTACCAAGGGTTCGCTCCGGACATGCTTCAAGATGTGTACCCGTGGCTGGAAGAGACCTTCAGGTGGCGGCCTGTATTTGATTGGGACTGGTACGTAGCCCTCAACACCAATTCAGTCTAGTCTAGCTTGAGGTGTTTTAGGCTTTAGAATCTTGCTGATAAGTATTTCTAGGTTTATGACCCCGGATCATGTGCTTAGTAAGGTTGCGACCAACATGCCTGCTTCCGACTGGTTCCAAAACTTATCCTTTGAAGAATTCCAGAATAAATTTAATTCAGCTTTATCCGACATCAGTTTACAATTTGAATTTTTGGCTAGAGCCAAGATACCGGTACACATCCTTATCGGCCGCCGAGATCCAGAGGTTTCTAGCTTGTACTGGGGATGGCCATATCATCCAGACAGGTGGAAAGAATGGCAAAGAGTAGAATTCTCGACCAGTTTTGAGGCTATCGCTCCACATGTCAACGTACTTAGCATTTTTTATGACCTTCGAAACCCCCTTGACCAGGACCGGCTCTCACAGATTGAAGGCCGTGATGGACACATTGCACCGAGGTCACAGTGCCCCAATAGAGACTGCCCGTGGGCCTCGACTGGAAATTGCCCCTTCAAATCTAGAATATCTGACCACAAGCACCCACGCCCACAAGTTGCAGGAGAACGAAAACCATTCAACCTAACAAGAAAGCAAAGCCAAAAGAGAGTTGCATCAAATACGCCAAAAGGCTCACACAGGCTTGCCAATGGATGCTATAGCGCACCCCCACCGGGTATAAATGCGAATGATAATTCATCCGATGATTCAGACCCTGATTCTGAGGGCTTCAGAACATCCCACCAACATGCTAGGCGAGCAGCGTACACAAGAGAAGCGCTTGGCTGGCAGCGGTTTTGGAAGAAGTATGCACTACAACTGAAGAATCTAAGCGTGCTTCGGGTACGCATGCCTCGCGCTTTCGATCAGGTTGGTTCGTGGCGACTCGCCAAGCTGCTGAACCAAGATCAGGGGTGGGGTATGATATATTACACAGACGAGCGCCAACATTGCCAGACCGATGAAGAAAGAAAAGGCATAATTGACGACGTCCCCGAAAATGTCTATAGAAAGATGAAAGAAGGAAAGGTCTGGCCGGCAGGACGATTTGTTCGAAGAACCTGGGTATGGGACAAACTCAAAATGTACAAGGACCACAAAAACCACCTCAGGTTCGAAGAAAGGAAGAAGCAGGTCTTCAGTTTCCGAGATGAGCTCGAGACAATGGAAAATGAAGATAAAGAGCTTGGAAAATCAACAGAGAGCGCCTCAAAAGCAATGAAGCTCGAAGCAAAAGCACTAGAGAGCAAAGGTATTCCTCCGGTCCCTTTTCAACTCGAAAATCACGTAGAACTAGACTTTCGGGGTGTATATGGACAACATATCCGAAGTGTTGCTGGACGTCAATGGCGAGAGGAACTTCGTGAGATCGCAAACCGTATCTCCACAGTGCATCCTTTTGATGCATCAGCAGGGGAGCTGCTCGAATATACACGAGAAGTTATCTGTTCTGAATCATATAATCGCCCTCCATATAACGCAATATTTCGCAAGACAGTCGAAGGAGAAGTTCAGTCCGACCTCCAACGACCCTGGAAAAATAATATTTGTCTCCAACAACATCATCCAATTGCTCCACCTGAGCATTCTAGAGGCGATGGAGGCTCGCAGATAAGTGAAGGATATCAAACTAACAGTGATTCACACGACGATTTGTACGACCAAGGGCGGCGTTCCATAACGCCAGAGATACGTATAGAAGACCCAGTTGGTAATAACCCACCACGAAGGCTTCCCTTTGGTTCTTTATCATCTTCCGACGAAGAGAATGAGCAGATTTGGCCTATCTCAAGGCTCCCTCGTACAGCGGCACATACAGACGTGCCGTTGGACCGAGGCTCTGGCCTAGAAATAACCGCCGCCTCCCAAGAAGTGGTCAAAGAGACCAACACTGAAGACATTGTATCAAAATCTCCATCAAATACGCTACCAGACTCAGTCGTTTCCACACTTGAGTCGAGTGTTACATCAACCCAAGACGCTCCAACAGTTTCGACCGCAGCGGCTGACCAACCCGTTGAGCAATTAGAGCTTATTCAGGAGCCAAATGTCTTACTCCCGAAAACCGCGAAGCCTCTCGAATTGACTCCAGATATGGACCTCACATCCTTCTCTGCTATCGAAGACGCACCTACACCTAGCGAGAAGCCTAGGACCTCACAAGACAAGAAAAAGAGGGCTATGAAAGACATTGCTTTCATGCCCACGTATCGTTCAAGTTCTGAAGAATTTGAGGAAGAACCAATTGAACAGAGGGCCCAGACGAAACCGAAGCCAAGTTCAAAGAGAGGAGCGAGCAATGCGTCCTATGTGCCACTCGGAGAGCCCCTCAATGGGTCGGGAGATGAAGAGGAGGAGGAGGAGAAGCCAAAGCGAGGCGCCAAGAGGGCGAAGATAGAGAAAGAAGGTAATACTGCAGAAACAATACTGCCAACGAAGAAGAGAAGAATGGATGTGAGGATGGAGGAGGAAGCGAAATCGGAGACCGGTAAGACTAATAGCGTGGCAAAAGCTGGTACGGTGGACTACGAGAAAATGAAGGCGATAGACTTGCGTAAGATGGTAAGTGCACGTGGAATACCACTCAAAGGGCTCACGAAAAAGGCTCAGTATATTGAGAAATTGGAAGAAGATGATAGAAGGAAATCCTCTGAGCGATGACAGATTTTCCTGTATCAATACTTTGAATAGTATCACATTCCTTTTAGAACTGAGTTGTATAACATCTATTTCATGTTTATCACATCGCCTGCATGGCTTTATTGGTGTAGGCTATATTTGTTCACTGGCTGAGAAAGACTAATCAATCCTTGGTCACGTTATAACTTTCGTCAATACCGTCTTGAAAATGCCCACGATAATATCACGACGTGCCTGCGCCGGTTGGCCATATCTGGACAGTTACATGCTGATATTCGCATAGTTTACCCCTTGCCCCTATGTTCTCACAAAGTGCTCAGACCACAAATTGATTCCGTCTCAGATCGCCAAAGTCTTCATTCAATGATCAAGTTTCATGGCATGCCTAACCTTTGTTATTAGACCTTTTCTGAGTCCATCTCTTGTGTCTCTCCTGCTGTATTATCCACGATTTCGGATCAAGTACTCTCCAGGAATCCGTACCCAGATCATCCCTAAGTCTTGCTCGCGCTTGTTGTAGTACACGGGAAGGATAATCTCGTGGATTGGCAAAAACATGTGGGTCTGCTTTGCTGAAAGATCGAACGTTGATATTATTGTATTGCGGTTGAATAGAACTTTCGCTTTCCGGCATACTTTGAGAAGAAGGAGGGGTGTTGAGGCTACGGTGTTTAGTCATAATCCCCACTATGCTGTCTATGAGGCAAGTATATATCGCTGGCTTATCTCTAAAGGCACTTACAAATTATTTGGCAATCTGGACTCTTGATCTATAAAAGAGTCATCATCTGCATTGACTACTTCCCAAAAGCGCTTTATAGCTTCTTCAACGTGCTGTTGATGAGCATCATCTACGGCTTTCAAACCCCTCATCCCAAGTCTGCCGACCGATAGCGTAGGTCCGGCCTCGGGTCCCCAAGCTGTGATTCTAAAGTCTGAACTGGATTGTCCTGAAGCGCTAGAGTTGAAGGTCTTGGTAATTTCATCTCCAGGGGCTGCGTCTTCTGTCTTGACGCCCCAACCCAAAGCCATGAATGCTGGATCAAAAGCAGCCTCTTCAGAAGTTTCACCTTCTAATTCTTCCAAGCTGAAGTGGTTGAGAAGATAATCTCGATCCTGCTCTTCTGGGTATTGTGTATAATCGATGGAGACGGGATGCAAAGGGTCACAGTATTCTTCGTCATCCGCTTCCGCCCTGGGCTCCTCCATAGCAAGTATGACCTGATGAGGCTGGGTCTCATATTTGAGTAGCGAATGCCGCCTCTTTGTCTCGGTTTCTTTACTGGCTGGATTCACTCTATTCACCTGTCCTTTATGTATAAATGGAAACAAAAGCCTTAGATCCCAAGCCCTGTTTGCATTATCATCTTCCAACTTCTTAACGAGCTGTGCAATCTCGTTTAGCCCTTGAAGCCCTGCCTCGGCCATTTTATCACGAAAATTCTTCGCTTTTTCCAGCTGGTTCTCCCAGCGTGAGTATAGAGCGTGTTCCTGACACTTGCTGCAGTCATAGAGTCGGTAGATGGTAATGTAAGCTTCAGCACTGCACGCTGCTCTGCAACTAGTGCGTGTAACTTTGGTCTTGGTTCCACGGCAGCAGGATGTGCGAATGAGCGTATAGTGCTGGCATGTATACTGGTAGTGTGTTACTGTGCACATGACTGACGTGGCAGGACATAGAAGGCTGTGCGAACAGTAGAAGTTAAACTTGGCTGATGAGGTTGCAGGGCGGTGGTTGTCATGTCGTTGTACTAGGCTTGCAAGGCGCCTTAGGAAGGGGAATAGACAGAATGTAGCAAGTAGCCTGGTGAGTACTTATCGGATATTTCACTTGGTGTAACAGGCTATTGAAGTTGGGCTTCACCTTAACCGGCAAACCAGACGGCATGGGAGGTGAACGAAAAGAACACGCAAAAACTTTTATGCGGCGGACGAGCGACTGACGTTGTTTGGAAAATGCCATTATATAGCCGTGAAAGGAAGAGAGAATGGTGGATCGAACGGGTCAAGTGTTTTACTACACAAAGACTGGGAACAATTTTTGAGTAGCTTCTCACTGATCGAATTGAAGTTTTGCTGTCTACCGAAGCTTCTTAAGAGGCCATCTTGAAGACGTCTTTCTTAGGGCGTCCTACAACTAGAGTCACATGAAAATCACACCTATATGGCAGTCCCAATGCGTATATGTGAAACGCCAGCGTTCTTATCTGCCATGGATTAACATCTTGTGATCGACTGCTGATCCGCGCGGGGTATGATCATGACTGCAGGGGTTGTATAATAGTCAGAATTATGGTGCGGCGTCGTTGCGCACATCCATGTCTATATCAAAACATCCCTAAATGACCGTGGAACAATCGAAAATACGTGATGTGGAATGAAAAGTATTAATGTTGATTTCCAGAGGAAACAACATTATATGCGTTGCGACACGAGCACATGGAACATCAAAGCGAGTGTATAGAAGAGTTTCCATTTATGATAGTTTGGGCCATAGAACGACCGGGATTAGACATTTACTTTTGGTTTCATGAAGGTGAAAGGAAGATCAGAAACAAGGATAACGGGTAGCAAACAAAAAATTCTGAAGAAGAATATGGCCAGGCCTGCTGTATGTGATGGGAGGCTAACCATCATAACTCATCTCCTCGTGATATATGCACGTCAGTCATGACGTGGGAGCCTCGAGAGACCATGTGCATCTAACATAAGAAATAAACACAAAAGTGCTAGTACCGTACCACGGGCAGTGAAGCGTCATTTTGCGTCATCACCCCGCGCTTAACACCGTCCTTCTCAAGCTTCTGCATCCAATCTTCCTTCTTTTCCTTCCTGAGCATCCAACCACTTAGTACTTTTTTGAGCTTGGACTTTTGTTCTTCCCTCTTCCCTGCATGCGTAGCTGCGATCTGAACAGTGTTTGGATACGATAATTCGGCGCAATTGAAAGTGCGGTCGGTCGGTGGCACATCGGTACTTATTTTTCGGGAAAAGTTGGGAGCTAGCATGCGCCCATCGTGGCTTCCCCTAGAAACTGCACTGGTACTACGCTGCAGGACGCTACCATTTAATCGAAATTTGTGATGATCATCGAGATTTTGTGCCGATACCATCGATATACCATGGTCAAATTCTATCGACTGGTGTTCTGGAACCAGCACAGTGCTCTTATTGGCGAACGCCTGTTGTGTGGGAGATGCGAGAAGAGCAGCATTCTGTGGATACGCGTTTGCGTAGCGGGTAGCCAATGAGTCTGACCCGCTTCTCCGATGTTGACGGACGGCAGCAGCATAGTTCCGTTGATGTGAATCTTGGGTGCGCATGAGAGTGGCAATATGTGCCCCCTGTAGTTGTGATTTGGACTGTTCCTTTCGTTGCTCTGTATCCTTCCATGTATCTAGGCTAGGCAGAGGCGGCAGTGCTCGATTCAAGTTAAGATCACCCTTCTTGTCGGCCTCTTGACGATCAGACCGGCCATTGGATGTGCTCGGTCTGCTGCTGTTACGGGAGCTTGATAGACGGTGTAGGCCCCAGCTTCGCCAGCCGTGAGATGAGCCACTGGGTCTAGATTGGCTTGAAGACTGGCTGCGCAAAGAATCGCGAGACTGAGAGCGACTCAAATTTCGAGATCCAGGGAAAATGTATTCTTTGATGCCAGATTTTATGCTCGCCGAGCGACTGAGAGGGCGTTCTGGCGGAGGCTGGTGGTGTTGCTGTAGGTTCTGAGCATGTGAAGCCATTTGCTGGCGGCGTTTCTCAAGCTCTTGACGCATCCACTCGGCTGCTTGAGCGTCGGCAACGGCGGCTGGGTTCTCCGACTGGCGGGATGTCCGCTTTGAGCTCCTGTTTGTGACAGCCACCGAGGTGGGTGCTGTTGAATAGTTGTGCAGGTGAGCGTCTGTAGATGCGGTAAGAGGTGTACTAAGGCTTTTGGCGTCGTCCGAGTCGGTCTCGGTGCGGGTGAAGGGGTGTTTGGAAAGGTCCGTCATGGGTGACTTGCCAGGTCTCTTGACGTCGGACTCTCTGTCAGCATGGCAGTCCATGGCATCCACACGCCGTCTACCAGTATTGGCTTGTGCGGGCAGGTCCGGGTAGCCCTTGGACGCGCTATTCGCCTTGTGGGATTGCTTTCTCGCGCCATGCGAACTCCTCGACTCCTCGGATGCGCCGACCGGGCGATGGGCTTTGGCCTGCGAAGTTTCCGGATGGTACTCTCGGCGTCTGTGAGGAAGGCGGAAATCTAACTTAGGATCGGCATCGGCAATGTCGTGATCAGAGGGCTTGAAGTCCTGGAGTATAAGAGCACATGCTGCGCGCAACTCGTGCTCGGTCTTGGGGTCGATGCGTTGACGGCTGATGAAGGCGGTGTTGAACGAGGCGACACTGTCCTTGGAGTGGTGTCGTGAGTTTGACGACTTTGCTGGCGGCGCGGGATCCGTGGCCGAGATGGTATGCAAGTCTGGTTTGGAGGACACCTTCTGGGCCGCCAGTCAGCCGGCCAGCCAGCAACGGGGGAGTTGATCAGTGCATAGCGACTTACTGCAGGAGCGAGGTTGAAAGAAAACTTCCTCTTCATGGCGGACAGCGGGCGGAGAGCCGCGGGGATGGGGTTGCAGGGCGGTTACTATCGAGTCGATGCGGTGAAACGGCGTCAAGGGCTAGAAATGCGAGGCGTCATGTCTCTGGGCGCGGTGGTGTGGGATGGCTAATGACATGCGGGACAGGCAGTCGGATTGGCGGATTTGGCGGGCGTCGAGCAGAAGAAATAGAGAGAATGGAGGCGTGGTAGACGAGGGCCAGGAGTCGGCGAGAGTTTCAGATGGCGGCTAAGCAGCAACGACCCCAGGATTGTTTCGGGCAGCCAACCCCGGGTCCGCCAATGATCAACGCGGCCAGAGCGACGGCCGGCCAACATGGCAGATACGAGCTCCGTCAGCAGCCGCTCGCTACACATTACGGTATCCCAGTCACACATGTAATTACCTGTCGCGTCTCGTCATCATCGATCGCGCATCCGACTATGTCAAGTAGCCCCAGTAGGTCGACATGTGACCTGCATCTGGCGTGCGATCTCAAGCTTCTGGGCACAGGCATGTGCAAGTCACGTGCTCTCACCCTTCACCACTTCAGATGGATTTGGGCGTCGGCGGCTCGGGCTTCTGGTGCAACACAGGAGCCGGCCACGCTGGCCACCCCCAGCTGCCACCACGCGCGGGCTGACTCCCCTTCTCCCCCCTCTCTCTTCCTCCATACACCTCTCCAAGCACATTGATGAAGCGCCATGGCCAACCTCCAGTTCCCCTCAAACCCCACAAGCTATAGGAGGACCGGCTGGCAAATCGTGCTCATGTTTCTCATGGCTGCAAACTATCTCATGGACCACCATCCCCGTCACCTCCAGTACAAGAAGCGCCAGAGGGTGAAACAATCCAGCTGGAAAAACCATCATTCATGCACTTGTGTGCTCACCTCCAGCCATTCCCCTGACACCAGCCACGGTCAAGTTCCACCTGCTCGCACCTGCCATTGCACATCGCCATCCCTCGACGAAACGCCACACTCCAGCGACCGCAAACCCCACGGCAAGGCGCAGCGTACTGACTTTAACATGTTGCATACAATCCCCGTGTGCTTCCCGAAGCCTGTAAGCAAAAAGCAGATGAGCGATGCTTGGGCGAGGATGAGAGCTGTCACAAGGATCCCGTGCGAACACGCCAACAACATCGATCAGAGGAAGAGAAAGAAGAAGGTAGCCTGGGATACAAGCGTCGACTACTGCGAGTACCACGATTCTGACTAATATCGGAGTTCATACATTGGGCGTCCTTAGCAGCTTCACTGGCATGCTTGAAGCTAACCTAAGCCAAGACTCGTTATTCAGAAAGCAGCGGTATATTCCAAGGTTATGGGCCTAGGTAGATACTCATTGAGATACCAGTGAGGAAATGGACATCTCCCCAGACCTTTCTTGTGTTATTTATACTCGTCTCCCTTTTCACTTGTACATCTTGCTCAAGTGTACGTAAAGGGAAGTCCTGTATTACCAATAATACCTTTTTTTTTCATTCTTTTATTTTTATTTTTAGAAACACCTCGTTGATGAGCTAGAAATGACCTTTCCTCTTTTCATTCCCAAACACCAGCACCCACCCACACACCCTCTCTACCACATGCATCATATTTCGAGCTACAGCGCTGATTTCAGATCATTCGTGAAACAACGGAGAAGAAATTAACGGCAGCCCACCCAAGAAATCAAACGGGGACCGCCTAAGCTGTACTTTGAACCAGCACCTCGAACATCAAAAGGGCGCTTCAAAATCCATATATGATGCCCCATCCGCCATCCCGTGCCCGTGCCCGTGCCCATGCCAAACCCACCTACTAGTATAACCGAACCGATCATGCAGATTTCCAGCCGGGTAGCTACATCTCCCTGCCATGACGCATCCAAAGAACGATTACCTTTCATTAGCTGTGCGGCTTTCCCATCGCCTAATTCTCTTCTCCCTCACGGCTGACCATAAAACCTGAAAACCTGAAAAATTGAACTTTTTGTTGCCTTGAAATCATCTCCTTGCCCTCTGGTTCCACCACATGGGGGGCCGAGTATGTCCTCCATGTGGGGAATCCGGCAGGGGTCACCGGGCGCTAAACTACTGGCGTCAACGTTCCCGTTGTTGGTAATAATTTGGATTAGCATAGTCAGCCTCCCTGAAGCCATGTGGCCGTTATTCAGGTCGTCTTCGTTGGACTTGTAATCATTAAACCTTTACAGATAAATTCGTTCCCTTAGAATCCTAGAAACCCTGCTGCCGATGCCACTTCTCTTCCCAACCAGGAAACCAAGGACTCTGGTCGAGCGTTTGCGGCTCCCAGTCCTTGGGTACCCACCCCTTCTCTACTTGCTCCTCTGCCCATTTCTCTAGCGCTGGTTTGACGACATGTTCAGTATGCCAAGTGTTTTTGTATGCCATTATGTTTGGCTTGGCTTCGTTTAGAACTTTGAGAACGAGCGCTGGTATAAATGGCTCCATGCGAAACTCCTCAATTGGGGTGAAAACAGCCTTGAAGTTGAACACGATAGCACCTGATAGAGGAAGGCGGCGCAGGGTCTGCCAATCGACTCTGAGGTTGCAGCGTGAAATGTCGAGATCAGCCATCTGGACGTCGCGATACTTCTCATGAGGGTCTCCGGGTGGCATATAAAGTGGTTGATCTACCTCAAGGCCCCATGATCCACGTTGTATAGGCTTGTCAGTGGGCTTTTTTGTAAAGTATCTACCACCCGATTAGCCTGCGAATTCTCATCAAAGTGAGAGCCTCGCCAATTTACCTGTCCATGGAAAATTGCATTTTCTCCTTGTAGTCTGGCACCGGAGCGTGTATCTGAGGCAAGGTTTTTCCTATCTTGGTTGCAAGGCTCCAGCCCAAAGCACTGCATATTGCACCCGCTCGAAAAGTGTACAATCCCGTCTCCGAATCTCGCATCATGATTGCAAAGTCTTCAGGGACATGATCGAAAATAACATGCAGAGGCTGGGTGGCTCGAAGGTCAGATTGTGTGCCTAAGATGTCATTGTAGAACACCATGTTCTTCTTGTCTAAGCGGAAGTGCTGCGGATAGCGGGCGCAAAGGAATTGAAGTGTCATTTCCATCAGCTCTTTGCAGGCGAAGTGCGAGCCAGGAAGCATATCCAATACCTTGTCGCCTTCTTTTGCAAACAGGTTGTGTCGCTGTTTGATCCGCTCTTCGTAGGTATTCTCGAGCTCAAGCCACCAGTCCGGCTCGAGTTTCGTGAGAGCTGCAAGGTCATTGAGCATCCTTTCAAGTCGCAGAGCCGTCTCACTTACACATGGTCTGGTGATAAGCCCATCGGAACGGCCGGTAGGGTCTTGGAATGGCTTTTTTGAGAATGAACCCATTGTAGGGCTGGGGCAGGGGCACACCACTGAGAGTCGCGTAATCTGGAAAGTCTCCGAGCGCCTCAATCTCCTCGACGGTGAACCCACAGGGGGTGTGCATGGTTTTTCTGGCATCCTGAAGCTCCATCGTGAGTGGCACACAGTTCTTCTCTTCGGGCGTGGCAGTCAGGTCTCCCTTCACTTTGCCTAGCTTCGAGGCAATGTTGGGGATTTGCGCCAGCGTAAACCTCCGACACGGTGGGTATACATTTGGGTAGTCCGGTAATGACGAATCATCCTGATTCTTAGTAGGGGACAGCGATCGAGGTGGGGTTTTGGAGCCAGACGTCCGCCGACGACGGAAGTGAAGTCTGTCCAGGAGTACATGGCGTCTTCCCTGCTTTACGAGTAGCAGATAGGCAATGCTAGCGACGAAGGCCACATCAAGAAGCAAGAGCAGCGAGCTCACCATGGTGGCAAGCAAGGAGGAGGCCTTAGTATGGAGGAGAGAAGAGGAACCGGGACTTTGTGCGACTTAAAAAGAGATACAGAGGTGATTGTGGAGAGTGAAGCGAGAGCCCGGGCTTATCAAACGGCAGGAGCGGGGCGTGCAGCGTTGAAGTGCTTCAATGAGGATAGGGAAACGACAGAAGCGGCAACAGGGTGGTCAGTCAACTGGCATGGCCATCCTAAGAACCGGCTGGGCCAGGGTGTCCAGCACGTCGGTGGAGAAGAGGAGCTACCAGGATGGCCAGATTTCGATTGACGCAAAGGCGGCTTCATGGCCGACGTGCAGTGCAGCTGGACGCCCTTGCCGATTGAGTTGATCCCCGCTAAGGACCTCCAGCCACATGGAGCTTACCCAACGGGGTATGCGAGTCCTGTCGCTGCTGCGGCCGATTTCCATCCAGCGCATTAGCCATGGACAGCGTTAATTGCAGTGTTGCGATTGAGACCGAAGCCACGATATCTGGTGCTGCGGGTGTGACCATGGATGCATGCCGCTCTACCCCATGGCCCGCGCGCTTCTCCATCTCGACAGGTCGCTGCCCTGTTCTGTGCCGCACGGGAGTGAGAGAGTCACAACCTCGCCCTGCAGCAGCACTGCTCGTGCCCCGTAGGATCTTGGGATAGGCCCCCGAAGACACACATCGGGACAATAGCCGCGGACAACGTAGGCCAGAAGGCCATTAAATCCCGATACGAAGAACAGGCGCATGTGCCACCGCCACGAAGTGCCAGTCGTCTGCCTCGTGTGGATGGCCCATGAGGGAGATGGAACGGCCTGCGTCTCCACTGTCATTGGTCTTTAACAACGATGGCGTGCCCGGGGAGGGTTGCTCTGGCAGTCTGTTCTCGCCTTGGCCAGAGCCCTGATTGGCATAGTGAGAGTTGGGTTTCATACGCAGTATGTACCAGTGGCGTGAATGCTGCGTCGAGCGTCGAGTGTTGAGCGTCGGGCATGGAAAAAAGGTCGTCTGTCTGTATCGGAAGGATGTCTGCGTACACGGTACCTGTACACGGTGGGCCGCTGGCGAAGCACAGGCCCTTCACAATGCAGCAGCGGGGAAGGCACCGAGGGAAAGGGGGGGCAGGGGCGCACCGTGCGCACCGTGCGCATCGTTGCTTGGCGCTTGTCCTGGTTTGTGGTCGTCTCGACGACCTGTCTCGGTCTGCTTGGTCCAAACATCTTCGCTGAGAACTGGCATCCCTTATAGCTATATAAACAAGCTCGTCCGTCCACCCGAAGAAGATCGCTTATCCACAGAACCTGCATGAACACGAATACCCGAAGCAGTTTTCCGCTACTCCCTCCCTAAAAGTTTCCCGAAACGCCGTACAATGAAACTCGCTTTCCATGCGAGTGCAGAGGCCAACTACAAGGAAGCAAGATAGAGCCCCTATCGTCTCGAGCTCGCCATGTGGCCGTACCGATCCCGTTCCCGTGTCGTGTCATATGCTTGTAAAACTCGAGCTTGCGACTCGTCCGTTTGCGAGAAGGCATAACCGCGCTGCTTGCGCATGCGTTGCACCTGCCGCACTTTGCGGATCGCTTTCTGAAATTGTTCCATACTGCACCCTTCGTTAGTGACTGCTTTCTGATAGGCATCAATTCGACATACCGGGGCCTGTAATCCTGGATGTTATACTTCTGTATTTCTTGCACATGATGGTAGCTCTGCGGGAAGTACATTCGCTTTGCATACTTCCACGCAAAATCTCTCATCAGGCAAAGGGGAGGCAGGACGCAAACCATGGCCCAGAATCGAGGGTCGGGAAACATGCGTTGAATGACGCCGATATATTCTGGGGATACGTTGATCATCGGCGCTACGGTCGCATAGATGGGGATTAAAATGAACCACAGGGCCATGGACCCCGGAATGGCAAGCACAGTGTACTTTGTCCAAATGTTGGTGATGAGGGCAGCCTTGAGTAATACAGTGGCCAAGGCCGCGGTGTAAAGTGCGGTGCCCCAAACCCAGTGGCCGGCGTTCATTCCATCCTCTTGGGGCCAATCCCAGAGCACCATGGCTTGTGACACAAAGTAAAGAACCAGAGAGTGGTAGAAGCCATTAGCGACCCATGACCAGAAGGAATGCATCTTGAAGAAGACACCACTTTGACTGAGGCGATACAGCTGTGGATAGCGATCTAAGAGGCGGGCACTAACAAACTGGTCGAAGATACCCATGACAAACGGTGGAGCAGCTGTAAAGAACACATTGTAGAAGGTGAGTGTCCACGACTCATAAATGATTTGACCGGAGAAAGCATTCTGGAATGAGTACCAAAATTGTGTCATGAAGAGCGCGATATTCTTGTAAAAGGAATACAAGATGACTTTACTGACACGTTGGTAACTCCAAGCACCGTGGACCAGTAAAAGCTTGCGAAGATAGCGAAACTGGCCAATGGAAATGTCGGCGCTCCGTGCAGCTTGAAGACCCTCGACACCACTGATACCTACACCCACATGGGCAGCTTGGATCATGGATACATCATTTGCACCGTCTCCAATGGCAAGTAGGATGGCTTTCAAATGGCGTTTTACTAGCTTTACAACCAACGCTTTTTGCAGAGGTGATACGCGACAGCAAATGACAGCTTTGCACTTGACAGCCAGATCCAAGAATGACTTTTCCAGATCGCGTTCCAAGGCGTACGTGAGAGACTTTCCATCAATAACAAGGGCGAGAACATCCATTTCTGCACCTCCGTGGCCTTGACTGATGATAGCGTTGAGTTTCTTCTGAATGTTGTCTCTTGTTGCCTCTTTGCTCTCTTCATTTATAATCAACAGACTCATGTCTTCGCTAATGAGCTTACAGCTCATTCCAATATTGATGGCTGTTTCTTGTCGATCTCCAGTCAAGACCCAAATCTTGATACCAGCGGTTTGCAAAGTAGCAATGGTATCCGGCACACCCTCCTGGAGCTTGTCCTCAATGGCGGTCGCACCGAGTAAAGTGAAATCGTGTTCAATGAGTTCGGCGGCTTTGTCGAGCTCTTCAGCCCGGTTTCCACTCACGGTTGTTTGCGCAGTATTGAAAACCTTGTACCACTCCCGGAATTCGTTCTCCGGAATCTCACGCATTGCCAAACAGAGTGTCCGGAGACCTTCAGCAGCGTATTCCTCAAGATGAGACAGTGTCACCTCCACAAAAGGGTTCTCTCTAGATAGGCGTTCTAAAATCACAGTATCGGCGCCTTTACAATAGCATATAATCTTCCCTTCAGGAGTACGGAAGATAGTTGACATTCTCTTTCTTGTAGAATTGAATTCACAGACAGCCAGAAGTTCATACTCAAGCTCCCGGCCATCGACTACAATCGTGACAGAGCGAGGTTTGCGCGCAATGAATCTGTAACCCAATTGGACAGCGCCTTCGACCAGAGCGCCTTCATCTGGGGAGGCAGCTTGGTATTTAATCTCCTGTTTCTCTCCGCCTCGTTCGGGAATAACGGTATGGCAGGTTGACAACAGCGTCAAGAAATGGTTAATAACACCCCGGTTCTGATGCGTCTTACGATTTTCTTCGAGCTTTGCAAAGTCGTGGATGCCTATTTCTACACCGTCCTCAAATGTAGCTCTCCTATCTTCGGGAACTTCATCAGAGTATTGAATGCCGGCAATTGAAGACTGCCTAAATTCCATCATGTTTTGGGTCAAGGTGCCTGTCTTATCGGAGAAAATATACTCAATTTGACCCAGCTCTTCAACTAAGGACGATGTACGACAATTCGCTGGAGTGTCGGTTGGTTCGTAGTAGATGTCGAGATCAGAATCGATGAGGCTTCCCAAGTAATACTTGACGAGCTCAATTGTGACGAACAGCGAGATAGGTACCAGATTGGAATAAAGAACCCAGTATGTCAAAAGATCGAGGAAGAATTGCGAAGCACCGTTGAAGCTGCCGTAGTAAAGATAGCCAAGAGTGTTACCTTTGGTGCTTCTGATTAGTACGTCACCAACGGAACTAATAATGCTAAGGCCGATAAGAATTGCGACAAGCATGAGGATCTGCCTGTTGACCATCCTCTCTACAGCAGTCGTTTTGATCGGAGTAGCTGTGGCATTTCGCATGAGCTTCGTCTCGTGTCCAGTAAAGACCACTACGCCATGGATCCAAGGTGTGTTTCTGAGCGTTGCTCCACGCAAAAGTAGTTGATCGGGTGCCAACGGCAGTTCTTTTTCTCCTCCGCCAGCAGCAATGGTCAAAGTTGCTTCATAAGTGTAAAGACTGCTGTTAGGTTGTTCCGACTTGATCTTGCCCCCTAGGCGACCGAGTTCGGCTGGACTCACAAGATCCGCGGTTTCGGGAATAGCTTGCTTGATTTTGAGATTTGTTTCGCCATCCAAATTTGCAGTTTCAATGTAGCATAGACCTTCTGGTTCTGAAGATGCAAGTAGAACAAGATCCGCAGGAAATGGCTCTTCCGATTCAACACGCACAACGTCTCCCACCGCCACATTGATCCACCGTGTATCCTGAAAGGATGACCCTTTTAGCACTTGAGCTTTTGAGTTGTTGAGGGAAGAATCGGACTTTTTGCGCCTATAGTCCTCAACGTATTCCTTTACTGCAGAGACAAGCAGCACAACTCCTAGAGGTACAATAGTAGTGTATCGTTTTGTGGGGGATATACCGGGAATTTGCTGCAGAATCGCGGTGAATAAAAAGAAAAGATTGGCGTATTTAGAGAACTGTTCGTAGAGAAACTTGGGGAGAAAAGTAACGACGTTGTACTTTGCAGTCGAGATGTGGTTGTCGATATATTTATTCGTGGCATTTGCAGGTGGATTGTTCAAGTGTATTACCCTAGGACCAAGAGTGGATGGATCAGGCGCTCCACGTCCAAAACCAAACTTGAAGACTCCTGAGCTGCGTTTCTTCGGTGTTTGCTTTGCATCTTCATCATACGCTACCCTCGTTTCCGACTGGCCTTGTTGAGCTGCGTGCTCTGTCAAGGGCAAGTCCATCTCTGAGTACTCGGGGTTTCTTCCAAACATGTTTTTAACACGACCCGTGAGACCGCCACCGAGACTGAGAATGCTATTTCTGTTTGTCTTTCCAGTGTTGGCACGGCGCATGCCTGCCGGAGACTCATAGGTCCCCCCTGTGGCATAATACCCTTGCATTGACTGGTCATCGTCGATAGGCAGATCCGCATCCGAATATCTTTGGTAGTTCTGGAGATCAGAGGTTTGAGAATACAACCTTCCTCCACCTGTCGGGTATGGCGTATCTCCTGCCGGCGGCGCTCCAGGGCCTCCCGGAAGGCCTGGCGCAGGTCGCCCTCCAACAAAGGTATCGAACGACTCGGAGGGCCGACCCTGCGGCGTGTTAGACTCATAGCGATGGAGCAGTTCGTCATCATTTATGGGCGGCCGGGCGCCAGAGGAGTAGTATGGTGATTCATCGGGTCGGTGATCATCGAAATCGATCAGGTTGTCACTGTGAGACGGCGGCGGTGCGCCAGGAGGCCTACCGGCCATAGCGGCCAAACAAGATCAAGAGCGCTATCTCCACTTCTCTATTACGCACTCCTCCTCATCCAGAGTGTATAGATGTACACTTGATCTGCCACCTTGATTTACTGCGCACTCGAAGGCCTGAGTAAGGGTGAGGGGAGGCGTAGGAGCGTGTCTAACTCGTATTACGGCGTCCAGAGCTTGGTCGACAGTTCGAAAGGCGCAGAATAAGGACAGCGACGTGGCGGCAATCGAGCGCACACGGCAATGAGGGGCGATGGTTGTCACGCGTTGAACAGGGTGGAATATTATCGGGAGATGGTGTCAGGATCGAAGGAGAGTGGCAGGTTGAAGGTTGAGGCACGAACAGACCCCGGTCGGGGCAGTGCGGTGGAGGCCCCGTTCCTGCCTGCCAGCTGCAGAAGCGCGCGCCACAATACCCACCCTGCGCAGTGCACACAAGCACCAAACATCGTGGAGGAATTTGAGCGAGCTCTACAAACGTTGTGATGTGATGACGCGTCCTATGTACTTGGGTCGTCACGTTTCTATGAAGTCCTCAAAGGTCAGCCGCTGGCCGCCGCAACAATTAACGCCTGCCAAGCAACATGGGCATTCGAAGCTCACAGCTTTTGCCAGAACTCGCGCATGCCCGAAGACTATAGCAGTCGTTTCGACCAAGCCGACCAAAACCTGCCCCAGAGGAAAAAACTGGAGTACTGTAGTGATAGTATGACCAGAGAGGCCAGCCCAGTGTCCATAGCCCGAAATTATCACATTTCGCAGCACAAATCTCATTGGTATCTGGGTGATGCGGCTGTGCTGCTTTAAATAGGTCGCGGCAATCTCAATGCCACAACAACCGACGGTTCTGGCAGTCGAGCTAGCTTCGTTTGTAGGAACAAATCTCTGTAGTGAACAGTCGGATCTATGTAAGGAAACTAAAGCGAATAACAAAGAACACAGGTTTGAAGATGGTTTTGCGGTTTGAGGATATAAATATAAAATTGCAAGAACTTTTCACCATTCAGGCATAAAGCCCGGTTAGCTCAATCGGTAGAGCGTGAGACTCTCAAGTATTCACGGTCTAATAAACTCGATTACAACGCTCTACTTCGTTTGAACCCCACTCCCCTTGAGATTCATTTTGTCGTTCTTTTGAGTTTTTGTAACAGGGAAGCACTGTTATTTTGAGATATTTTTCCTTGTGTGTAAAACGTGTAAATCCACGTTACGCGTGTGAATTCAAAAAAAAAGGGCCGTGACTTCCGCAATCAACACATGAACAGCCTTTTATATTCGACGCGCGTATGAGGGTTGTAACATCGAATGTATTTATGCCTGCAAGTCTCATTTATTTGCAGGATTTCTATCACCTAAAGCGCTCGTATCTTTCTTCTTCCTGCATAATCCTCATTACAGTATCGACCACCTTCTTATCGTACACGCCTTCTGGAGGTCTTTCCCCTCTAAATACTTCTTTTTCATGCTTTGCTGCCTCCTCTTTCGTCATGCAGACTAACTCTCTCATCTTTAAAATAGCGTTTTTCTGGCCAGGTGTACTTGTGTCGATGAAGTTCTGACTTGGTTTGCGCCACCTGATCAGGCATAATCGTGTGGACAGTCCACTAATCACACTTCGACCATGGTACACTTCCTCAACCAAATACCCTACATCATTTTGCGTGATAGGCAGCCTGAGGCCCTGGGAATCAAAGCCGTACTCTCGTGCAAGCCTCCCTTCCGAGCCTTGTAGAGTTCCAAGAATTCCATCATACATGCTGTCTCGTGCTTTTGAAGGTAGATAATCATGAGGATATCCAGTCAGCTCCAAGATGATGTGATTTGCAACAGCAAGACCGAAGATGGCTGGCATTGTCCCTAAAACAGGCAATATCCTCACACGGAAATCAGGCAGCACACCGAGCTCGTCCACATCGCCCTTTACGAATTCTTCTTCTGCAAGAGGTAGCAACTGGGCTTTCCCAGGGCCTGGCTTCTCCGCCGAGAACACAACAGGAATACCATCCTTTATACCAAGAGCACGAAGGCGTCTTCTCGTGGATTTCGAAAGTGGATCATCCGTACTGGCTGAGATGTCGCCTATGAAGATTTTTGTTGGGTCGGATTTGCAGCCTGCACCCATAGAGGAAATGACCGGAATCTTATTGACATGACAGTATTTCAGCAGGGCCACCTTGCTGTCGATATTATCAATAGCATCGATAACAAAATCTGGCGCTTGTCCATTCTCTGGCGCAAGTTGTACAGGTGCACTCGCTTCACCGAAAAGTTCATTTCGACAGTCAAAGTGAGTCCACGGAGTGATCTGCTCAAGCCTTTTGCGAATGCAGTGAACCTTTGGCGTTCCTACGTCAGCCAGCGTCGCTACAGCATGACGGTTTAGCGAAGATAGCGTGACTTGATCGAAATCAATGAGTCGTAGCTTAGACACACCCGAGCGTGCTAGGGCAGCAGTTGCATGAGATCCAACGCCACCACAACCGACTACGATGACGAATGCAGAGCGCAACTTGGCTAAGCCCTCGTCTGTCAGGAATACTCGGTTTCTCGCAAGTTGTTCAAGGATGAGATCTTTGAAGGTTCAGTACTGGACCACCTGATAACCGAAAAGACTTGAGCACTTACCATTATCATAATCTCCCTTTCGTGCTCTTGCAGCTAACTCCATGCTCCTTTTATCCTCTGCACTTGGTGCAAATACCTCGGACGCGGCGCCATATTCGGTCAGCTAAAGTAAACCATCAGTGGACTATTAGATCTTTGGTGCGATAGGTGTGGTGATAAAAGTCATGGAGCTCAAACAGATTACGCACTCTTGTAGCGTGATGTTTCTCATCGATATTTGGTATGGACGCTTTCAGCTCTTCCACGTTGTACATGCGCCGCGCACTCTGAAAGCCTAGGATCGCACTACCCACTACTACGCCAGACACAACGGCAGTTGTAATTAATTGGGCATTGTGAGATGCTGTAGCCCGAGATATCCAGTCGAACATCTCGCCCCCTTCACTGCCGCAAAAGAGAAGCAAAAAGCCTCTGATGAGCTTTGTTAGCTATCACTCCCCAATGCTTCTATTTCAAGTCCATGTGCAGCTTTGATGTAATGATACGGCGAGGCAGGGAAACAAGATCATTAATGACGATTTCGTGGTGAACTTCAAATTGCGGTCGCGCTTTCAACGGTCCGTTATGCGCTAGTTAGGCGCCGACGCACCACGACAATGCATGCCACCCACTTTTGACGCGTCTGACACTGTTCACGCGCAGCCTGCGCAGCTGATCAGCCTTTTAGCCCACGAGGACCTTTTATCTCTCCTCTCCTCTCCTCGAACTCCATACGTACATTCCCGCTAGAATGTCCAAAGTCACCTTTGCCATTATAGCAGCAGCCGGTGCTGCTACTGGGGCGGCGGCGGCAACAGCAGCCTTCTATTCGACCAAGAAAGAAGCGCCGACTCCTGTTATTACAACCACGACTACTACCACAGCAGAACTGCTCCGACCAGTACCTCCTACTCTTCCTACGACTTCTTCACCTGCCGCTGCTGCTGCCACAGCTCGCAAAGCACCTGTATGTATTACATAGCGGAGCTAGTTCAGTAAAGAATCAACGGCTTCGCACCGGCCTCCTGTGTAACAGATGGCTGACTGAGAAAACAGGTAGATCCTAATGGCCTCTTCCAATATGGGTTTCCAGGTCCCGTTGCGGACCTTCGACCAGCGGCCTCACTCACATCATCTTTCGATCGACGCACACGAAACCCAGCATGGGTCGCTGAGCATATAACACCAGAGTCGCTTGCGGAAAGCAATGCCGATAGAAAACACAGTGTTTTTGTAGAAGACATAACAATACCAGAGATGTTTCGCGCAAAGCTGAATGATTATTTCCGCTCGGGTTATGATCGAGGGCACCAGGTGCCTGCAGCGGATGCGAAGTGGAGTCAAGAGGCTATGGATGATACATTCGCGCTCAGCAACATGTGTCCACAGGTTGGTAATGGGTTTAACCGAGATTATTGGGCGCACTTTGAAGACTTTTGTAGAAGGTTGACCAAGCACTATCCCTCAGTTCGGATCGTGACCGGGCCCCTGTACCTTCCCAAGAGAGATTCGGATGGCAAATGGAGAGTGAGCTATGAAGTGATCGGGTCGCCACCAAACGTTGCAGTCCCAACACACTTCTACAAGGTCATCTTCGCTGAGGACGGAAAGCAAGGCGGCAGGGTCGCGCTGGGTGCGTTTGTTCTACCGAACGCTGTGATTGCCAACAACAAACCTCTTCAGGATTTCGAAGTGCCTGTAGAGGTCGTTGAGCGAGCGAGCGGGCTGGAGTTTGCGACTAAACTGGAACCTGCTAGGCGGAAAAGACTGTGTCAGGAAATCAACTGCTCTGTTACAGTTAAGGAGTATGTACAAAGACAGAAGAGCTTCGGAAAGCATCAGTGAGTATATTGTCGGCAGAGTGAGTGTTGATATCACCATTTTGGACTCCGCAGGACTGTAAGCTGCGCATTCTTTGGAAGGTTGACCCGGATATATTTTAGTTGAGGTATTCTAGTGTACTAGCATAGCGTAGGCGAATTCGTTCGCGCTGGTGATTTTGGCGAATGCTGTATTATTGTATTCCCTTCGAAGCCTTCATTAAGGGTTGAATATGGTTGTACAGTAATTTACAAGCTGGGAATGCCGGCACACTAACGACGATTGATTTTACAATTTCCCTAGGCGCGGCCACCCATGTATGCTTTATACATCCCTATCGTACAAAGTCCATATCGCTACACATGCCGAATTCGCTGGACTCGGGTGTATGGGCACTCAAAAGAGCTAAGAACGCTCAATGCCCCAATACCCATCCTTTGTATGCTGTCTCGTATTCATCCCATTTAGAAGGTGTTCTGGATCCCAGCACCAATTTGCGATTCTTTCTGTATTCGTGCAACGTAGGTCTTTGAAACGGTGTTCCAGGCGGACATATACTTCTCCATGCAAGAGGTGAAGCAGGACTCTTCGTTCTTAGAGAGTGACGTGCCGGGTTTAGGGACGCAGCGGTCGAAGCAGTGCTCATTAAGTTTCTGGGAATATTATCAGTAAAGAACACAAATAAATTAGAGCATGCCGGTAAGACTTAGGAAAACAATATACCTCAACGAGCATACGTGCGTTCTGCAAAGCAGCTTCCTGCTGGACTTGGCGCATGATCTGCATCTTGGGATCATTGCCAAAGGCGTTCATACCGGTAGTGCTTAGTGAGTCCATATTTTTGGAACGAGAAAGTTGAACAGGATCCGTTCGAAAGTTCGTGGTTGAGCAAATGCTGCAGGTCGGAGAAAATGTGAACGTCAATGCTCGTCCTTGGCAGTGGGCGGAAAGGCCACGCTCACCACCCGCGACCACAATCTGGCAGCTAGGCCTCCTCATGTTGTTCACCCGTCGCGCCACTCTTCTCTTCCTGTAGTCGAGCGGCGCTCTCCCTATTATTGATCTTCGAAGCTTAGCCTTCTTCCATTCCTTACCGTCGCGCAAAGCATACATTAGGCGTGGTTGAGCCTGTGATTGTCTTGGAGTGAGCACCCCAGCTGCCATGTTTGCGCAGCAATGGACAAGCTTATGCCTGCTGGCCGGGGGTTTGACGGGGACACTGGGCTTGGGTTTGTCAGAGCATCCTGATATCAAACCTATTTCCGTAAGTTTGAACTGTTCGCACATTGGACAAAAGAGCTAATCGTTATAGCTACGGACTCACAGCCTCGATACTGTAAGTTCGAATAAACCATTACGAGATCGCAAGCGATATTCAGAACCTCACAATGCATAGCCGTACCTTGACTCAGACATGCAAAGCCGCTGGTGGGACTTTGGTGGTGACACCATTATCCGTACTGACAAGTACATCCGCCTCGCTTCTGACAAACCTTCGCGCGATGGGTGGATCTTTTCGCGCGTTCCTTTAACTGCCACAAATTGGGAGGTAGGTCCTTTCCGCAGCTTAGCATAGAAAAGAAACTCACGCGACCAGATTCTGGTTGAATTCCAGATCCACGGTCAAGGCAACTTGTACGGTGATGGATTCGCCATGTGGCTCACCAAACAGCGAGCAACCCCGGGCAATGTATTCGGGTCGATGGACAAATTCGAAGGTCTCGGTGTCTTCTTCGACACATACAAGAACAACAGGCCAGGCACTGTATTTCCTTATATCATGGCTATGAGCGGTGACGGAAATACACCATATGACAAAGACAATGATGGGAAAGCAAATGAGCTCGCTGGATGCTCCGTAAGTTACATTATCGAACGTTCGAAAGAAAGGGTAATAACATTGGCAGGCTCGCGGCATCCGTAACGCTGGCATCCCTACTAAAGCCCGCTTCACCTATTTTGCAGACAAGTCCCTCCGACTTGACTTGCAATACAAGTCGGAAGACGAATGGACAGAATGTTTCGAGATTAAGGATTACAAAGTTCCACCAGTTGCCTACCTAGGCTTCTCCGCTGAAACAGGCGAACTTAGCGACAACCACGACATAATTAGCGTCAGGACAAGTAATTTATATGTAAAGAACGGAGGTAACACCGGTAGCACAGGTAGCACAGGTAGTTCTGGTGGGAAGACGGGGTCAAGCTATGTGAGGCCGAACGAGTCCAACGGCAGCTGGAGTTGGTTCTTTATGAAGTTTGTGTTATTTGGACTGGCTCTCACAGGAGCCTACGTCGGATTCACTGTCTATCGAGCAAAGCAGAGGGATAGGTTCTGAGAGACCTTTGTATAGAGTTTTGAGGATTGGATAAAAGTGGAGGACTGAAGGCATGGAAGGCAAAGTATTAGGGAGGTGTATCGACTTCGGGTTGGGCAACCATATAAAGGTTTGGCTGGGGGGAAGTCCTGATCTGGACATGACTATTGATAAGCGTCTTTTTCACCTACTCCTAGCATCGATGTTTATAACTTCTCTAACAAACGTTCAAGACACCATGGGACCATATCACCATTAATTATTTGATGAGTGTAGTATGAATAACATAATGTGGTAGTCCTCAGATTAGCTCTCCTGCTGTTCTCACAAGCGACCACGATCCGCATCCACCTTGCCAGCACCCTTTCGAGCACAGTCTCAGCAGATTTGGCCAGGCGCCATATCTCAATTTTGGCTTTAATGCCCCCAGTGCAGGGACATCATCACTGGACCCTTGACCCTGCTATCTTTCGAAAGCGGACCGAACCCACATAGCCCCAGACCAGACCAACCACTCAGCCAACAACAATGACCAGACACCCCGACGCTGCAATCGCTCTCTATGTCAAAGCCCGCAAGGGGCATGGTGCGAGGCGACGACGTTCGGATTGAAAACTAGCTTGTATAGTCATTAGATGATCAACCCTAAGGCCGACCCAACTTCGACCCTTTTACATTCTCCTCAACACGCGGTGGGGGTGGTTGGTGAGCAGATGGCACATTGGGGCCGGAACCGTAAAGCGAAACTAGGACAGAGCAGTACGGGTACTGGACTGACCGGCAGTGACTAACTTGAAAGATAGCGCACTCCCTCTGATATCCGTTCGTGAGTCAGATGTGCCTGACCCCAGCCATTGGGAACCACTTGGTTGATTAGGCCATCTGGGTTCCCTCAGCTGTTGGAGAGAATTCTGTCATAGGGATCTGCTATCGTGTTGGTAAAGGACATTTGCGCGGTGTGATGAAGAAATTGTGTGCTTACTCGCAGGCTCTGCAGAGCAGGTTGTAGAGAGAGAGAGTGTGTGTGTGTGAGCTCGACACGAACTTAACTAGTGGGGACAGACACCAGAGGCCTTGGCAGGCGCGACATCACGTGATACGCTAGTATCTTGGCGCTACTGGCGACACGAAGCAGGTGACGCTCAGTCCAGGTACTTTACGGTTACACAATCAACTCGTGATTGAGCCTCTCAAATGAGATCCCAGGATGTGTCCCTCAGGTGATCGAAAAGACATGCAGAGGCATTCGACGGCCGCCCAAAAGCTACCCAACTGAGTAACTTCGTTTTGATGCGCATCCCCTGTTGCATACTGCGGAGTTAACGGGCTTAGCTTTGTGCGACTCCACGTTCTTTCCCCGCCTTGTTTCGACAGTGATGAGTATTTGCTCTATTCGGCAAGTTCGCTTATGCAGGCTGCGCAGCCGGTACGAAATGCATATTGTAGGCTTTCAGGATCACTTATGATTAGTCGAGCAGCCTCAACCGGACTCAAACACAACACTAATGGAAAATGACCTGATCTTTTGCTACATGTCCAATTGGAGCCATGGATGGAAAGCGCTCCATGACTTGATCTCGTGCTCTACTCATAAACATAGCAGAATGGCCCTGCAACAGTCGACACCAGATCTTTAATCTTGTATGCCTTGCCGTCGACATTCAATACCTCTAGATCAATCGGATCGTCCAAAGTCGCAGCCTTGGAGCCGAAGCCAAGCATGCTCGTGCCACCTGCTATTACTTGCTGCCGCTTGGAGAAGTCTTGCGTCTGCCAAATATACCACGCGCGATCGATCATGCCATGGTGGAGCCAGAAGGCTGGATCCCCAGGAGAGACATAGAAATCTGCCATGGGTCAACCTTTTTCTAAATACACAGTGATACCAGGGAATGCTCACCAGATCCGGGGTCACCACTGATTGTAAAATGCCCTGCCGGATGCACGCCGTTATTGGCTTGCATTTGCGTCTGGAATGCGTTGATGTTCGCTGCGCCGGTGATGAGAGATGCTATCTTTGCCGTGGTGGCATCACGTTGGGTAAGGTAGTTTGAGATGTCTCTCCTGATGCATCGTGGGTTGTATCCATAGCCATCACTACGGGGATTTTTAGGAGGGGAAGTATCACCCAAAGCCGCCATTGGTCTTCGAGCTTAGCAACGCAATGAATGTCGAGGATCAGTAAGTACTTACCCAAGGTTGACCTTCATATCCTTGAATGGGCCGCTAGCTATACACCCGCCACCGTTCCCCGCAGGTTTCATGCCGTTGCTGTTGTGGGCGACCTTTTCTCCTTGTCCACTTATGCTTGTGTCGCTTCCGTCAAAGATGGGGGATGTCTCAGGGCTACTAGCCCATCTTCCCCAGTCCCAATACTGGATTATATCATGAGTTCCTTATCAACAGTTACCACAGGAAAGTACCTACAGGCTGGGTTCCATTATATCCGCATTCTTTCCGCAGAGCCTGCTCGTACGCGAAGGTAAAGTATCGGTGCCATGAGAGAAAATTTCCCTGTTGTGATGAGATTTAGGGTTTAGTGAAGAGCGAGAATTAATGAGCTTACTGTTCCATGAATTGACATTGTGTTCTTCATGTGGATCGCAACGAAGTCATCATAACGACTCTTTGCTCCAGGGTACTGGGTCGATGAGAGTTTTGAAGGAGCCTTCGTAATACCTAATAAAAAGAAATTAGCTTTGAGCACTGCTCGCCAACTAGTCGTCTTACACAAAACTGCAGCAATGTATGCCTTCTTGTCGGCAGCCGTGATATCCCCCCTAAGCGCTCCTGTCAGCAAGACTCCATAGTGAAATGACCGAACTACAGACATACCATTCCTTTCTCACTTGTAACTTGTTTTTCGTGCATGTTGTTGAAGATGCAACTGCAGCATCTACAGCGGCTCGCCCTTTAGTCTGAAGGTCAGAAACCGCATCTGCAGCACAGAAGCTGGAAAAGTATGACAATGTAACTAAAAGAGCATAGAGCCCCCTCAGCATTGAGCCTGGCATCTTCAGTATGCTTGAGACTCAGTCCGTCTTCCTATTCAGCAGCACATCGAAGAACATGAGCCAGGACTTATAGAAGGCCTGTTCCGAGTATGTGATCCATGCCATTACCAAGAACTGATTTAGTACCCGGAGTCGTAAGCCGATGAGTACAGACAGGGTCTAAACCCTCCAACGGGTGATAGATGAGTTAGTAATGAGCGGACGTAGGGATTCTTCTCGGTGAATAAAGCAAAACCAACCGCATCCATACAGTGCATACCGGCAGATGGTGGTCAATATATAACACTTTGTGACTATGGGGAGCGATCTGTAAAGGAATAAGAATGAACGGTGGACAATCGCAACCCATATTTGCATCATGTCAAAATCGAGGGACTGGTCAGAAATTTGGCGTGAGCTCGTATGTGTTGGTCTACTTTCAACATTACAATCATAATAGCAACGTTACCAAAAGGCTCCATGAAGGATACCTTGCAACAGAGCCGGTACTCAGCCTTCATGTTGCCAGGTAAGCCGGGTGCCCTGTGTCTTGGTTCCTTAAATTTTCTGCGCTAAAGTTTCGTAAGATTAAGCTTAATTAGAAAATGGGGTATGGATGGGTACGTGCGAGCAGCACGAGCCCTACGGCCCTCGTGGCGTCAATCCATATAATAGGAGCTATAGCTCCGATACACGGTGCTTACCGGAGACTACTCATGTGTCAGACAACCTGATCACATCTAGATGATCTCCTCAGATCCTTCCAACAACTTTTTGTGACGCCGAATAACTATTGAGCCGTTTGCTTCCAAGTACAAGCCTATTTGATAGCAGAACAAGAGTGAAAGATCTCAGATAACATAATCTAATCAAGAAAAAGAGAAGAAAGTACAAAAGTCCTACGCGATACTTGGATGCTTTGGGGAGAAGAGAAATCACATTCAACAGGCCAACGATGGAAGCAACTCGAAAATGCAATAAATCCGCACAGTATATCAATACGAGGCGAGCATATTCTGCCGGCAGCTGCCTTCATTTAATACCCTTGTCAGCCGATGCTTGATGCCAAGACAGACACAGAACCTGAGTAGAGCACAGTTTGACCTTAAGTGCGCGTAGTTTTGCACACACATTCAAGGAAGATTGTTGGGCTGCCATTGCGCAAGCAAGTCATTTTGGGCGCCCGGCAGGAATGCTACTTTCTGACCAAGAGGCAAGGTTCGCTGGTCGGGGGCCGAACCTACCCTGTGGATACGGCAATCTATCTTTGCCTTTGCGAGCTGCCGATGCATGCGATGCAAGATGTTGCGGGGAAAGATTAAAGCGCATGGGGCAAAACTGGTAGAAGGGTCATGTGCAAATTCAACGGTGCGTCATCGGTGACTGTACTTCTTCTTACGTAGATCTTTGTATAAAACAACAAGATCTGTCCGGAGTCATGGGCCGACGTGAAGGCTAGGCAGTAGAGATGTGTACTTTGTCAGACAGATGTTCCTAAAGTGTACCCGCAGGCCTTCGAACTGACGATATGTTACCTACATCTCCGCCCCATTGGCTGAATGATACGTAGCCAACAAATGATATCCCCAAACTGTTTATTCATATAACGATTTACTCTCACTGTATCATAAATCCCTGTGGGCCTGTGCCAACAAACACCTTGGACTCTTGGTATAATTGCGCCATTTTCTCCTGAAGTTTGCGAGGGTTCTGTCTCGTTACCAACCTGAAAAGCCTGTCGCAGCAGCAGTCCCTCAAGCACTGCGTGGCTCGGTATCTTGTGATCGTTCCAAGAGCCGGTTTTCACACTTGGTAACTCGACGGCATATGCCCAGTTAGGTAGCTCACTTAGCCTTCAGCGTACTGAAAGCCTCATAATTGGCCGCAACTTTCTCAGTGAATCTCGTAGAATGGGCTACCACCACTTTCATGTGTATATTTTTCTGTCTTATCTGCTGATACCTTGTAGGTAACCCGAGTGCCTCCTTGCCGTCGCCATAGATGAAGAGCCATCGCAACCAGTGTTGTCAATGTGACTATGCCGATAAAAGCTTCGATGCCAGCTGATATTCCTCTAGATTGCTTTGGTGCGGCTGTGTTTGATAGTTTGTGACTGGTTGGGATAACCAACGTCGACATTGCTGATCCGGCTGTGATTTTAGTCGCACTAGGAAGCCTTTTCCGTATTAACTCATTAATTTAAGATCGTTAACCATACACGCTTAAATCAACAGTCCAGTAGCCCTGATTTCTAATCTTAGATTCAGCATCAAAAGACCGCCTGTCTAGGTCAGATTCCGGTGATATTAGAGTCCATAGCCGCTAAACTATTTGGCTTTCTCTATAGATGCAAATTTCTCTGGTTGCCTCTGGTTGATAAGAAGAATATACCATCACCCCAGGGCTCAACCTTCCAGTACACAAAATTGTCTGACACATCTCCTCGAACCATACGTGGTGGGATGTTTCTTCATCTTGGGAATACATGATTCCCAGGAATGCATTTAGTCCCCTTTGATTCGGTCTCAAGATACAAGACGCGGAACTGACAGCGTATAATTGTCATTGCTGTGAATCCGCCTCTTTTAAAAACGCTTTACCTAGCGTTCCCTGCATAGCAAAGAACGCACCATCTATGAAAGCCCTGTCCTTTTTTTCATTGGTGTACTTTCGGGGAGAGTTGAAATTCGCCATATCACCATTGTGTGTAGCTTAACGTGCTGTCTTGCTTGCAGGAGGTACAATGTGGGGGAGGTGCGTCATCTTGCCATCCGATAGGGCTATGGACTTTTGCATGTAGTCCTTCGTAACAACTTAGCTCCAGCCAGCTGACATGTAGAATCCTAATCGGTGCCATTGCGGGTGTGTTCAAAGGCCACTGATGAAGTTAGACAGTAATTGACCACCACAAGCTGACTGATTGACAAGAAGCGAGACAGTGCGCGTCTAAGACTACAACAACTGGGCTCAATAAATGGTCTAATAGGCGGGACACCGAAAGCATAGTCAGTGGAGATTGGACGCCAAGAAGGAATCCTATGTAATCTTAAATGGGACGCCTTTGCACGCCTTAGCCCTATGCCGTGACTGCTGAGGAGCCAGGCAGTGCAAGTTGTGATTATACTATCTAGACTGCAAAGCATTCTTTTCGATGCCAAGTACGGCATCCCGAATAGTAGGGCTGTAATGCTTTCGTAGTATTTCTCCCTCCCATATGGTTGCTGCAAATGGGTTGCTGCCTTCAATTTCTGGTTTTGACGCATCAAAGACACCGTCGCCGCGCCTTTCTTCAGTGATCCACAGCGCATTCACTTTGCGACCATGAGCCTTGGTGACTTGGTTGAGCAGCCCAAGCATAGCAATACAAGACTTCTCCGGCAATTGCAGAGAGACCGTCATCAGCTGTTTGCAGAATGCCGCAACTCGGTTTGGAGGCACAGCACGCAAAGCAGTTGCGGGCAGTAAAATTGAAGACAAAGATCGAATGAGTAGGACGATGGTGGTTTGAACATTGATTTTGTTTGACGTTGGCGCCTCCTTTTGTGTATTGGGGGTTGAAGGATCGGGAAGATGTAGAGACGATGCACTGCGTTCGATATCCAGATCGAGGGACACAGCATGAAGCGTACGATAAAGGTGAGTTATGAAAAAGCTTAGATCTAACTTCAAGGTCGACGCCGACTTTGTGACGTCCTGACCTTGCAGCAGAGCAAAAGCTGTAATGACACACAAAAGTGATTCTCGTGTTAGGTTCCTGTCCAGCATTTCGTCGTCCTCCTCGTCTTCATTCTCCTCGCCCTCCTCCATCTCAGCGGCCGCCGCAAGTTCTGCAGTGCTTATCATGTCTCGCAAAGCTTCTAGTATATCACCAAAAAAATCTTGATTAATGAGATGCGCATACTTTGCTAACCCTTCTAGCACAGCACCCATGAGTTTCGGTGAGCGTGCCTTTAGAATCCTAAAGTACGCGACGAAGACCATCTTCAGTGTCTCTGCTTGCATCCTGTCACGCTCTTCATGGCTCACAGCGGCATCTGCTTCCCTCATCTCCTTTTCAATTGCCTTGTTTTCTTTCACGAACTTCCGTTGCCTTTTCGTCCGGAACTCGCGCTTCTGCTTGATCTTCTTGCCGTTTATTTGTTGCTCCTCCGGTTTATCGACAGAGTTGTAAGAGGCTTTGGAAGCGAATTCGGAAAGTAAGCGGAGGTGTAGAAAAGTATTGAGCACGCTCTCATTGAAGTGATAATTTCTGCTTTTCATCATTTTGGTTAGCATGGTAACAGCTTCTAGTGAAGCATTTCCATCCTCATCATTCTCGAAAAGTGATTCCAGCGTCTCGCGGCAGTTGATAAAGTCACTGTCAACGCGTCGTGTGCTCAGCTTTCCAATTAGAATACCCAATAACTCGCCGCGGAAGTTGAAATGCGGCACTGCAAGCAACATATTGCATGCGCAGCTGATGGCTACTGAAGCGACCCGGGAAGATTGCTCTGCTTCAGAGCTATTAGACTTGGCCAGCTTTGCCAAATGTTGTACATAAGCTTGGTATCCTGAGACAAGTTTCTGCTCAAACATGCGTAGCTTCCGCACTTCCTTAGACACCTTCTCGCTCACACCCTCGTCAGAGAGTGGGCGGATGCGATAGCCCGGAATCAAGTCTTTGTAGATGGCAGTCTGGGCTACCAGGGTAAGCTTCCGCACAGTGAGGTTGCTGGACGCAGCGAGAGCAGCAAGCGTCTTGAGGGCGCCGATATGCTCTTCTGGGTCTTCGTTGACAAGACTTGCTATCCGGGCCAGCTCTTCTTTGGCCTCGAGTACTTGCTGTCTCTGCGATACCTTGGACTGTTCGGGTGCTGGCTGGTCGTCTTGGACGCCGTGCTCGCCGTGCTCACCCTCACTTGCCGAGGGGCCTGAGTAGCCATCCGCTTCGTCATCGCCATGCTCTTCTGCGGGTTCAGAAGGCCGCTCAACCCACCCCTCGGTCGTCCGTACAGGCAGCTTCACATTCTCCTTTTGTTTCTTCAGCTTCCGCGGGCGCTGCTCATAGTCCTGCTCGAGATGCCATTTTGCGGCATTGGTGAGATAGGCCGACTTGCGGTCTGCAGTCTGGCCGCTGGGCGGAGAGAGGCGTCTCCTCTTCGCGACGGGGACGGGCGACATGTGGATGCGATCGGGGAATGAGTACAAGTTGTAGGTTGTGCTGGACTGGCGGGCGGCGCTGCGGAGCTTCTGCCCGCAAAATAATTTTGCCCTTGGCGCTCGGACCCTCTCGCCGACGCCGACACAATTTCTGGTCCCGCCGCTGTCTCTTCGTACGCACTCTACATTGCCCTCCATGCGGCCTCTTACAGAAGTAAGCCCACCGGCTGCTCGCTCCTGTTCTTCGCTGACCTCTCGTACAGCCCGAGACCAAGACGCTCTTCGAGAAGCTCGCCGCATACTGCGGAAAAGGCATCCAGGATCTGATCACGGCTGGGGGCACCGACGACCGCCATGTCTTCCGCATCCAGGGCTCCCGCGTCTACTATGTGCGCGAATCGCTTGCAAACCTCGCGACTTCGGTGAAGCGAGACAACCTCCTCTCGCTCGGCACCTGCTTGGGCAAGTTCACCAAGACGGGCAAGTTTCGCCTGCACATCACCGCCCTTGCCGTCCTTGCGCCGCACGCACGATACAAGGTCTGGGTCAAACCTAACGGCGAGATGCCCTTTCTGTATGGCGGCAACGTGCTCAAGGCTCACGTTGGTCGTTGGTCCGAAGACTGTCCTGAACATCAGGGTGTCATAGTTTTGAGCATGAACGACACGCCGCTGGTCAGTGTGCATTTGAGCAGGTCATGTCCACCGCAGCAACTAACTTCAACTCAGGGGTTTGGTGTTAGTGCTCGGTCAACAGCAGAAGCGAGGAAGCTCGATCCTACCGGCATCGTGACTTTTAGGCAAGCAGATATAGGGGAATACCTGAGAGAGGAAGACACGCTTTTCACCACTTGAGGCGCAAGATGTACCTGTCAAATTTGGTGTGATAACCATATGGGTTGTAGAGATGAACAAATGATACCCCCCAGTACTACATTACTCTCGACATGGTCTGTAAAGGGAAAAAACCACCTCTGCTCTAGATTATAGTTGCCCTCGGCAGGTCCGCCCTAACAGCGCTTCCCGTCTGGGCTCTCGCCACTTTTCGAAGCGTCTGCGGCACTGGAGTCGCCGCAGCATCCGGATTGTCCACCGGCATTGGCTCAACCAGATCCACACTCCTGCCGGGTAGAATAGCCGCAATTTCCTCGTCTTTCAGCGACCTTCTTTCCATTTCACAGTCTGCTGTCTCGCATTGAATGACCTCGTATTCTCTCTCATCTAGCCTCTCGCTCACATTGGCATTCCTAACACCAATGCCATCCTCAAGGATCTCAAGGTCCAATGAAGGAAGACCGCGCTTCCAACTTGCCTTGACCAGCTCGGCAGCGGCGATACGGTCTTTGTTGGCCTGTACGTTCGTATTGAACTTCTTAGCGTACAGACTTGCTGCGACGTTGGCCTTGGCTTTATCAATGTCTGCCCAATCAGCCGTTTTGTACCAGTTGTCGTCGGTGAGCAGCACGAAACCTGGGTCCTCGGGCACAATGGCCTTTGGCCAGCAAGGGTTGTCTTCGAGACCCCAGTTATTGGCCTTGTTTGGTGTGATTGGCATGTCGCTGAACTTCATGCTGAAGACAGCGCGCGTATAGGTTGCATGAATTGTGGTAACGGTTGTGGCCGTACCGTCATTACCCTTGATCTTTTTAATGGCGCCCACACTGGTCGACACAACATCCTCATTGAGATCGCCCTTCTTGATCCCAACCTTTGCATTGTCTGCTTTGTGATAGCGTCCGTTTCCGACGCCGCCATCGTACTTCTCACAAAATCCTTTCCAGATGCCGCCCGCCCCCTTGTTTTCTCCCTGAGGTAACCATCGCACGATTTGTCCGGTAATTTGTGCCTTTGGTAGGTTAGGCATAAAGTATGCGGGAGGGTACTCGTCACGATCGCATAGCACCGTCGTTTGCGTATTTCCGGACTTGTCGACGTTCTCAGCGATCAAATTGTCGGGCAGATATGACTTTGTGAAGATGGCCTGCTTGTGCTGTTTCTTCCAGTTATCAGTTGCGATTCCATCATGGCGGTCGGCGTTGTCGTAGCACGTTAGACTTGCAAATTTGGGATTGTTCTGGATGGCTGAATAGTAATGATAGCAGGCTTGCGGCCATTGATTACCCTTGCAGACGAAATCCTTCGCACCACCCTTTATGACTTCGACTTTGGACGTCCAATCGAAGACGGTGCTCTGAGTCGGGTCGCAATTAGGGTTGTTCCGCTTGTCAACAGACATTCTGCCGTTGGTTCCACGTGTGAAAGGACAAGCCAAGTCGTTGGATGAAACATCGGTGATAGTAGAAAAAGAAGCAGAAGTAGTGATAGAAGAAGATCCACTGATAGATCCTGATAGTGAGGCGATTTTTGACGGTTCAGAAGTAACGAGTGATTGAGTATCTGAAGGGGCTGAAGAAGAAACCGAACCAGACCCCAGCCTAGAAGAAGAGGCCTCGGTACTCGCTGAACTAGCCGTTTTCGAGAAAGACGCTTCATTCAAGGAAGAAGAAATTGCTGTGGTTGAGCTGCTGAGAGATCCCGATGATCCAACCGATGGAGTTGTAGTAGAAGCAAAGGAGCTACTGGTTGCGACCGAAGAGGTTCCAATTAAAGAAGTTGGTGATAGAGAATGAGACGATGATAATGGTGGGGGTGCAGAACTTGAAGGAGGAGGTGGTGGGGGCGCAGAACTTGAAGGAGGAGGTGGTGGGGGCGCAGGA
>Ga0247757_10000079_pt1 | contig 74478 bp, 66 predicted proteins | sample UWRJL126311R4_FD_180929 | JGI IMG/M metagenome (GOLD analysis project Ga0247757, IMG submission 180929) | Plant litter microbial communities from Arlington Agricultural Research Station in Wisconsin, United States - UWRJ-L126-311R-4 | ecosystem: Environmental > Terrestrial > Plant litter >...
GAGGATCCATAGAAAGTCGACAGGAATGTTTGGTTTTCGCATCTAGAAGTCTATCGCTTCGCCGTAATGACGATGACTTTTTAATTAGCTTGGAAAACAGCTGTAGGTGCGGGGAGTGTTTAACGACTACCTGCAGAACTAGGTAGGTGTCTCGTCTACCATGGTAGCAGGCACTTCTCGTAGCAAATATGACGGCCGATATCCTTAGAGCCCCGAAATCGAAGCGACCTTTGGACTTTACTGTTTGATAGCGCATAGCTTACAGTGGATACGGAGAGAACGTAATGGAGGGCTGATCGGCGCTGTGAGCGCATGATAATTTCGCCGGGTAACACTGACAACATACTACCATCGCTTTACCGAAGAGATCTTGCTTGGTGCTACCGAATGCCAGCCTGGTTGTCTATTTGGGCGAAATTCCCTAGATGACCTAGCAAACAGGAGCGGTGTATTTTCTGCCCAGAAGACGTTCTTGAAGCACGTTCTCGACCTCTCTTCGCCATGGCAATACTTTGTACAATGGACTAAAGGTGCAGCTAGGAGAGTTTCGACCTTTATAACTACCTTGACCTCAACTACCACAGTGCCCAAGAAAGACGGGGATGTCATCTTACACCTTCATCTGGCACAATGTACCAAAACACATCCATGAAGCAACTGTCTATTCCGGAGCTTGTTGCAGCAGCTCGTATAGCAGTCAATGGACAGCTCCAACAGAGAGGCGCAAGCATATTGGATTACGTGGATGCATCTGGCTAGATTTTGTGGTCTTGTACATTGTGCTCCTCCATGACAGCATAGAGAGCATCTAGCATGGCGTTTAATCATACTACGGAGTTTTAGTATACCGGATATACGGACGCCTGCTGAATGTAGTAGAGTGGAGTCCCGTGATGTATCCAGAGATGGCGGTGAAGACGGCTCAGCGTCGAGGTCGCCATATTCTGCTCCAACCTGCTAAGATGGCCTTCGGTATTAACGATGCAACTTCTTCGGCAATCGTAGGAAGCTTGTAGATTTTGGTATCTTCTTGTTGCGTCTCATGCTCCTTAATTACCTTATCGACAGATTTGATGTTCTTCTCTAAATTCCTCATGGAGTACTGCCTTGAGAGCCGGGAAGTGTGATTATTAAGGATGGACTACGGCTATCTAGAGGTGTCTTGCGAGAAATATATAGGTGTAGGATCTGGTGCACATTCGAAGCTTGGAGCGGGCCATGCGCCAAATCATAAAGCGCTCCAATGTGAGCGCGAGAGCCATTCCGGCCGTGACAAGATTCAGCGTTTGATTGAATTTGGTTCGAAACGCTGACGCGGTGTATCTGTATGGCACCATGGCTTCGACGGCATCATGTTTGTACACCTTCTCCTTGTTTGGCACGGATGACATGTACTTTTCGTTTAGGATGGGGTTCTGGACGAAGGTGAGCAGTGCCTCGAAATCAGAATGCCGCCATGGCACGGGCGTAGCAGTCATGACGACGATGAACGGGACTCCGAACGATAGTGCCGTTTCGTGCCACTTAGTGTCAACCGGACGCCTTCTGTATAGGGCGCTTTGCAAATGACCTCAAAGCTGGATACCGGCGAGGAATAATCATTTTTTGTTGTCAGTAGCTGCTATTTATACTGACGCATTTTGTGACTTCGAGCCGGTAACTCTCTAAGCTTGTAACTGTTCGTAGTAGCGTTTTTCTATAGATTTACAACAAGAAGTATATTCTAATTTTGTAAAATAGTAAAATGATTTTTTTAAATATAACAACCACTATAATAGTGGTTTTGAAGGTGCACCCTTTTTCCCCATGCTGGCATAGGGTGCTGCTATAGAAGAGAAAGAGCCAAAATCAAAAAAAAAGAAGTATCTTATTAAGATCTTCTTTTTACTTTTATTTCTTTAGTCGCTCTTCTATTATTTTGTTAGCATTTTTCTTAGGGGATTTTTAACTTACCTTTATTACTATTTTGGCTGGTCGCCTGATGGTACCTGCTGCGCCACTGGATGAAAGTCTCTTCTTCGTGCTTTTGAGGCATCTGTTGTACTTTCATCCAGCCTAGTGTCATTGCAGCCCTTTTTGACACTAGCCCACCCAGAGGAGCCACTTAGGGATTTTTTTCTCAACCTAGTGTTTCTTTTTTCTCTACTCTGGCCCAAGGTACTTTTTTTCTTCGGCGAGCCTGGGGCTCGAACCGGGGAACCGGCGAACCGGCGAATCAATTTGACTCTCCCAATCAATACCCACCTTATAACAGCTTTGACTATTAAGGTTACTTGATTGGTGATGATCTTTCTATTTTTATAATTAATATCTGCGGTTCCCTTGCTACTCGTCTTTCTAATTCCAGTTGCCTTAACAACGTATTTCCTTTTTAGGCCTACCTTTGTACTGCCGTTACTATTGGTGTTCTTAGTAACTTCACTCTTGTGTTTATTATCTTTGGAACCCGTACCTAATTAAAGTGGCTTTATTTGCATTGGGTGATATACTAAAGTCGACCTCTGATTGAAAGGGAGCTTCGTGAGCCTTGGCCTAGAAACTCTTATAGGTGCGAGTCGACGTATTAAAGTTTATAAGCCTCTTCGAGGAGCGTAGAAATATACATACCTCCTGTTTGGTAAGGCAATTCTATCGCTGTTTCTCCTACGGTAGCGTCGTCTTGTCGACGATTCCCTTCCCTTCTTCCGTTCATACGAAAGACTGGTCCTAAAGTGCCTCCTCTCCCGTCCAGTAACCTCTCTATCTTGGAGATGTCAATCTTGGAGATCTACTCGGATAGTGCGTTGGATTCTGGCTTCTATGTAACCTTGGTATTATACTCCCGGGGGGTATTGGAGACACGCCGAATATTTGTAGCCAGTAGGATTGAAACAAGCTGCTATGTGTTTCTTTACAAAACTGTGCAGGAGAGCCTCGGTCCTATCCCCTCTCAATCCTTCCTAGAACTTACCTACTCGCAAGTAAAGCATGAGAATCACGCTATGAGAGAACCGCGGAGAAAGGAAACCGGCAATAAGCGCCATCTCAATTAACCCCACCGACAACGACGACGACGACGACGACGGACTACGCGAACACAGATGAGACACGCACATTACCAGCTGACCAACCTCTTCCTCCAGTCTCAAGAACACCCGCGGAGAAACGACGGACTCCGCACCAGCCGAGTCACCGAGCTGCAACACACTCCCAAAACGACACGAGCCTCGGGTGGATTCGGGCACCGCCCGTCGGTTCATGGTGTGATTTTTACACATCGCATCCTCTTCCGTACGTCCAAGTCGCAAGGGTTCCGCTTGCAAGGCGAAGCGAAAAAGACGCAAGCACCTGAGCAATTTCCAGACGCGAAGCGAGAAGAAGAAGAGAGGATGAACGAGAGGAGAAAAAAAAATCATCTTAGTATTACGCCATGAACGAACGCATGTCTGCGAGAGTAGGCGTCCAAGACCTAGATACGAGGGAGGTGTACGTGAGGCGGGGGTAAGCGTATCCTCTTCCTTCCCACAGCGAATCGACTACGCCGTGGGTGTTCGTGTACACAGTAAGCGTATCATTTGTACACGCTGAGGAAATGCAGGACTGATGACGTGCATTCTAACGAAGCTGACTTATCGTGACCCATCCTCACCGCATCGCTTGCCAAAATAAACCAAACCAACCTCCAGCATCCATGCGGAAAACGGGTCTTGCGAACCCCCTCTCATTTTCTCTGCTCGGGAAACGGGTACCGTCTCACGTTATGCGGAGCCAAGAAAAAACAGACAGAATAGAATAGAATAGAAAAAAGCAAAGGAAATCGAAACGGTCGTACACAAGGCACACTGCCCACGCCAAACCCACGGTCCGTGAAAAGGCGCGGAGGTGGCGGAGATGCGGCTCGCACCCTCGGGCCCAACCGCCAAACCGTGCCTCGCGTGGCAGCCACCACCCCTCTCCCCTGCAGTCTACTACGTAAAAAAACACTTGCCGAGCTCTGCGCAACCCAATCCAATCCTGCTGACCAAACACGAAGCTCCCTTTTGCAATGATGGCTCTGCTTGCTTGGGTGACAGCTCGGGCGCTGCGGAGTGAGCTGATATCTGCATTCCGAAAAGTGTGATCGGGGGAGCCTTCCTTCCTTCCTCCCTTGCTACCTGTTTTTTTTTCCCTCATGGCGCCAAACACGCAGAGCATGTCGTTTCCGCGGAAATGCATCGTGGACGATGAAGGGTCTACGTATAAAAACCAAGGGCATGGGTGTGGGGGATATCTTTTCTTTTTCATTGTTCCCTATCGGAGTTTCGATATCCATCCAATCCGCAATATCTACAGTGACCGACCGTCCCGTTGTGCTACAGAAGAAAAGAGATAACTACAGCTGATACGCTCTGCATTACCGTCTACTTGAACCCGAACTGAGCGAATCCTCGCATCAAGCTTCCCTCACGACAAGTGCCTTCCTATCCATCCGCCATCCGAAGCCCTACCTAAGAATCCTCTACGCCACGGCTTTCTCCCCCCCTCCATCGATAAACCCACGCTCCCCGACCATGGCCCCCTCCCTAACCCCCGAGCAAGCCGCCATCGTCAAGTCGACCGTCCCCATCCTCGCGCAGCACGGCGTGGCCATAACGTCCAAGTTCTACGCCGATATGTTGGCCGCCAACCCGGCGCTCAAGAACATCTTCAACCACACGCACCAAGCGACGGGCCACCAGGCGCGGGCGCTCGCGGGTTCGCTGTACGCCTACGCCGCGCACCTGGACGACCTGGGCGCGTTGGGCCCGGCGGTGGAGCTGATATGCCACAAGCACGCCAGCCTGGGGATACAGCGCGAGCACTACGCCGTGGTGGGCGAGTTTCTGCTAGGGACGATGAAGGCGGTGCTTGGGGAAGCGGCTACGGAGGAGGTGCTGGACGCGTGGGGCGCGGCGTACTGGCAGCTTGCTGAGATCATGATCCAGAAGGAGAGGGGCATGTACGAGGCGACGAGCTACTGGAAAGGGTGGCAGGAGTTCGCGGTGGCGAGGAAGGAGAGGGAGTCGGAGGAGATCACGTCGTTCTATTTCGAGCCTGTGGACGCAGGGCTCAAGGTGCCGGCTTTCAAGCCGGGGCAGTACGTCTCGGTCAACGTCTTTGTCGAGGGGCTGGAGGGCGGCGTGTGGCAGGCGAGGCAGTACAGCTTGAGCAACGCACCTGGAAAGCCCTATCTGCGTATCAGTGTGAAGAGAGAGCCTGGCGTTGAGATCGGAGAGCCAAAGCACATGACCCATCCTGGGTACTTGTCGAATATCCTGCACAATACTAAGAACGTGGGTGATGTGGTGAAGCTGTCACATCCTTTTGGGGACTTTTTCTTCGATGAGCAGGGAGTGGACGCCGATGCGCCGGTTATCCTGATATCAGCTGGTGTCGGCCTGACTTGCTTGATGAGCATTCTGGACACGTTGGTGGCCAAGCCTACGACGAGACCCATTACATGGATTCAGGGGTCTCGAGATTCCAAAGTACGGGCTTTCAAGCCCTATGTCGATGAGCTTGCAGCCACGAACAAGAACATCAACAAGCTCTACTTTCATTCGGCACCAGCAGAGGGCGAGGTTCAAGGGCAGGACTACGATGTGAAGGGTCGTATCAGCCTGGACAAGGTCAACAAGGAATGGCTCCACACAGATAACAGCAAGACATTGTACTACGCATGTGGGCCTACACAGTTCATGTTGGACGTGGAGGCAACGCTGAAGAGCTTTGGCGTCAATAGCGAGAGAATCAAACTGGAGCTTTTCGGCACGGGTGGCGTGCCGAGGGTGTGAAGACAGATGACAAGCGTGGGGTAATTGAAAGACCATCTAGCGGGCGTTTCCCTTCCTTTTCCTTGTCTTTTTAGAACATGTTGTGTAATACCGTAGGCATAGTGTAACAACAAGGGTCTCAAATCTAACCGTTATGACTACTATCTGTGACATGGGCACGAATGCATGGCGGCTGACCATGTCTAGATGCAGGCGCCTGGATCAGCGAGCTGTTAGAATCTGCCTTGAGCGTCTAAGGTGAGCGTGGGGCAGGCTTGGTATTCCTATCTGCCTGTTTCCAAATCTCACACCCGTCGTACAGGACGGCATGGTCAAGGCATTGCTCGGGCCTCCAACGGGTGGTCTGGGTAATCCCGCTGGACCGGATCGCTCGATGCTGGGTTGGAAGCGCGTAGAGATGGATATTAGCCATAGCGCTGCGTAACCTCGGACTGGGAGCGATTCCTGCAGGCAGAGACACTAACAGGCAGGCTGGCTGGTGACTGCATCGAGATCCTCTGACGAGGCAAGATATGCCTGAACGGGCAAGGTATTCCTTTTCGGAGATGTACTATGATGCAGCAAGCGCTCACTACGAAACGGTATATAGCCGTTACTATAAGGGGGCAATGAGCGAGGCGCGAGGGCATCCCAAGCGATGCTGGGGCTATGTTCTCGCAGTTGGTACAGTAGGTAGCCGCGCCTGCGCGTGGTTCGCACGGCCGGAGCACAAGGGCAACCGTACCTGCAGTGCGGAACCACCAGGCACACCAGGCACACCAGGCACACAGGCGACAAGCGCGTTCGCAGGTCCGTGGTGTGGATGAGCATTGCTGGCTGGGACCTAAACGCGGCCGAACTGGCCACGATGCACAACGTGAGAGCGGGATGACGCATGGTCCCTGAGGCCAGCTCGGCGCCCAAGCCGCGGAAGATTATGGCAAAAAGGGGCAGTCTTCTGGAAACAAGGGGCCGACGCACGATGCGCCTTGCGACACGGACTGTAGAGGGCGGACGTTGTTTCGCAAATTGCACGGCAGCGGTGAGCTGCCGGCTAACGCGAAGGGGCAGGCTTCTGGAAGGCTGGCAACGAAGCGCGACGAGTTTGGGGGGGTTGGGGAGGGCTTGCGAGGGTGCTCGGGCAGGCAGGACAGCAAGGCGCTCCATGCTTTTGGTGGCCGAGCGGTGTTGGCCAGCAGAGGGTGGCGTCGGAGGGGGTACACGCGGCGCTGGGGCCGCAGCCGCTGGGCCAGTGGCATGCGGCCCTGGGGGCATGGCGGCTGGGGTGGGCGCTGCACGACGTGGCTTTTGGGCACAGGAACGGCCGGTCAGGATGCCCCAGAGCGAGGAGAGCGTTGGAGACGGCAAGGGGCGACTTGTGACAGGCTGCATGCGCGGTGCTGCTGCCCTGCGTGCTAGATTCCGTAAGTACATGTAGGGGGTCAACAACGGGTCAATGATGGGTGGATGGATGGGCGGATGGTGGAGAGGCCAAGGATGGATGGATGGATGGATGGATGCGCGAGGGTGGGCAGCCACTGACGGCTGCAGCGTGTTTCTGGCCTTCTGCGGCCGCCGTCGCTCCCCGAGATCAACCAGGCTCGTTGCGGGTCGTCGCATGCGCATGGTTTGGGCGACACAGACTCTCGCTCTGCACAGACGTAGCATGTCGCAGCAGCCTCGCCTTTGCTGAGAGCGTGTGGTGGTCGGCGAAGCGTAAGACGATCGCCTCGGAGGGGAGGAGCATGGGCATGGGCGTGCATTGAGGCTCAAGTGGAGCCGGCTAAGCCTGTCGGCGGCGTGCATCATCAAAAGAGCATATCGCGAGCACAGACGGCCGCGATCTGGTGGGTGTGTCCGAATGGAGCGGTGGGTAGCAGGCTGCTGGCGGGGGCTCCTGGGAGAGGGTGGAGGCTGCGGCAGCCGCTGACTCGCCCGCCGCGCTGTCTCGCTCTGCCTGCTCTCGTCGCCCACGGCCTGCAATTTGGCCGACGGTGGTGATCCAGTCGTGACGACAGAGGTGGTGTATGCATGTGCACGCTGTTGCAGGCCAGTCGTTCAATCTGGCGCGCTTGGCAGCTTTGGAGCGTCGAGCTGCTGTCGTGCGACCGGCCACGGACGGGGGGGCACTCGCACGCACGCACGCCCTGCCGCCTTTCCCCAGCCGAGGGCCCTGCCCGTCGATCCTGCGCACGGCGACGTCCCTCCTGTACCATTCGTACCATTTCGTACCCTTTGCATGCGTAGCTACCTCTGCAGGCAGAGCCAACGCGTCTCTTCTCTTCCTGTCCTGGGAGAGAAAGGAGAAGGCAAAGGCGGTGGCCTCTCTTCGTGCTAGCACGCCTTCACCCTGTCCCTGTCCCGTCCCTGTCTGTCCCTCCCCCCTCCCCCGCCATCCAGGTTTTCCGAGAGCGTACTGTAGCACTGGAGAGATTTGCTGCCGCAGCCTATTTCCCGGCTCTCCGTTTCCACGAGTGCGAGCACAGCACCCTGGCGGTGAATGGATGCTCCGCTGTCTGTCCAGCTGTCACACCCAGCTGGCCCACAGGCGAAAGACGGGCGCTACAGCTGCAGTGCGAGGTACAGGCAGGACGAATCGGGCCTGCTCCCGCCCCGCCATGCGTCGCGTCGTCGCCGCTCCAAGCAAGTACCGTACGTACCGTACACGCTGCGATGCTGATTTGGACGTCGAAGCACTGCAACTTTCTTGCAACAGGCTAAAATTAAAATGGGTGGGCGGCCGGCAGGGGCTGCATCGTTTCTGAAGGCCGTGGTTTGAGAATGCAGACGCCCGGCGCGGCTGCAGGCCCGTGTGAAGCTTCTAGCGGCCTTCGATGCCCCCAGCTCGACGTCGACGCCATCAGCGCATCCCAGTGAATCGCGCTCGACGCGCCACAGAACGCCTTTTGGGGGGAGGGCAAAGTGCAGTGCCCGCCCGAGCCCTGACTCTCGCTCGTGGGAGAGGCGTGGTAAGCGGTAGCGGGTGGGTGTGTGCAAGGATGGGGCGCGAGAGGAGGTCGTGGCATGGCCATGGGCATTGTACATAATGAACAAATCTGCAGCTATATGAGTGACAAGTGACGCCCACGCCTCCGCCCACGCATAGATACAATACGCAGACGCAGACGCAGACGCAGACGCCTACGACTGAGCAGAGCACACACTGCACTGCACCAAGAAGCCTGCACCAAGAAGCACAGCCGGTGACGCAAGATCCCGCAGCCTCCCACCCAGCACAAGCAGCAGGCACAATAGGTGGCAAGGCAGCGAACAAGACATCCCGACGGGCACCGCTTGGGAGGCCGTCATTTCCATTACACACCAACAGCGACACGCGGGAGGATTCGATTTCTGAGAATAGGGGCGCGGGCCAAGCTGAACAGGTGAGCAGTGAGCACCACCAATCCCCCGATGGCGGACACAGTCAGCGAGCACCCTACGCGCGAGTGTGACGAGCTGCGCTGGTCTGCCGTCCGCGATTCGACTGCCTGCTGGCGTGTGGTAGAGACTGACCCGCAGAAGCGAACTTTTCAACAGGCGGGTCGAAAATCCTCCAACGGCGACCAGGGCATTGGGATCGGAAGCACACGACAAGACCAAGCCCCAGGCCGCGAGACGCAGCGCCAGGCTCAGCGCTCAGCACCCAGCAACAGTTGAACAAGAACAACAACACCCGGCCGGGGTTGTGCAGCGTTAGTCATCCGGCTCCCAGCGCGCACGCAGACGTGCACAGGAGCCGCAGGTGAGATTTGCGGGTTTCAGGCGGCCCAAAAGAGAGTCCGCCATACGCTCCCAGGGCCTCCAGGGCTCCCAGGGCTCCCTGTAGGCGCAGAGGCTGTCACCTGTGCTGGGGTGCGAGAACTCGGAACTAGCCGCCTCAATCCGGCTAGCGAGAAATCACAACGCGAGCGCTGGGAAAGAAGTACTGCAGCGTCTCTTCGCTGTCTCCACCACCCCCATCACCAACACCATCTGCTGCCCTGCCCTCTCGCAGCCTTTCTTTTCTCAGGTACGTGACACTCTCTGCTCCAAGCCCGCCCTGCCCGCCGCGCCGCCCGCCCGTCCGCTGCTGCCCGCGACCACGCCGCCTCCCCTATTCCCTATCCTGTCCTGCTTCACCACGACGCCGCCGACCTCCACGCCCGCCTGCAGCCCGCCAGCAGCGAGCCGCCATCAGGTGACCGCAGCGCGCGACGACGACCAGCCTCCGTCTCTTCTCGTCGTGGCTGTTCACTCACGCTGACGGCTGTCATTCTAGTGCAACCACCAACAGCATTGGCCTGCGCGCGGTCCGACCCTCGTTGGACATCTACGGACGGGCCACCTCGAAACCGTCCTCAACGCCTCTTGCTGGCTTGCACCGCCATCGCGAAAGGTTGCTCCTCGCCATCGCCGCTGCCGGCACTCGGCCTCGCTCCCTTGGTGCGCTCCCACCGTTCTTTCACGCACTCTTCATCGTGCCCACGCGACGCCCTCTCTCCCCCCGGCCATGGAGCTGGACTCTATTTTGAACGCGAGATTGACCGCCCACGCAGGAACAGGAACGCCCTTCGGCATGCAGCACGCCATGCAGCACGATCTTCACCAGCAGCAGCACTTCGGCGCGCCGCCCTACATGAACGGCCGCATCAAGTCGGAGAACGGCTCCGAGCGCGGCGTGTCACCACATCCCTCAGACTCGTCCCGCTACTCCTCCCAGCAACCCCAGCAACCTCTTCCCTCGTACCCTCCGATCCCGGGACAGCATATGAACGGCATGCGCTATCCATCGCCCACGCCCATGCAGGCACCCATGCAGATGCTCAACAACAACAGCTACATTCCTAACCCGCCTGACCACCCGTATGCCCAGCAGCCTCCCCCCGATCAGACTCAGCAGCCGGGTGGACGCCCAGCGAACGAGAATGGCCCTCCCAAGGCATTCGCGTGCTCGACGTGCGGCAAGGGCTTCGCGCGACGCAGTGACCTTGCACGTCACGGTAAGGCGCTCGGGCCTCGATCAACGAACTGCTCTTCTGACATTGCTTAGAACGCATCCACAGTGGCATCCGTCCGCATGTGTGCGAGTACCCAAATTGTGGCAAGCAATTCATCCAGCGGTCAGCGCTGACTGTTCATCAACGTGTCCACACGGGCGAGAAACCACACATGTGCGAACGTTGCGGCAAGGTACGCTTACCATGTATTCGTCTCGGTATCATTAGACTGACCTCGCCACAGCCTTTCAGCGACTCTAGCTCTCTAGCTCGCCACCGACGGATCCATTCGGGCAAGCGTCCTTACAAATGCCCTTACGCAGATTGCCAGAAGACCTTTACCCGCCGCACTACTCTAACCCGCCACCAAAATCATCACACTGGCACCGTGGAAGAAGCCGCCGCTGCAACTGCCGCTGCCCTTGCCTCACGTGCCTCGGCCCCGAGTAGGTCTGCCCGATCCGATGATGCAGAGTACTCGGAGACTGCGTCTCCATTGAACACGCCGTCACCGAACGATCGTCCACTGTCTCTCTCGCCAGCCGGTGGGCTCCCTGCGGGCGTCGTGCCGGGAATGCACCGCCAGCAGTCCGACTATGCTTACATGGGTGGTATGAACGTGCCTCCACATCTACGCAACGAGATGCCCCAGCCCAGCCCACGTGCCTCTCCTGCTTTGACCTCTCAGTCGTACACATCGACGGCGAGCAACCCGCGTCCGGCCATTACTTCCCACCCGAGCGGCTACGGCCCACCCCCGATTTTGGAGCCACCGGCATCGGCCAATCACAACCAGTCCGGTACCAACAGTGCCAACGGCAGCCCGCACATGGCAGCCGTGGGCTGGCAGTCTCCTTCCCAGCAGGCGCTTCCATCTCCAGGAGCCGGTGATAACAGCTATGTCTACCCGGAGCCACACTATGCCAACCCGCAGCACAACATGTACTATCAGAACAACAATATCCGCCGCCCAAATAGCACGGAGCCAGACCACTACAACACAAACCAGAGCCAACAAATGTGGGCTCCGGCCGTGCAGTAGGCTGGCTTCTTGCCTGTACTACCAATGCAGTGCGTTAGTCGAGTCTTATAGGTCATTCTATCGGTGTTTTCGGCAGGACTTATACCCCTGTTTTCTACCCAAAAATTTCTTTTCTTCTGACTGGCGTGTTTCGTCGATCTTGGGGACATCCTGCATGTGGGGGTAAGTGAATCTGCGCGGGGTGTCGGCTGCTTTGTTATTCACCGATGCGGTCCTTTGGTGTTCCCTTTGTTTTGATCGGCCGATTACATGTCGTATGCTTGCTTGCTTGCTTGCATTCTTGATCCGTCCGATCTTACTTGGTAGCTGGGACAATGTTTTTTCTCCTACTCACAAGGGCAGGCGGAGTTGGGCGTCCTTTCTAAAGATTGGCCAGGGCGTCTGGGCTCGTGGGTTTATTTTGGCGTGTTTCTTTTATCTCTGCACACAGGCAATCTCTCTAGACTGGTACTTAATGAAGGATGTAAATCCGCTGACTAGACTAACACCAATCTGCGCTTTGCGCTTCAATGAACTGGATTTGTCCAATAAATGCTGCGAGTGACTTGGCTCTGCGGTGGTTGGGAAGAATGCACAGGCGGGCCATCTGCTGGTTCGGTGGAACAGAAAAGCTGGAGAGTAGCGCGAATGCGGCCGCCGCTGCGAATCTGGTATCAGGAATTCATGCCTCCTCATGTGCATATGCATGTAAATGTACTCATGGGTCATGATAGGTACAATGTCCATTGCGCTTGGGCCACGCGTTAGACAGGAACAGTGGCGCCCAGCCTCACCGCGGTGACGACGCAGCAGCTCCCACTCACCCGCTTCACAAGCCGCCACCACCGCACCATAAGGCTACGGCGTCTCCTCCCCTTCAAATACCCTTGCCATCGGCCTTCACATCCGCTGTACCGCCGAACCGCACGCCTGCCTCCCACTCTCGCCTGCACCTCGCTGGTCCGATTGCCTGCATCATACCCGTGCTGCATCGCTGCGACACCGGATCCCGATCACAATTGTCGGCTGCTCCGACCTCTGCTGCTTCCTGACATCGCCCAAGCGGTAGACATCTAGCGTGCCATCCGGCTGTGCCACCCTACATCTTCGGCTACCATGTCGAAGGTCGTTCGGACCGTGAAGAATGTTACCAAGGGCTACTCCGCCGTGGAGGTGAAGGTTCGCAATGGTATGCTATCCAAGGAACCAGCTGATGGATATAAACTGATGAAACCGTAGCGACCAGCAATGACCCGTGGGGTCCGGTGGGCTCCGACATGGCCGAAATCGCCCAGATCACCTTCAACAAGTAGGTCCGTCACAGCCTCTAATGAGCATGCGCTGACCACAGAAACAGCTCAAATGATTTCTATCAGGTCATGGATATGCTCGACAAGCGACTCAACGACAAGGGCAAGAATTGGCGCCATGTGCTGAAGTCGCTCAAGGTGTTGGACTATTGCTTGCACGAGGGTTCCGAGCTGGTCGTTACATGGGCGCGGAAAAACATATACGTCATCAAAACCCTCCGCGAGTTCCAGTACATTGATGAAGATGGGCGAGACGTGGGCCAAAACAGTACGTGCCTTTGCACCGGTACCCCCATTTCAAGCTGACTTTGCGTAGTCCGTATCGCCGCTAAGGAGCTCACCGCACTGATCATGGACGAAGAGCGACTGCGCGCTGAGCGAGCAGATCGAAAATCATGGAAGTCACGCGTCACCGGCATCGAAGAATACGGAGGCGGCTCGCACCATGGGGCCTCGTCTGACCACCAAGGACGTCGTCGCGAACCCCGCCAACGACGGGAGAACGATGAAGACTTGGAATTCAGGCTGGCACTGGAAGCGAGTAAGAATGAGGCTGAAGAGGAGCGCAAGCGTCGGGAACGCAATGCCGCTACCGCTGAGGACGACGACGATCTCGCCAAGGCTATAAAACTCAGTAAAGAAGAAGAGGAATTGCGGCGGAAGGAGCTGGAACAGAGCAATGCGGATCTGCTTTTTGGCGACACCCCGAGTCAGCCAGCAGCCTACCAGCCCACCGGCAATAATCAGGGTTACCAGCAACAGGGTGCTGTTGATTGGTTTGGCAATCTTGTGGATCAGAACCAGCAACAGCCCCAAAGTACCGGGTTTCTCAACAACGCGTACGCGCAGCCTACAGGCATGCAGCCCCAGCAGACAGCTTTCCAGAATGGCTACGGAAACTACCACCAACAGCAACCCCAGACATTTGACGCTTTTGGTCAGCAGCAACAGCAGCAGTTTCTACAGCCTCAAGCAACTTCTTTTGGCATGAATAACCCCTATGGACAATTCAACAATGGAATGGGGCAGCAGCAGCAGCAGCAGCAGCAGCAGCAAGACCAAAACACCCTCCAACCTGGAAGCCACAATCCGTGGGCAAGCAACAAACCTCAGGAGTCCCTTATGCCACAACCTACGGGATCAAACAATCCGTTTGCCCAGTCTTTCACTCGACCTCAGTCAGCCCAACCGCAGCAGCAACAGCAGAGACAACCGACGCTCAACACTCTGTACGAACAAAAGACCCAAACGCAGTTTAACAACACGAACTTCAATCCTCCGGTATCGCTAACCGCCCCAACTCAGCCACAAAGGGAGATGGATCCACATGCCGCAAGACTCAACTCACTCCTTGCCACTGGCGAAGGCCAAGATACATTCGGAAACGTCGGAAACCTTCGTATTCCAGCTCAGCATACGGCCCCCGGGACATTCGTCAACTCGGCTGGCGCAGGCCTTAACCGGGTCAATGCGAATGCCACGGGCAACAACCCTTTCTTGAACTCCCAGTTCACAGGTCTTCCGCAACAAAATCGCCTGATGCCTGCACAGACGGGCCCTGCTGGTGGGTTTGGAGCTAACCCGTACGGTAGCGCGAACCCCTTCGGCGGTGCTCAGGGCAACCGACAGCAGGGCAGCGGTCCTCTAATAGATCTATGAGGGCGACAACGACGTGTTTCGGAGCAAGTAGAGGCGAACCCTAAAGTTTCTTATGTTTAATATTAGAGCGTTGCTGCTTGGTCGGTTTATATTGCAATCCATTTTATTTCGGACGTTCGTTGGGTTAGCAAGCCAAATGGGGCTGGCAGTGGGCAGTGGAGTCCTCCAATATTTCTCTGTCATCATCATCAAATGGAACGAGCGTATCATATTGCTATATTCACAAAGGAAAGAGGGGCTTTTATCCTTCGATTGGGAATTTGGGATGCAGGGACTGGCATGACTGCTGGGTGGTAGGCTTGTGGATTTTGATAAATGTCTACTCCATTCTGTGCGCCATAGAGGCTTCTGAGTTCCCCAAGGCATGGCTTAAAAGGAAAAGTTTTATTCGTACTCGTGTACCTTTTGTATAGTGCGCTGTTGACCGTTCTTGATGGCGTCATACTGTGACGCGACAGCGGACATGCTGAAAATGGCGCTAAGGCTCTGTTGACTCCATATGCAGGCTAGCGCGCCAAGACCGTTGATCATAACACCCCGGCTACTCATAAACAACCAACCCGTGCGGCTGACAGTCCAGACCCTTTCAACTCCATCCTCTGGAGCGTGCGGCTCCACCTCACCAGTTATCGCCATCGTGTCCGGGCTCATTATCTCATCCCGCAGATAGGATACTGTTCTAGTTTCTATCAGCCATTTCGGTTGCTTGTCGTGTCTGTCAGTCTCGCTTGCCGAGCTACCTGCAGATCGTCACCCATCGATCGTCTTTCCCACGGCGTTCGTGAGACTCACAAGCTGCCTGTCTCAAACACTCGGTTAGCTTCGAAATTGAGGACGCACCCAGCCCCAGGTAAATATCTTTTCTCCTTCCGAGTAACTCAAGCTTGTCCATCTTGCACGAAAATGGCTGCAGCGAAACGGACTGCGGACGAGGTGGGTCAGATCTGCGGAGTTGGCACGGACATTATACAGCCTCCCAGAAAAAGAAGGGATCTCGGAACGTTAGACAGCGAGGACGACTTGGAAGCATCGGGTTCTTCTGGTATTAAACCCGCACGTGCGCACTCGGTTCATCTTGCTACCTCTCCACCAAACACCACAAACATGATGAATGCGTCTCAAGGCACGACCAACCCGGTGCATTTTCGGTTCCTTGACTTGCCGCCAGAGCTAAGGCTGCATGTATACCATGCGGCATTGCAGAGACCGGGTCACTTGGAACTACATCCCCCACAGAGCAGCGGTTCAGAGAGGCTACCGCCACAGTCTGCCGGTATCAACACCGCGCTCCTGCGGACTTGCAAGCAAATCAACAAGGAAGCAATGCCGGTCCTTTATTCTAGTAACACCTTCAAGTTTACCCTGAGCAACGGCCGCGCTGGTCTCGACAGCCTGCGTCAGCCCACCCGCTCACTCATCAAAAATATCTACGTAGCCATCCCCGACCCCCACGACACTGTCAACGGCTTCGCCGAACTCGTACGCCTCGGGCTGCGCTACTGCTGGGGTCTCAAGAAGTGCATCATCGCTGCGGAATGGACGCTACCCACACCCGAGTCGGGCGAGAGGTTGGATCCTCACGAGCTCTTCGCCGAAGGATTTAACATATTGCGGTGGTTGCCCAAGGACTGCAACGTCGTTCTCGATGGTACCATCGACGGCCGGGTGGCACAGGTAGTAGCAAAGGAGAAGAAATTCCAGCGGTCATTGGAACAGGTTCGTGATTTCTGGAGGTGGTACTGGCTAGAGGCTCAAGTCGCTAAAACTCTTACAGTCCCAATATCTCAAGAGACAGCATCTTCCGCAAACTCGGTCTTTGAAGGTATTACGGCCTCCGTCGGCCGGAGCACTAACGACGATGGCTTCAGTACCGGTGTTGATGCCTAGATTCACGTCTGAGTCAACTTAGCGGCGTGGACTGAGTGTTTGTGTCGAGCCGTGCTGGGTATTGCGATTCTTCTAGTCCTTTGTTTGCATACCATGGCTATTTTCGATTCTGTTACATCATTGTGGTATGAAGGGTCCCCATCCTTTGAGGCTGGCTCAATGCCAACCCGGATGCCTGGATCAACCCTGACGGCGTAAACATCACATTTGTGTTGGAAACGTTGGGTGTCACGATCCTTCTGGACCCTTGCTTGCATACCGCGGTTCTTTTTTCGATTCTTACCCCTGTCCATTATGGTATACCCTTTAATCGGTTAATTTTCTGCTCGTGGATTGTTTTTAGAAAGAGAAGACAAGTTGAGTCGGATTGACACCGTTACGACCGCAATGTTTCGGTAGCTCTGGCTTGACTTTTGTCTGTGAATTGTGTTTGAGAGGATATGAGCGGTAAGCTTTGCTGATGCCGTTACTACTGAAACCCTCGGTAGTATTTACGGGTTATCCTCTGCTTGCGGGTCGATTTGGGAAGATAGGCACGGTGAATTCAACTGTCACTGTAACTACTCAAGCGTGTCGGTAGCATAGTCTCTGTTATAGAATACAGACGGCACTCAGTTGCTACATAGTAAGGTCGGGCTAATGAAAAGTACCCGATTATATGAAAAGACTTGTGTCTTATTCGACTAGTATTTCCCTCAGATCCCTTTCTCTTGTCGCCTTGCTCGTATTAATTGTATTCGCCATGGACATGTGCTAACTCCCGGAGATTTGCCTTTTATCTTTATAAGTACTTCCAACATTCTGGAAAACTCTCCCGGACAGCTTGGCACTTGTCGGGAACAGATGACCTGAAGTAGAGATAGCCACCCGAGGAGATATATCAAATAGCATCAATCACATCGAGACTGCTTGGGCACTAGTCAAACACAAGCGTACGTCCCCTTCTGGGCAGGGAGGGGTCCATCTCATCCGCTACGGAACGTCTCCAGAACCAGTGGGCCTGACGGGTACACTGTAGTATCCCCTAGTCTCCGTCGCGTGCCGTATGGATGCCGCAGCAGGACCGAGCTCCCATTGGCCGCGCTCGCTCCGTAGGATGGCTTGCGCACATGGCACGGTATGCGCAGGGAATTTGGAAGGCGTGCGGGCCGTTTTGTATGGTGTTTGCGACATAAATGCGGTGCGGGATTTGGAAGAGGTAAGACGAAAGAGGGCAAGGGCACCAGGCGTTATGTGGCAAATGTTAAGGTTAAAAAGTTCAGCGTGCTGCATTGTGCTAGCACATGAGCTTGACCAAAGGCGTCCATCGCGTGCTAAGCTTCCAGCTACGTACGATAGTAGGCTGGCGGATCGACGCGACCGCTTGTGGACGGATCCGTATTGCGTTGCACCGTCGAAAGCCTAGGCTACAAAAGCGTGTCCGAGTTGCGGCCATCATTTCCACCCATCGCTATCCTTTTCGCAAACAATTTCTCGTATTGCTCCGCGGTGAATGTATTCTCTGGGATTTCATTTGATAAGATCTGCAAAACATGAGTAGCAACCCCGCCGAACATGACAGGGCCACCATATGCAAATCATGGGGTACCTGTTCGCAAGCAGACGCCCTATGCTGATACTGTTTCAGGAGTGGTTGCTCTTTCGCTACTTGAGTCAGGTTCAGAGTCTATTTCCCGGCAGAGCTTCCCCAGATGATCCGCGCGCTACCACAAGGCCATCGGGCCGATTGCACCCAAGAGACGAGAACGCATTGGTGCCGAAATGCTCCTGGCGACTTGCATCCATTTGGACGGACGACCAGGTTCTGGATTACAGGGAAAAACGGTGTGCGAAGAGTTGGCATGGTGTCAGTGGGTGTTGGTGCTGGTACTGAACAGGGGAGCTGTAGTCTCTCTCTCTCTTCTTTACAGCAGGGTCTCGCTTTCACCTTTCACCTTTCACCTTACACTGGGAGTAACTTTTCCCTTCTTTTCGAAAAGGCCCTACTTGAATCACCATGGGATTCTTTGCCCTAGTAACTTTCTGACCCATCGACACCTCACCCAAACAACAGCACTCTAATCCACCTACGTCTGAAGTGTTGGAGGCAACAAGTCTTCTACGCCACGCTACTCCCACGTTTTCCTCTGTTACTTTCCTCCGTCCACCGACATATCTTTAAATTTCCCTACTCGCCGACCCGGCTCTCCAACAATAACACAAGTTTGAGGTAACATTCACATCAAGTGGTCGGCGAGCCGGAAGGACTTATCATGGCAAGAGACAACGGCATCGGCTCCGGGTACGAGATCTCTGTAAGCCTGGCTAGCGCCGTCGTCGCGTTCCTAGCCATCGCCTTCTACAATGTCATTGAGCTCACTGCCATCATCTTCACGACCTTCCGCCGCCGCAGCGGTCTCTACTTCTACTCTCTACTTGTCGCGGCCTGGGGCATCATTCCATATGGCATGGCTTTTGTCACCAAGTTCTTCCTCGACACCACGTCGACCATGGTGGTCCCCACGCTGGTCATGATCGGATGGCCAGCCATGGTGACGGGCCAGAGTCTGGTGCTCTATTCCCGCCTCCACTTGATTGCACGCGGTACCGTCGCAGGCGGCAAATGGGTGCTCGTCATGATTTGTGTCAACGCCATCATCGGACACTTGCCCATCGCACCGCTGATCTACGGGGCCAACAGCAAGCATCCCGAGCGCTTCATCACGCCCTACTCCATCTACGAGAAGATCCAGGTCAGCATCTTCTTCCTGCAGGAGGTCATCATCAGCTCCATCTACCTCTGGCGCACATGGACGCTGATCCGCTCCGAGGGCCAGACGCGCAGGGCATGGCACAAGGTCATGAAGCACCTCATCTGGGTCAACGTCACCATCATCGTGCTCGACATCACCCTGCTCGCGTTCGAGTACGCGGGTCTGTACGTCCTGCAGGTCACGTACAAGGCGGCCGTGTACAGCATCAAGCTCAAGATGGAGTTCTCCATCCTCAACCGCCTGCTCGACCTCTTCCAGGGCCGCGTCGTCGAAAGCTTCTCCGAGCCGCTGTCCAACACCCGCAGCGGGAAGATCACGTTCGGGTCCCTGTGGAAATCGAGGAAGTCGGCGGCGCCGGCAGGTCCTGGGGCGGGCGGAGCGGCGCCGCAGAGCGCGGGCCCGCACCCGGGAGGCATTGCTCTGCTGAGCAGCCTGTCCAACAGTCGGACCTATGAGCGCATGGACGACGACAAGTCCCTCGAGGTGGAGAAGACGGAGGCGTTGAAGAGACGCGTGAGTGCCAGGCTGCCTGGAAGTCTGAAGCGCGGAGAGACCGTCAAGCAAGCCACCTCCTCGACCGTCACGGCCGGCGGCAAGCATGCAGAGAGGGAGAGGAAGGAAGGCGAGGTGGTCAAGACGACCGAGATCATGGTCGAGAGCCGTCCCAGGAGCGTGGAGCTGGCCTACATGGGCGACGGACGGGGCCGGGGCGTCGACGATGGACTCCGCAGGAGCGAGAGTTCCAGCGAGGTCAGGATCATGGTTGGAGCGGGCAGGTTCTAAGGCGTGGGAAAGAAAAAAAAAACGCGAACTCGATGGCTTTCTCATGGCTTGGGTTGCGGTTTGGGTCTTGCGAGCTTTGCATGCGGCGGTGTTGGGCGTACCCACGGCGTCTTTCCAGACGAGCCTTTTTTTTCCCTTTACTCATGGCACACAATCGTGGCGCTGAAAGTATAGTCTCGTCGACGCGGGACTCCTTTCTTTACGTAACGGCGGTTTATAGATACCCGGATCACCCACGGTGGTGTTAATTGACGACTCACCTCTTCTACATTTGACTCGATCTCTCGTGATTGGTGGAATGAATCCCTTCACCTCGTGTGTAGTAGCACCCGACAGACAATATGCGTCCATTTGTTATGTAGACGCCATCTCCACATCCCACATTACGCTATCCAGTGCCCCAGCCACACGGTTACCCCCCCACCCACCTCGCCTAAATCCCTTCTGCTTCCTTTAGATCCATCCTGGCGGCGCCCCACAAGCAACAATGCCCAAGCCATGCCAATGCTCACAATCTCCTGATTAGGCAATTGACGATGGCGACTGTGAAACATAGATGAATTTGCGGCTTGGCGCACGGTTGTCCCCGAAGGCTTAGCATAGAGCTTGCTGCGTTGGTGATGGCGGTGCTGGACCCGCCCGGTGGGTCATGCGTGGCGTTCCCTTTCGAAGTTCAAGGGGCCGTGTAGGGTCGTAGCGCCCGATGGCTATACGCATTGTCATTACAAAATTCACATCTTGGCAGGTGCTGGGGACGGTTGAAAATGTGGGAGGGAAAGGGGAATGGTGGGACGGGGAAAACTACATGCACAGTACGGGGCTCGATGGCAAGATACTTCCTCTTGTCAATGTTCACTAATTATGACAGAGCAAGGAATAGTCTTTTTCGTGGGTGTCAGTTGTTCCTTGACAGAGTAAGATTCGATGGACAGGCTATAGAAAATCCATGCACCTTTCCGCGTGCCAGAAACTACTAGGAAATAACTTTCCGACTAAGAAAAGACATCAGCGACTGAATGATGTTGCCAAGGAAATTTCTAGACTGTCTTGCAGTACAAGGGGGACTCATGAACGGACTGCCCCCCCTCCCTCCTCCCCTCCCCCCTCCCCTCCCTGTCAGCGCCATAGCAATTTTTGTCAGCATTGGTAGCGTCGACAGAGAGGTGGGTAGTCCGTTCATGAGCCCCCCTTGTATCAAAATAAGAAAGCTATGTCGTTTAGAAACATTTCTAATAAATAGAGGATGTTTCCCTAATCAGTAGGCCCGTTTTTGGAAGCTGTGATTTTTGATACGTAGAGATACCATGTAAGTTGCTTTATATGCCATGGGAACCCTTGGTCAAGCCATCGGTGAGGCTATGCATTTAACCATCTTCTTTTTGTGAGCGCTATGTATACCCAGATGCGGTAGTCGGTCAAAAACAAACTATAGCAAGTTAATCTCGCGCTATGACATCAGTTTCTGTACCCGTGAGCATTCCCTTGCGGTTCTGACATGCGACTGTCCGTTCTCGGACCACAGAACTGATAGGGCTAGCGGTGAAGCTAACGACAGTTGTCTTGTTGGACGATATGCATACGTTATTACCGCGTAATCTTTCCATCGGTGCAGCGAAATAAAATAGCAGAACGATCATGATTGGCTTACAACTAGTCAGGTCCATGCTGCTCCTACTTCAACGGCGCAAAGCGAGCCACTTCTGGACTTATGGTAACCTTCTTTATGGGCTGGATTTTACGTCATCGGAGCGCTGACTCTGAGCCATCGCTTCACATTCCTATGGCAGGACCCTATTGGTCTATTTTTGGGCGTCAGATGTTGGTAAAAAGATGGTCGGCGAGAAAGTGTGTATCAGCACGGAGAAGGGCGACCAGGCTTCGGCGAACAGCGCAGCGGGAGATTAGGCCACAAGTTCTAGAATCACACTTCTTGGGCGGTCAAAGTAATGAGCCTTGCACTGTCCTTGCACTGTCCTTGCACTGTATGCTGTGGTAATCACGATCGCGTGCAAGGTTAGCGCATGTCATCGGAATCGTAGCAGTCCGAATGTTTAGTCCGAAAGGCTACAGGGTTATGCACTAAACAACTGTGAATTCAAAGGGCTTTTGGTCGGTCTCAGCCACAGTCGTCGTACGCACCTCATCCTGGCTGAAGATTCAGATCATTGGTCTGTAGACGAACAGGATGCAAGTCTGAGGATGAACATACTCGTATTTTCTGTTGGATCCTTGTTTAACGGTAATACATATGCTTGCAGCATGAAACATGTAGGTCGGGGCTTAATGTAGGGCCGGCACTGTGTTGTTAGGCAAGTATTTCCCTCACTACGTCGTGGCTCACAAATATGCATCTGTCAGTTTTTAGCCTGCTGAAGACGTCGAGGTCAGGTTATTTTTCCACCGAACACAGTCTATTAAGCGCCCAGACTACGTTCAGTTTAGGTAGGCATAGGCTGGCAGCAGCAGTATGCAATATAAGCTTGCTCTAGTTGGACGTACATGAACTACAAGTCATAGGCAGATCCGTTGTCGTGAGCTATTAGCTACGGAGATGGTAGCTATATTGGATCTTCTCTGTGCAATTCCTGATGGGTGCATGACAAATAATGGAAACATCTGTTTCCGAACTCAGCCATTCAGGGTGGCGGGAGGCGGTGACATATGTGATGAGTGATCGTATCCGTAGCGGCCGCGCAGCCGGGGTATACGGATACCATTGACCCTTGCCCGGTGACCCGGAACCCCGGGAATAGCTTGGAGCCTTGGTTGTGGTGTGGAAGAACGATCAAGGTCTGCACAACCATGACTCGACTGAAGGAGATGGGGCGGGGTGAGTCAACGGGTGCGTTGTGATGGACTTAGGGAAACCGTTGGGCATTCCGACGGCGATAGACGTTAATCGCCGGACGTTTAATCTGTAGAGGTGGGATCTGTGGCTGCAAATGCAAATACTGAACATGGGCATAGCATGGATATGCTGCAAGTGTGGAACCATAAGGCTGAGGGCTTGCAAAGCGGCCGTTTCCAAGAGCGTGCTATTGGGCGATTCGTGTAGGAGCCCCAACCGGAGATGGTTCAACGGTGGGGGAATGCTGAAGTGTCATGGCCGCGATAGGTGAGCGCAGACCCGAAGCTGGTCGGTAGGCGGTCAAGGAGGTGAGGGCTGCTTGCTTAGGCATCACGCTTGGTTGGAGCGAGGTTGGAACGATTGGTGCAAATTCCCTGATCTAGCCCGACGTGGCTTAAGCAGGGCTGAAAGGGCGCGGGCGACTTGGACTTGACGACGGGAACTTCGCACGGCACCCAAACTTGTCGTCACAACACCCTCGTCGGCCTGTATTGTTCTGCACCTCGCGCCGCTCTCGGCGCTATGCCTGGGCTTGAGTGGCTGCCTATGCCGCTGTGCCGTTCACCCCACGGCTGCCGTCCACCGCTCAATTGTCCTTCTTACCGTAGGGAACGCTCTCGAACTAATGTCGTGTGCTCGTGTGATTTATCCGTCGCGGATGTTTGCATATGATCGCCCAGCATTCCAATTCCGGTATATGTTAAAATAACAGGCACCGAGCTTTGCTCACCGAGTCACCGATCTTCAGCTGCGGCGACATCCGTAGCCATGCTTGACAAGGAAGCCCAAGTGCACACGCGGAACACGCTCCCACAACGTGCGCCACTCCCCTGATTCTCCGCCCCGCTACAGGGCGAAATTAAGGTTAATTTTGCGTTCGGGAGGATCGAGAACGGCAGTAAGTTGTAGCTTTACACGGTTACTATTCTTGTCCCCATTATTCAGCGCTCCAAGAAAAGGCTTAAGCTGGACTCTCGAGCCTGTTTGGGCTTGGTCTCCTTCGCTGACCTTCGAGAAGGCGCAGAATACATATAGAACCGCACACTACCTTGGCATACCGTTGCTTTTGTCACCTAATCCAGATATCAACTGCCGTATATCCCTTTATCTGTTGGGTCTATGCTATACCACTGCCCGATGGTCCCGTCTGCTGGCGCCATGTTTTCCACACACACTTTCCGATCGCAATCGACGTCGAGGCCTTCGGCTAAGAGGACGAACTCATCTAGAGACACCCAGGAGCCTAGAAAGAAGCCGAAAAAGGTCAACAGTGAGATAAGAAAACAGCAGAACCGAATCGCTTCAAGGAACTACAGTATGTTCTTTCCCAAAGGGGTGCCCAACGACATGAACTAACTTCTATCTTCTGCTAGGGGAAAAACGGAAGAGGAAGCTACAGTATCTTCAGCAACTCCTTAAGGATGGAGAGTCGCCAGAACAAGCCGAACAAGCGGCCGAAGAGGCGCAAAGAGAGGGTGTTGTCACACCGGATCACCATACTCAAAGACCTTTACCAACGTTCACGCTGCCATCGAATGCTCCTTACCCAACACTGGCGTCGACCAGTAGCAACATGATCAACCCGGTCTTTACTACCACAGCAGCTCCTTTCGAGAATCATCTGAGTCGCACAAGCTCCAGCTACCAAGGCTTCGAAAACTCGTGGAGCACTTCGATGTACGACTCCCCGCCAGCAGTCAATATTTCAGCCTGGAACGTGCCAACCTGGATGCCCAGCATTGATTTCACACCAACGGGTTCATCTAGAACAGCGGATTATCAGCAATACACGCCCCCTCCACAGACACATCATGGGTACGAACAACTTCCAACACCACCACAACAATCTCGGACACCAGACTCAGATCTCTATGTGCTTGGGTCATATGGTCAATGCAGGAGACCAGAAAGCGAGCAGCCTACGGGAATCTCTCACGTGAGTCTTCCCTCTTCGGCACCATCATCGCCATTCAATACCATACGTTATTCTGGGGTGCCTTGATTTGCGGCACGCAGCATAGCTTCAATGATATTTTTCTCGTTCATCTCCAAACTTTCGCTCATACCGAAACACAGGGCATGAAATACCCCTCTTTCCCACCTCAACGCCGTATTCATCTCTGAGAACCTCAGCCTGAATACGCTACCCCTTACTACTTCACCAACTGTGTTTGATCGCCACGCAATAGGGCCAGAATACGAGGTCACAATATACCCAGCCATTCGACGGCGTCGCTCTAGCCCTAATAAGAGAGTGGGGTCCAGAACATCTTATCGCATTAGGATTATGCTACACACCAACGCCAAGTCCAAATATGTCAGACTAAATGTCGGCGACCTGGGGTCGTTGATGCTGCCACCTGCCTCCTAAGAAGACATTATGACATGCGCGGATGTCTCCGAAGGCTCGTTGAGCTGTACCCAACCCCCGAAGCCCGGATGCATATACCACTCGCTACGTGTGGCTTGGCTTACGCCAAGCAATAGAGGAGCTGCAAAGACAGATCTAGGCCTAAGCTATGTGGGGAGCGGTTGAGATGCAGCCTACACAGTACGAGCGGTATCACCCCGCGGCTTGCATGTAATCTCAAAGGATTACAGCCTCATCTTCAGATCTACACCTCCACTAAATTCCAAGGTCTCGTGACACTAGGAATAAAGCGCTTATGTCCAAGCGGCGGAAAATTTTTTTTTAACTTTATTTCCCGATTTCGTTCACGGTCGTGTGCTAAATGTGGGTGGTGGGACTGGGACTGCACCATTGTTTGACCTACGAAATGTGCGCAACGGACTATCTGTTTAGAGAATGCATTATGACAAGACCTTACCAGATACAATAAGTATTACCTCATTTTTTGAATAAAAAGAAAAGAAAAAAAAAAGTTAAATGTCTTTCGATACTCCTAATAGGAGTTCGTGAAATTAGTATCTGGTACAACGGGCACGGCATGTGTACATGCGCACTAAAAAAGGTCTACGGCTGTGGATGCACGAGCCGATTACACATGGCGCAGCGCCTCTTTCTTGAAAAGGCCGTAGTTTCGGTCTCACCGATCTCTATTCCAACTACTTCTTAGATAAAGATTTGCGCAATTTTCGCAGAATCGGCACCGTTATGGCTCAACTCGAGCATTCATCTATCGTTATCCTTCGTGATTTTGCCGTATGCGTCTGCCATATAGATTTTGTTCATGTTTAATATAATCTCTAGCAGTAGATGCAAACCTTGATCAAATGCAAGAGTGTTACACGTCCAGGGTGAGACTCGCTGCTCATCACATTATCTATTGCCTGGTCTAATAAGATTGAAATGCTATGTTCAAAAGGGATATCCTTTCGAAATTAGGCTGGTTTGAATTTGAATAATGACATGTAGTGTGCTCTTGCTTTAGGATGAGACAGCAGCGGGGTTAAGCCATCAAGGACAAGAATCTAGCGTATGTACGAACGCCTCCCGAAGATTTCGGAAATTGAAATCTTTTGATTCACCAGTCAAGAAGACTCGTAAGGCGATAATGTCTGTGGACCACTGACCGATGCATTCCAATTTCAGCCGAATTTCCTTGAGTTCTACACGGCTAATCAGTAGCTGAATCAATATAAGAAGAAATATAGTTTAGAAAGGCTCTTGGGGCAAGCGATGCTGAATTAGATAAACCTCAGATACCCTCTCTATTATCTTAGAGCGGAAACGTTCTCATATAAGTTCTAAGAACTCTGTAAGGCTCTGATATGAACACCAAATAAATAATTGTCTGCAAGAGCTGCTTGTCATATCGGCTATACTCTCCTGTTTCGCTGCAGATAGACACGGAGAGAACAGAGCCAGGGAACTAATTCGAAGAGTTGACAGTTGTAAATGACTCGTAGCATGTCTAATAAATTAGGTTTTGTATGTCATTTGCATAATCAGCGCAGGTACGGCCTTCTAGAGTATCCAGGGTCATGGTGAACATAGATAACCTAGACTTGTAAAAATAAAGAATTGGGATATGTCAACGTACCTAAAACTTTAAGATAAATGTTATAGATATAAAGAGAAAACCAAAGACGTGTCGAGGTTGTTCGATGATGATCTCATATCTGGTTTTTTTCATTTCCACGAGAGCCAGGATGTTGTTTTCCGTCAGGCTGAAATAATGATCGTACGCAAATATCTCACGAATACACAGTATAGCGACAACCGTATGGAAAGGAAGGTAAAAACGCTGGTATCGGCCCGTCCAGATTCGGTTGATGTCACGATGTGCATCTAACCAATCAGCGCGCTAAGAGGTAATCAAAGGATGCCAAGACTAGCAGACGGCAGCAACACCCAAGCTTCACACCCGCCACTCCCTCGACGACAACGCTCGCCCGCGCGCCCCAGCAGCCTCAATTGCACGAGCACCGCTCGATATTGCGCCCACAATGCTGGCACGCCATGCTCCGTCTACGCAGACGCTGACCGCCGTCGCCCATCGAGCTCTACCCGCAGCTTCTGCAACTTCTCGCCTTTCGACCGCCGCCACCCCATCGCGACCACAGCAGCGGAATCTCGCCACTGTATCCGATGCACCGAAACGGACTTATGGAGGCCTCAAAGACCAGGACCGGATTTTCCAGAATCTGTACGGCCACCATGGGGCGGATTTGAAGAGCGCGATGAAATATGGCGATTGGCATAAGACGAAGGAGATTTTACTCAAGGGGCACGATTGGGTGGGTACACTACATTGGGAGCCAATTCTAAGCTCGGCTGACGATGGATAGATCATTTCTGAGATCAAGGCGTCCGGTCTGCGTGGCCGAGGTGGTGCTGGTTTCCCCTCGGGTTTGAAATGGGTATGGCAACAAGTAGCCATTGATGCCTTTCAATTACTGACTAGATGCAGTCTTTCATGAACTTCAAGGATTGGGACAAGGATAACAAGCCGCGCTATCTGGTCGTCAATGCCGACGAGGGTGAGCCGGGCACCTGCAAGGACCGTGAGATCATGCGGAAGGACCCTCACAAGCTTATCGAGGGCTGCCTTGTCGCTGGACGTGCTATGAACGCTACCGCCGCCTACATCTACATCCGAGGCGAGTTCTACCACGAAGCCACTGTTCTACAGCGCGCTATCCAAGAGGCTTACCAGGCTGGTTTGATCGGTAAGAACGCTTGTGGTTCCGGCTACGATTTCGATGTTTTTGTTCATCGAGGAATGGGTGCATATGTGTGCGGTGAGGAGACCTCTTTGATTGAGTCTTTGGAGGGGAAACCCGGAAAGCCGCGTCTGAAGCCCCCGTTTCCTGCAGCCGTGGGTCTGTTCGGATGTCCTTCCACCGTCGCCAACGTTGAGACTATCGCTGTTGCACCTACCATCTGCCGACGAGGAGGAAGCTGGTTTGCTGGCTTTGGTCGTGAGCGAAACCAGGGCACCAAACTCTTCTGTATCTCAGGCCATGTCAACAACCCGTGTACGGTTGAGGAGGAGATGTCCATACCCCTCCGTGAACTGATTGAAAAGCATTGTGGAGGCGTCCGGGGCGGCTGGGACAATCTCAAGGCCATTATTCCAGGTGGCTCATCGACACCCATCTTGCCTAAACACATCTGTGATGACCAGCTTATGGACTTCGACGCGTTGAAGGACTCGCAGTCTGGTCTTGGTACCGCCGCCGTTATCGTCATGGATAAGTCAGCTGATGTTGTTCGTGCTATCCAGCGCCTTGCTAAATTCTACCACCACGAGTCCTGCGGCCAGTGCACGCCTTGCCGTGAAGGCTCAAAATGGACACACCAGATTATGGACAGGTTCTACAAGGGACAGGCCCGTGAGCGCGAAATTGACATGCTTCAGGAGTTGACGAAGCAGGTAGAAGGTCACACTATTTGTGCGCTTGGCGAGGCATTCGCATGGCCGCTCCAGGGTCTCATCAGGCATTTCCGGCCAGAGCTTGAGGCTAGAATCAAAGACTATGGCACTCAGCATGGCGGAGCGGCACTTGCGGGTGGCTGGGCGCATGACGCAGCAAAGAAGGGCCAGCTGGTCGCGCCAGGACAGTAGACTTTGAGAGGAAAATATCTTGTACAATGAGTTCTCCTTTGTTGCATTTCTGTCAGTCAGCGATATAGTTGCCGAGTTGTGCATAATCCCGGGCAATTGATCGTAATTCCAAAAATGCTTTCGATTGAAATGTGAGGTTTGGTATCTCAGAAACTAAACAAAAACAACGGTTCCTGCACTTTTATGTGTATCCAGAGTCGTCGCGTAACGCCGCATTATGCTCAACTCACAAGCCCTCGTATTCAACGCCTAAGACCAACTGCATCTCCAAAATCCGCTCAGTCTCATCCTAGGCAGATGTTGATGAACTCTTCACGACTGATCGCGTTATCCCCATCCATATCAAACTCCTCAATCATAGCCACCAGCTCTTCATGCTGCAGCCCCTCCCCCAACTCTCTCGCAACTCTCGTCAAGTCTTGCAGTGTTATACGACCTTTACCACCCTCATCAAATAGTTCAAAAGCACGTATGATCTCTTCTCGCGGATCACGCTCCAAGATTCTTTGTGCCATGACTGTTTGGAACGCTTGGAACGAAAGCAGAAGCCGCTGAGGCGTCGGATATTGGGAGGCCGGCTGCTTCTGCTTGCCTGCTTGCTGCTGCGTCTGCGTAGCCGGTACACCATCCCTCTGTAGTATTGCCATGATCTCCGCCTTTGGCAACTCGAAACCCAGTGCCTTCATGGCGACCTTCAATTCGTGGTAATCAATGTAACCATCCTTGTCCAGGTCGAACAGTTTGAATGCTTCCTCTATCTCTTCGCGTTGTTCTTCGCTGAGCTCTGCGAGCGAGCTTTGTGCTGCGTTTTCCATCCTCAAGCGCTCGTCGCGCGCGAGACGCTCCCGTTCCAGTCGCTCTGACTCAAGGCGCTGGGCGTTTTTGGTCGGATGGTATGCGGGTGTTGCGAAGGCGGGCTGGGAAGAGGGTTGAGCGGCCGGAGGGAGATTGATGCGAGCGGGGTTGTAGCGTGAGGCGAGAGGAGGGTTGTTGGAAGACGAAGCCATGTATAGAGGGCCAAGGGGTTTTGCGATAATTGGATTGGTAAAGCTTGTGGTTCGGGCAACCGGCGTGAGAAAAGACGATGGATGTGAGAGTTGGAAGTTGGGAATGGTAAACTAAGGCTTTGTCCGCGGGGTGCGGCCAGAACGCCGGTTTCTTTGTGGTGGTGGGAGTGTACGAGAGATGCGACGGACGCGTGAACTACGCGTGGTTCGTTCCGAGGCGAGGGGCAGGTCAACACGCTAAGGTTCTTTTTTGTGGCGTTTGCTTTGCATGTCACTTCTCCTTCGCTCTGGCTGTTGCCTCAGCGGAAAAACTGGCGCCTAAGGCAGCCTATATCATGTATCGCACAGTGAGCAGCCTGGGCATCAAGTTCGGAAAGGCTAGACCGATCTTTTTGCCGGGTGGTATGAAAAGCCAAGCTGTTCTGTCATCGACGGGGCATCCAGCGAGTCGCAGTTCCAGGCAGCCGTAGGTAGCACTAGGAAACAGCGCAAGACTGCCTGGGGCGACTCAGCCCAGAATCCCTTTTGCACAGCATTTGTCTGTTATTCGCCAATGGCCAGCTAGCTTCATAATAGTCACATCAGGCCGAGGGCAGTGAATGCGCTATGGTGCAAGAAACGTACCACGTGATGCAAGCGTAGCGGGCTTAGCGCGGCCAATCTGGTCCAACCCCCCAGGAAGAGCAACCTCATCTTTGCCCGACGCGCCCATTTCACTCCATCTGCCCGTCGCTCTCTTCCCTTCCATGTCGAACCTTTCTCTATTTAATTCACCTGCTCTCTGAGCTTCTTTCGCTCTTTCTCTTTGCACACAATCAGTGCGCCCTACGTTTTCCTCGCAGGGTCTTGGCGCGCCTACAATCAGCTTTAGAGCTGCAACGCTCCACCTCACCTACACTCTACCTGCGCCCGCTCTCCAGCGCACCAGCAGTTTTGAATCACCCGCGTACCCTCCCCGCATAGCCGATTCTCAAGGTCTGCACACCCGTACGCGCTCTTCTCCTCGGCAGCCCCAACATGTCGTTTGGGTCTGGCGGCTTCGGGGGCTTTGGCTCCAACAACAACAACCAATCCACCTTCGGGGGATTTGGTTCCAATAACAACAACAATACCAGCGGAGGTAAGTTCGCATTTTCTTCTCAGGCAGGCTCTGCGACTCTCCCGCCTCGCCCTAATCGCAACACCACGCCTCCGCCGAAGTACGCCGCGCCTCGCTTGTCGAACTTGTCTAACTCGCCCTCCGCGTTTTCAGGCTTTGGCTCCAACAACAACAGCGGTGGCATTTTCGGCAGCGGCAACAACAATACAGGCGGTAGCCTGTTTGGAAACAACAGCTCAAATTCTGCGTTTGGAAGTGGAGGTACGTCGAAGTTTTGCGCAGCGGATTCGCGTCGTCAGTCGAACTTCCTGGCCAGCTCGGTGCCGTCGTGCCGCGGTCGAGAGGAATCATCGACTGCATCGTGCACACGATTTGCTCCTTACCTTTGAATTTTTATTGTGGCAGCTTGCGAGTAGTTGACATGATGCTGACTTTCCCTTCTAGGTGGCTTCGGTACCAACAACACTACCACCAGCTTCGGCTCTAAGCCCTTTGGCAGCACCACTGGTGGTGGCCTTTTCGGCGGCGGATCTACATCCGGTACCACCTTTGGAGGTTTCGGGTCCACGTCCAACAATACCTCTTCGACATTCGGTAGTGGCAACACAGGTGGTGGACTCTTTGGTGGAAACAAACCCGCATTTGGTTCAGGCACTACCACTAATACTGGGTCGACAAGTCTGTTTGGCGGTGGCAATACGACTGGCGGATTCGGTTCTGGCACTACATCAGCATTTGGTGCATCTACGACTGGAGGTTTTGGTAGCACCGCTACCAATAATGGTACTGCAGGAACGCCATTCCAGGTCACCACAGAAAAAGATCCAGGATCGCAGAACAACCAATCGCAGTATCAAACCATCAATTTCCAACAGCCGTACCAGAACTTCTCTCTGGAGGAGTTGCGAGTAGTAGATTACGCTCAAGGCCGCCGTTTTGGAAATCAGAACGGGCAGGGGGGTGCTTTTGGACAGTCCACTGGCTTTGGAGGATTTGGTGCAAACAACAATACCACCACCTCTGGCTTTGGTACGAGCAACAGCTCCGGTGGCGGTCTCTTTGGAAGTAACAATAATACCTCAAGCACGGGCTTCGGCACGGGCACTACTTCTGGCTTTGGTGCCACCAACAACAACAGCAGTAGCGGAGGGCTCTTTGGAGGGAATAAGCCAGGTGCTCTCTTCGGTGCGACAAACAATACCACACCAGCAAGCTCCACCGGTGGGCTGTTTGGCAGCACCTCAAATACCACCAGCGGTTTTGGCTCAGGCTCTACAGGCTTCGGTGCCCCATCTACTGGTGGAGGTCTCTTCGGACAGAATCCTCAAACCCAAAACAAGCCCGCATTCGGAGGATTCGGAAGCGCCGCTAACAACTCGACTACAGGAGGGTTTGGAGGCTCGACGAACACTTTCGGCCAATCCAACACTGGTGGCGGTGGTCTGTTTGGACAGCAGAACCAGACGACCTCGACACCTGCCTTTGGTTCCAGCACCACAGCTTCAACCGGTGGCGGAGGGCTGTTTGGGAACACGGGTGGCGCATTTGGTCAAAACCAGCAGAACCAACCCCAAAATCAGGCATCCGGCGGTCTCTTTGGTGGTGGAGGATTTGGACAAAATAATCAGAATCAGCAAAAACCCGGAGGCTTGTTCGGTAGCTCGACAAACAATGCTAGTGGCGGTCTATTTGGTAATACCCAACAGCAACAGCAACAGCAGCAACCTCAGACTGGTTCGCTCTTTGGCCAGAAACCTGCAGGAGGCATGTTTGGATCGACGACAACCTCTCAGCCTGCATCAGGTGGACTCTTTGGAAATTCTGCAACCAACACGGGAAATACAGGTGGAGGCCTCTTTGGCGGGTTGAACAACCAGAACAACAATCAGCAAAATTCTGGCAGTCTCTTTGGTGCTTCAGCAAACCAGCCGAAGACGGGAAGCTTGTTCGGGGCCTCTGCTAGCACCACTACCAATACTGGTGGTTTGTTCGGGGGCTTGAACCAGAGTAACAACAATCCCGCGCCTATGGGTGGTTCTCTCTTCGGCCAGTCTCAGCCACAAAATAACCAACAGCCTATGAACAACAGCCTCTTCGGCGCATCTGGAAACGCTTTGCTACAGACTTCAATGAACACCAATCCATATGGTAATGATGCTCTTTTCGCTGGCCTGGCTACCCCAACCCAAAGCCCAGGTCCGCTTGCTACACCATTGTCTAGCAGCCAGAAGAACAAGAAGAGTACTATTCTTCCTCAACATAAGCTGAATCCCTCCCAATCCACGCGCCTTCTTACCCCGCAGGGTAAAAGGAATGGCGGATACGGGTTCAGTTACTCAACGTATGGTTCTCCAGCAACTGGGTCGTCCCAAACCAGCCCGCTCAACGGAAGCATGTTCGGTAGCGGTAGTCTTTCACGCTCACTGGGTAAGAGCTTGTCGACGAGTAATCTACGCAATAGTTTCACTCCAGACACAAGCATTCTTGCTCCAGGCGCTTTCTCAACCACAGGGCGTTCTTTTGGCAGTGGGAGTCTCAAGAAGCTGAACATCAACCGCTCCATAAACTCTCGACCCAATTTGTTCGAGGATAACTCTCCTCCAAAGCGTGTCAGCTTTGCTGGACCCAGCTCCAGTACCACTGAAACTAATGGTGCAATTACTAACGGCACCACGACTACCGCCATAGTCCTTCACGAGGAACCTCAAGAGACTCCTGCGGAGGCCTCCTTTGCTACCGTCAATGGTGAAGCATCCAACGGTATCCCCACTAATGGTACAACTACTCGTCCCGAGATGGAGCAAATCAATGGCGAGAGTTCACGTCCGGTTACTACTAATCGAAACGGTACTCCTCGCATGTCCACATTGCCGAACCTTCATGGGCGTGTTACTGATCCTAAGGGTGGAGACTACTATTCCATCCCAAGCTTCGATGAGCTCAAGAGGATGAGTAGAGCTCAACTTGAACATATTCCTCAATTTGTTGTTGGTCGAGACAAGATTGGAAAGATCGAGTTCAATATGGGGAACCCTGTCAACCTGTCTGATGTTCCTTTTGACAAACTCTTTGGCGACATCGTTGTCTTGGAAAATCGACACGCAACTGTTTACGGCGAAACATGTACAGCAACAAAGCCAGCTCAAGGTTCGGGTTTGAATGTCCCTTCGCGTATCACTATGGGCAATTCGTGGCCAAGAGGAGCTCTTGGTGGCGGAAAGAAGGACTCGAAGCATGTCGAGCGTCTGAAGAAGGTCGCAGATACTGAGTTCTTGGAATATCGTGCCGAGACTGGCGAGTGGGTCTTTAAGGTTCCCCATTTTTCTCATTATGGTTTTGATTACGACGACGACGAAGAGTCCAGTGAACTCAGCCCTGCGCCCGAAACTCCAGCCCAGCTTGGCACCAGCCAAATGACCAGCACACCCCAGGAGGATTCTACTCCGAGCGCTCAGTCAAGCCCTGATGATACCTTCGATTTCAAGAGGGGCATGCGTAAGCAAGCCAATGTACCTGGTCAATTTGGTGATGAAGCGGTATACGAAGAAGACGAAGTAATGGATGATACCCAAGGCGAGTCTTTTTTAGGGGAGCGCTCCGTGGGTTCGTTTGATGGTCAACAAGACTATGAAGAAAGCGAATCTGAATCGGCTGAAGATCAGAGCATGGCAGATTCTGTTTCTGGTCCGATTCGAACCACGGAGCTTGGTGCTGCCAATTCTAAGGACTCTGTCATGCCAAAGTCTATCCTCAAAACAAGTCAGATGTTAAGGCCAGTCATGGGTACCCCGTCGAAAGGGCCTGCGGTTTTTGATGATGATTGGGCAAATACCTTGCAGCGGACTGTCAGTCCTAGGAAACAGGATCGACAAGCTCTGCGGCAAAGTCAGGGTGAGGTTTTGCGAGAGCGTGATGGAATGTCGAAAAGTTTGGTACAGTCAGTCAGCGGACGGAACACGAATGCAAACAGTATGATGGATCGTATGAATCTGATGGAATCACTTTTTGGGGGTACAAGCCAGCCAAAGAGCTCAGTGGTGAAGAGAGCAGTACAAGGCATCCAGGTTTGACTCCCCTCCTAGCGTCTTTTCTTGATTCAGGCGCAATGCGTTCAGGGTTTCATATGGTTTTCTTTATGAAATTGTTGCCCTGGACCTAGCGTCCATCTTGTAGCTAGTCGCAAAATAAAATGAACAAACCTTGCTGAAACTTTCTTAGTATCCTTATGCGAAGCGACCAAAAACCTCGCACGATCTCAATCAATTGACTGGCTCCGATAAAGATTTCCATAGGTGCAACAAACCACACTTTAGCGAGACGGGTATCCTAGTTTATGCGGGCAAGAGCACGAATGCATCCGATCCCGATATCTATTCCTGTCCAAGGGAAGCACTTGTCGGTGCACAAAAAGACATTTGTTTCAAGAAGCTGCCCACATTTACTGACGTAAGGTTTCCCATCGTTCGTTGTTTGGCAAATACTAACTCAATACACAGGCTATCTCACCTACCCTGGATCTTCAGAAGCAGAATACGCGAGTTAGCCATGTAGACAATGCACCGAGAGCGAAGATGATCGTTGAACCTGTTTCAGTGGAATTTTCGAACTTCGCAGATGTCGTTCCGCTCGATACTGCTACTGGTACTCACGAACATTTGACTTGGCAGTTGCTCAATTTGCTTTTTGATCACGGAGATCGAAAACCGCAAGGCATGAACGAGGAAGAATTTAATCGGCTCCAAAACAGGAAACGTAAAGAGGAGTTATCCGCGTTTTGGCAAGCTCTTGTGTATGACGATGCACAGCAACACCTCAAACAAGCAGCAACACCCGAAGAGAAGGCTATCGCTCATCTCAGCTGCAATTCCATTGCCGATGCTTGCCATGTTCTTCTCGAAGGCCTGGATCTTCGTCTTGCCACAATGATAGCTCAGATTGGTGGCGATGCTGCAATGCGTCGTGACATGACATCACAAATAGAGGAATGGAGGCGCCTGGATGTCCTAGCCGAGATGGACGAGTCCATTAGGGCGCTCTATGAGCTGATATCTGGCAACTGTGCGCTATCGGAAGGCAAGATTGGAGCAGGACGTGAGAACAGAGCAAGCTCATTCAAGATTGGCAGCCACTTCAAATTGGATTGGCGCCGCGCTTTCGGTCTCCGCCTCTGGTATGGTACCATGCACGATGAACCTATCGAACTCGCTGTGGCACAGTTTGCTGATGCGCTTCGGGATGGCAAGGAAGATGTCAAACCGGTGCCTTGGTTTATCGAGCAGAAGCTAGATATGGGTTGGAATGATCCAGAAAAGGAATGCCGGGAGGATGTCCTCTGGGGCATTCTCAAGCTTTATGCTTCTTCAAAGCTAGACCTTCCCGCTAACATCGAGGAAGTCTTAGCACCAGAGAATGTTTCTGGCCACCCTCTGAACGCCCGTCTTTCATTCCTGCTTTTCCAGGTGTTCAAATCACGTTGGGACGATCCTGATGAAGATGAAGAACGAATTGTACCTATGCCGACTATCCGGGACTCTGATGACGCTCGATCATCCTTCTTATCGTCGACTGCTTCCACTGCAGAAAGCGACATCCAGGCCGAAGAACCGCTTATTGAGCTTGGCGACAAACTTACGTTGACTTATGCTGCCTCGTTGCATACTCCTGAGCACTGGACGACTGCAGTCTGGGCATACACGCACCTCTCAAATTCAACCATGCGCGCTCATTACATTCGCTCGCTTCTCAACCAATTCTCGCATACGTACAACTTAGCTGAGTCTGACACAACATTCAAGTATTTGGCAGGGCCTCTGCAAGTACCATTGACATGGATGCACGCCGCTGCTGCTTTAGAAGCCAAAATCAAGGGCGATGTTCTCCACCAAGCTACGCATCTCATCAAAGCCAGCGAGCTAGAAGAGGCACATGAAGTCCTATGTCGCAAAGTAGGACCCAACTCCGTTATATCTCGTGACTACGACGCGCTTCGCGAGCTCCTGGGTGGCTTTCTGGGAACTCCGCCGAGCAGTCCAACATCTGAACTAAGCCATGCCAGTCATGCCTTTTCTAAAAAGAAGGAACCTGTACCCGGGTGGTCCCAAGGTGGCCAGATTTATTTTGACTACGTTGAACTTTTGGACTTGACACACCAGCGTGTAGCGTATCGCGACGACGAAGACCTCAATGAGCAGATCAATCATTTGCTGCTAGAGTTACAGCGTGCGCTTGAGGCTGTGAAGAAGGATAAGTGGGAAAGTGTTGGGCTCGAGGAGCGCGTTGCGTTGACGGAAATTGCGGGAACAGTGGCGGATTTGACGGCTAAGCACAAGGTATGCTTACTATCTTTGAAGACAATATGAATCAGAGGCTAACGTATGTACAGATGGCCGATCGTGCGCGTGCGCTCAAGTTGCCACTCGCTGAGGATCTTTGGCTTCGGCATTCGATCGATCTTAGCACAAGCTATTACCGCAACCTCGTCTCTTAAGAGTCACTTGGTGGGATGTTTTTCAATCTGGAAGTAATATGGGAAACAATGCAAGTACTTTTTGGTTTTGGTTCACGGACCCGCCACGGGGAGCGCTTGAAACATTCCAAACTTGTGTACTTGCATTACAAAGGAAGGTGTCTTTGTGGAAAGAGAAAAATATGGGAATCATGGGGCTGCTTGCATTCAATTGACTTTACCTTTCCTGGTTGTAGTTTAGATACAGCAAGATTTTAATACTGACGCAAAACAACCCTTGTATGATGTTTCGAAGTTGGTGTGGCAACTTGGGCGAGACTCAAAGTTAGGACGATAGGCTTCCGTTGAAGGCGTCTGACAAAGACGCCTTCAACGGTTAGCGTCACTATCTGAAGATCAAACCTTGCTGAATGCTTTTGTCGTGATCGTTGTCTATGTGCTTGTACGTCGAACACTTATACAGATGCCTTGCCCAGAAGAAACAAAACCAAAAGAACATCGCATACAACCTCGCTATCAAATTCCAATCCTCTCCTCCGCAAGTCAATTACCACGCCCGATTCATCTTCAGATATATCCTCTTTGTGTAACCACCCCTATAGTTTCCAAACGTTGATCACTAGCTTGCGCGCAAAATTTTTCAACATGTGGCTTGAAGCTGCTGCTTTAGTCTTGTCGTGCCGCTCGTCTACTGATTAGCTGTGGTAAAACCTGGAAACGAATCGTGTTGGTAATCGCCATCGACGGTAAAGGCTGGATATGTGAACTCATAGGAAGCTTCATTTTCAGCACCAGCTAAGAGTTCAGGGTCTTCGACTGAGAAATAGTTTGTAAGAAGAGTTCAGTCAGACAGTAGCCCTTCGCCATCTAGCGCCGGGAAACGGTCGTAGATTTCCTCGTTATTTGAACTGTAGTCATGCGTTTCATCCGATGACAGTCTGAGAGAATGACTGTTGGCTTGGAGAGCTGGAGAACCCTGATTTTCTGCTGTTAGAGTGGACTGCCGCGTTTCTTTGTTATCCAGAGTAGCTATGTAGTCATCGAGAACGGTGGCTGTATCCTGATTATTGCATTTCTTTGCAACCTCTAAAGGAGTTCCAGAGAAATTCCGTCGTCTTGTCCCTACTTTCCCAAAGCCCCGACAACTCCGAGTAACTTCGTCGTCAAATTTTCTACTTTGCAACAGTGCCCGCATCATGCAGTCATTGCCAGACAAAGCCACCAAGTGAAGCACACCGGGGGCCGGATAAAGATTAGTCTTAGAGTTACCTTTGATTTGTAGGCGCCTATGAAAATTGACATCCGTCTGAGTAAGGAACACTTCAACAACGCGATCATGATTCCTTTCAACGGCCCAGAGCCATGGAGAGCGAAGTTGGGTATCCATTTCATCCTTTTTCGCCAAGCCCTCGTTAAGCAGTTGTCTGACGTGTGTATCGTCCCCGTCACGAGCGGCGTTACGGAGCTGGGCTGTTCTTAGCCATATCTGGACGCCCCGTGTGGACATCTCATCTCGATATATTGATGATATGAATTCCTCGTGACCTTGACGTCCGGCTACAGAGAGCGGAGTGAGACCATGTTTGTTACCAGCGAATTTGTCGCAGCCGACTTTTTCGATGAGGTGGTTTGCAATTTCGATCCTATCAAACTCCGCAGCTGCAAGTAGTGAGGTACGCGCTGCTTCATCTGATTTATCTGATTTATTAGGGCCCGCCCCGTATGTCTCAAGCATGAGTTGGACGATTGCGAATCGGCCATACTGGATAGCCAAGCTTAAATACTGTGCCTTTTTCTTCGCGTTCGCCTTTTTTTTGACCGGTGAAGAAGGAAGTTTCAGTAATTCTTTCGTGATGTTATCCATGCCTACACGGAGGGTCTTGATTATAAGTATAGCTATGTCGATGGTCTCAAGGTCGTTGAAATGATCAAGCAGGATTCGAACCCCATCCATATTTCCTACCCTAATAGCTTTCATTATCGCGTCACGGATAAATAAGTCACGACGGGGTTTATCGGAGCCTATTGTTTTAAGTGAGGCTTCCAGCATTCTATTTTGACCATGGAGTGCCATTAGTTTAAGCGGCAAATTCCTCGAGTCTGTAATTTGAGACAACCACAGCTCAAACGCTAAGTAGTTACCCTTCTTTACTTCCTCAGAAATGTCAATCTTTTTCAAATCACCATGCCATGGAAAACTTATTCCGGGAGAATCACCGCTGTGATAATCCTGCTCATGCTTTTGGAGGGCCGTGGAAGAGCTGAATCCAATCATTGATGATGGGCAGCCCAGGAACGAGCATAAATACATTCGTTCATGACGCTCAAAATGCCTGTCACGAAGTGGCGCCGTGGTAAATCCTTCGAAAAATGATTCACAACGAGGTTCCGGGCATTTGAAAATACTGTTCCCGTAGAGAGCTTCGAGGCTGGAAGTAGACCCTAAGGTGACTATTTTCTCCATTACGGAGCGGACACACGAGAGTTGTTGGATCAGGGTTAGTATTGAAATTTCTTCTGCATCTTTCGCTGGCTCTATGAGACAATCATTATGATAAACAACGGCGTGTCTCAAACCAATGTAGAAGTCTTCGTTCTTGAAAATCTGGAGTTTTCTGTCAATTTGTTTGATTGAAGGAGCTTGTTTTGTGGGTGCATTGACGCGCTTCCTTACAAAATTGCGTAGGTTGGCGCGAAGCGATCTAAAATTCGAGGTCGAAATGTTACCCGTCTCTGAAAGCACATCGAGTAGGTGCTGAAAGCAATGTATGATTGAATACTCAGTGAAGGCATATTCACCACGGATAACATATCGTCGAATGGATTCCCGGGAGATATCCAAATCATGTGAGGCGAGACATAGTTGCGAAAAGCAAAGGCAAGTAAGGTTAACATGCTCGACTTGCTTAGGAATTGCTGGTTCGCTTTGAAGGAAACTGTAACAATCTGAATTAGAATTCCATCATAGATCATATACTCGAATCTCCTACCACTTTGCAGTTAAGTGCACGAAGCGTATTGCTCCCCCCTGCTCAACCTCTATCAAAGACCCGCAGAAGTGTTTGACATCTTTAACAAGCCTTCTTTCAATATCGAATGAGCCGTTATCTGGGTTAAGACACATGGCACCCTGGATTTCATACCACTTGAGTGGTCTTTTCGCGCAAAGGAGCCAGCTCAGAAGCGTTTCAGCAGCTCGTCGTTCCGGAGGGCTAGACTCATTTAGAATTCGATTTTTAATTCGATGATATCTTTATCTCTTAGTTAACATCCCAGGTAAAGGGTAGGGACATACAATTGATTTAGATCCGGAGGGATCTTTTCCATTTCAGTGTACAATGCTGCTCTAGTCACTTGTCCGGCTAAGTTATCCATCACTAATTTAGCATACAGAAACATGCCTGAGCAAAGTTAGCTGTCTCTTGATACTTCCAACAAGCCTCACCATCAGCTTTACGAGACACATGCTCTGATAAATTTGGTATATCCTGCGGAGATAGCCCGAAATCCTGTCCGATAGTATTTGCTCGATGCCTACAATAGCGGGATATGTCGTCGCTGTTATGCTGCTTCGTAATTTTGAACGTAGGTAAGTTTTTAAGTAACCGTCCGGTGTCATTGTCTTCTTGGCCGAGGATGCAGCACCTCAGATTCCTAGAACTATCAGTCTCCGCAGTATTAATTGCTGATCGTATCCACGAAACTATTTCGTCTTTTTGGGATTTAATGCATTCATCCAACCCATCGATGATTAGCGTTAGGTTGTCAAATGACTCGACAGCGGTCGCTAAGATTTCTTTGGCAATTTTAGGCGATCGCAATGACCTTGTGCCACTGGCTGCCTGCATTTCAAGAACGAACGGCAGTAGTGATGGTTTCAACTTTGTAAACTGAAAAGTAAGGCTCTGCGCAAGCGCGATGAAGTTGTCACGGGAAGGATCTCCGTGCCTGCAGTAGAAATATACCACGTCAGAGTTTGACTGAAATCGACATTTTTCGATAAGATGCGATGCTAAGATTGTTTTGCCTGATTACAATACGTTAGTCTATATTTTTGACAGGTGACCAAAGGACGTACCCGCTCCAGGCTTCCCGTTTATCCATAGGAAAGGTTCCGACGCTGAAGATGGGTCCATCCAATCCTTGATTTCGCCTTGTTGAAACAACCATTGACCACTGTGAGGCTCGCTTTCATGGACTGAAAGAGCATGTTCATGGTCGCTTGCACTGTCTGCCGCAGAGAGCCAAGATACCACCGCCAATTGTCGTCGGTTGAAATCCTCTTCTTTACGTCTCTCACAGTCATCGTTGAGAACGCTTCTTGCCTCATGGAGCTCTTTCATAACCTTCATAATTTCTTGAATCCCTAAAAAAATGGCCTGACTGTCAAGGAGCCTCCGATGTGCCTGAAGGTTGGCAATTATGGCACTGAAGTCTGTGCGAAATGTCCTCCACGTTGCTGTGTAAAGCTTTTTCCACGCTACACAGTTGTTAGCTGGTAGCCAATTTCCCGAAAACACGTATATGAACAGACCTCGCTGTTTGAAATGCTTCATTGCCTTGCGGTGGAAATCTAAAATGTCTTTGTAAATTAATCCAACGATTTCTTGAAGATGATGGTTGTTGCTGATGTGCGATTCATACTGCTCTAGCAGGGGCATGTGCTCTCCAATCTCTTGGTACGCTTCGAGTAACGTGTTCAGTGCTTCAGAATACGTGCTAGCGATCTGGTATATCTTAGTATGTCTAAAGCAGCAATGAATGCGACCCCATTTACTAGCAACATGAACTTTGCAGGGCCCTTTTCGACGATTAATATGGTTTTTGAGTCCGAAAAGGCTATGAGCATACCCATATAAAACCCAAATAATTGGTGGCGTTCAAGAAAACGTGGACCACTTTGTCGAGCTGATCCATGGCTTCTACAAAAGCGCTGAGCCGGCGCAGGTTTTGCATGCGTTTCTGCGACTGCTGCTCCTTTTGCAGTTGAAGTATAGTATTTTTAAGGTCCGAAGAGGAGAAGAAGTCAAAGTCATGGACCTCATCCTGGGACAACTCGCGTTTGAATTCGCTGAGAACTCGATTGAAATGTGCAGCTCCCGCTGTCGATGGAGTGGCTGTAGCCATAGCGAGACGTATAAAGTATAGCAGAGAATATTTAGAGACGAGTCGATTGGATTTGTATTAGACTTCAACTTGGATATTGCGGGGTGCCTTGCGAGGTTGCCTTTCACACAAGGCTGAATGAATCGTGAAACAAATATCGATGCGATCCAATCACAGCGAGATGCTCCCAAGCCACCGACACTCGGTCATTGACCGGTCATCATGTGCATGCAGCATATCTGCCTTGCCAACTCATTCAATTTCTTAATTTATGAGGGGCTATCAAGCCATCGCTCGCCCTTTTTCCCTTTCCCTTTTTTTTTTTTTTTTTTTTTGGCCAAATTTCATGCTACATTCCTGCGGGTCATAAGAGCTCTTTTAGTCTTAGATCCGCCATCTATTAGATTTTACATTTCACTTTCGCTTCGGATTTGATTGTTCTTAGCTTTATTATGCCGCCCAAAAAAAGATACTTGACTGCTGACTCTACATGGGCTGTAAGAACGACTAAACGCCAAGCTCTATGTATCACAAACCACGAAGACTCGACCCAGTCATTGTCAAACTTTAAAGACGTGGCAGCCGGCCCACCTCCTTCGAGCATCCTAGAACCAATCGGTGAAGTATGCTATGGAATGGTAATATGACCATGTGAAGTTTACTTATAAGTGCAACTAAACACCTATAGATATGCAATGTTGCAACCCAGTTTCTGGATGACCCTAGTATAACTGCCGTTAACCCCACCGCTGTTGGATCAACAACCAGTTACCACCAATTCCAGATTGTCCTGAACCGGATACACATGTTACAAACCAGTGATGGCAAAGATATTTCAGTTCTCAATACCCAAGCATCAAAGGCACTCAGTGAATTAGACCGTCAATCTCTAGTGAGATATAATGTATATGTGGCCGCGGATGAATGGACAGCTAAGCTTCGTTCGTTCATAACCATGGGACAATCTATCCACCTGGATGTTGCCATTCATCTTTTTGGTTCTCCCTCCAACAGTGCCTATGTTGGTAAAATACTCTCTGATACAGGCCACTTTCTCCAGCCTCCAGACTTCCTTGAAAATTTTGTGCCGTACCACAACCCTCATGAAATCAGCTTTCCATCTCACAACGGTTCTAAAGCGTCTCCAAGGATATCAAACCTTGGATCCGAAATGGGAAATGATATGTCGGTCAACATGATCAGTACTGTGCTGAACGACCTTGATCATAGAGATGATCTCATTAGTTCGGATATTGATGCGTGTATTATCATGACCGAGCTAAAACCGTGAGTGAAGGATGCAATCTCCTGCAGCTATAAACTGAGAGAGATATATCCAGCCATCAAAAACAAGCGCTCGACTTCATCATACAGAGGGAAGCCTTGCATACTGCGGAGCCATTCTCACTTTTCAAGATATACACCAACTCCCAGAATCTAACATAGTACGTGTTTTCCTTGAATATGACCCAGAGCTTCTTTGCTGATCATAGCCATAGCTATGAACACTCTGTTACTGGTTGTCGAAGACCAGAAAAGCAACCTGAAGATTTTGGAGGCATCATCGCTGATGAAATGGGCCTTGGAAAGACGTTGACGATGATTTCTGCGATCGCAAAAACAAAGGAAAAAGCCTGCCAGTTTCAAAATAAGCCTAGTGGCCCCAAGTCAATGAAAAAAACTCGAGCTACTCTTGTTATATGTCCCGCTGTCTGTGAGTGTGCTAGTTTTGACCATGAATTCTTTCTAACCTATATATTATTAGTACTTATGGATGGCTGGTCACACGAGGTGTCCAAGTAAGTGCTGCTTCTTAAATAGAGGCCTTTTTAACCAGAGTAGACATGTTGTACCAGAATTTCTCAGGTGCATCAAATACCATGGAACCTCTAAAGCCATCAAAGCAGAGATGTTTGACTCAGACATCGTTATGACGACATACGCAACGCTGATAGCTGATTCAGCTCGGGAAAGTGTTCTTCATGGTATCCATTGGTTTCGAGTTATCATAGATGAAGGTTTGTGCTTGAATTTAACCACGATTTAGCTTACAGGTTTATAGCACATTCTATTCGTCATGAACAGACCAAACAGTTCCGTGCTGTAGTAGCTCTCTCGGCTAGATACCGATGGTGCCTCACTGGGACACCTATTCAAAATACGTTAAGCGATTTAGGTGCTTTGGTCCGTTTCTTACGCGTACCGCAATTGAATGGACCTTCGGACTTCCATCGTAATATCGCAGGACCTATCGAACGAGGCAACGTAGAAGGAATTCAGAAATTGCGAAATCTTTTACGATGCATATGCCTTCGGCGCACGAAAGACCTGTTGAACATATCTAAACCTGACTTTCGTGTTGAGTTGGTGCAGTTAAGTAAGAAGGAACGAGATCAGTATTGCGGCATTGGGGAAAAACATCGACGGTCGATTGATCGAGCCATCGAGAGAGGTAATCTTTCGGAAGCGTCTAGTGGCCTCTTTCGTGCTATCTTACGGTTACGTATCTTTTGCAACTCTGGCCTATGTTTTGACTCGGAGCAAATGGAAGCCAACATGGATGAAAGTTCCGTCATGTTCGAACAGGGTGGCCAAGCCACATGCACGTATTGTGCATGTGACATACAATCCATAGGTGATTACCAATCACCTAATTCAGGAATACTCTTAAGTTGCTCTCACATACTCTGCTTGGGATGCATAGGTCAGAGTGAGAAGGAAATCATTGATCATATCCGTTGTGTGACATGTGGCACAATCTGCCCAGCCCCCGCACTCAAAGAAGTACAATTGTCAATACGGGACGGCTCACCGTTAGTATTAAGTGGCTACAGCTCTAAGATGGAGGCTCTCGTGAAGAATATAGTGCAACACAAAACAGAGAAATGGTGAGTCATTCCCTGCTCATATTGACTTACAAAAAAACTAACACCTTCATACCAGCATTGTTTTCTCTGCATGGAAGAAGTCCATCAAGCTTGCTATAACATATCTGGGCACGCATAATATTCCAGTCTGTATAGTTGATGGTGACATGTCGCTCCCTGAGCGTCGCTCTGCAATTCTGGAATTTCAACAAAATCCGACAATTCCTGTGCTCCTTATGACGCTTGGAACTGGGGCGGTTGGATTGAACCTCACAGTAGCGAATCGTGTCCACATTCTCGAACCACAATGGAACCCTTCTATCGAAAAACAAGCAATCGGACGAGTCGTCAGACTTGGTCAAGAAAAAAGCATTACCGTCATACGATATATAGTTGAGAATAGTGTAGAGCAGGTAAGTATATATGGGTATCCATATAAAATAGTGAAATTATTTACTTTTCAATAGTATATTCAAACTAAGCAAGAGAAAAAGCTATATGTCTCTAAACTTGGATGGGACGCCGAAAAGCCAGAATCCGAAGACGAGAAGCTACAAAAAATCACGGTCAGTTAATTAGTCAACTTTGATGTCTGATTACTTACGGATTTGAAGCACATGAAATCGCTATTGTCAATTTTATAGCAACACTACTATCTCTTGTATCCCGGTTTCTATATTGTACGCCAACCATCAAATATCCAGCCAATCTCTAACAATTACAGTGTTCATCATGGTTCGATAATCGTAGTTAGTTTCCTTGTTCTCACTCGCGGCAACCGTTTGATTAAGGTTTAATGACCATCCAATTGGCATACTCTGCAGTGATCAATTGTGGATGATTTTAAGCTTCATCTGCATGCCAATATTATGAAATATCTGATTTGATTCTCCCTACGGAATTCTTTTCGCCATTCTTTTGGATTCTTGTAACAGAGGAAGCGCTGTTATCTTGAGATTCCTTTTCTTGTGTGGAACATGAGTCCACGCTGCGTGTATAAATTCAACACTAACTCCCCCCAGATATCTGGGTAAAACTATATTGGCTGGTGCAATATTAGTGGGAAACCATTCTTTCCAAGAATTTAGGAGGGCACGAGAATGGCATTTCACCGCCAAGCGATCGGCTATGCCATAAGCGTATTAGCCCACTATAAGCGAACCTTCCCACACTCTAAAGTCGCGGCATCAATACCACTCTATGTAGAACAACGAGAAGCAAACTGTCTGTTCCAGGTCGATCAAACTGTGCGTCAATTTTACCAATTCTCCAATTTCCGACACTGCAACCACAGCTCTTAATACCATGGTGGACCAAATATACTCTAAATACTATCCAGCAGAGGATGAGGCCCAACTGAAGAAGGTAAGCACACTTAGCGCTAGAGCTTCAATCATAAAGCTTTACTTTGTTTGATGAGCGTTATGCTAAGAGCATGGAGGCTCGCAAGACGGCTCATCCAACCAAGTACCGTGCCTCTCTTCAGCCAGGCACAGTACTCATCCTACTCTCAGGCCGTTTTAGGGGCAAGCGCGTCGTTCTCCTGCGGCAGCTTTCTCAAGGTGTTCTCCTCATCACAGGTCCTTTCAAGTCCAATGGTGTGCCTTTGCGGCGCGTCAACCACCGTTACGTCATTGCAACATCCACATCTGTCGATGTTGCAGGCGTAGATGAGGAGGTATTGGAGCGTGTGAGCAAGGACGAATACTGGGCACGTGAGAAGAAAGAGGGTAAGGGCGAGGATGAGTTTTTCGAGCAAGGAAGTGAAGCCCAGGCCAAGAGGGAGATGGATCCGCAGCGAATTGAAGATCAGAAGAAGGTTGATAAGGTGATCATGGCCAATATCCGAAAAGTGCCCGACCTCGAGGCCTATCTCGGTGCTAGCTTCAGCCTGAGGGGCGATGAAAAACCGCACGAGATGGTGTTCTAAAAATGTCAAGCCATTGATGATTACGACCACATAGCTTCTACTCATTGACATGGGAGAAGATTTGAACAGGCTTGTAAAGATACCCTGGCGTCACGAGACGCACTCTACTCAAGACTTATGATAGCGAAAATGAAGATTGGGACAAGCCTTGGATCCCTCGGCGAAATGAGCAACCCAACTATCTATTTACATCCATCACTTTAAAATATGCGATGGAGCCCGGTTCCCACCCTTTGCCTCTGGTGACCATCCAATATCGGCCGCTATTGATTCCCTAGTCGCTACATTAAATAGAGATGTTTAAGTAACAGACGCGAATTCTAACCAGAGAATAATGTAATGAGAAAATATAGTTCTTGGACCTGGGGATAAGCAATCCACATGGCTGGAACCTAAGGGTATAATCAGAGTAATGTCTTATGGTCTATCTAAATGCTGGCATAAAAGCTTCACTCGATTACCTATCAAATATTAATTAATCTCTGAACAACTTTTACATGTCTGTATCCACTCTATCAACTAACTAATTAATGTCTCTCAAAGATATAAGAACATCATCTCACAAAAAGAAGGTGGCTCGTAATTTGAGGAGCCCATCTTCTAAAGAAAATTGTGGAAGACCTCAGTTTACGAGTCTAAGGTCTGTTTGTGCCATGTAAGGACAGGTCAGACATTTGATATGACAATTTGCATGATTACACTTAATAAATAGATTGAGTACTTGATACTACAACGATAATACATCTAGCTTGAAGCTGGGGTATACAGCAGCAACCCGGGTATATGTTAATCTTCTGTCTACTTCTTAGATGCTAAGCCTGCCTTTGTAATAGCTGTATCAACTCCGCTCCACCTTCTCACCACAGCTTGCACTCCCACGGGCAAAGCTCCCAAAACATCAATGTATCTTGAATATAACGGCAACGCCACCTCTCCACTTTCACCCTTCTCAATTAAGCCGAGGATATCTTTTGCAACCTGGGCGGGTGAAACGATGGGCGCGAGGAAGTTGCTGGGGGTTTTCACACCAGCGAACATGTTTGTGCCCATCTGACCTGGGGTGACGAGAATGGTTTTGATTTCCTTTGCGGCAGGATTCTGGGCAAGCTCGGCGCGAAGAGATTGATGAAGCGCGTGGAGTGCAGCTTTGGAGGCGGCATAGGCGGAGAGGTTAGCAGCACCGAGGCGCCCGAGAACTGAGGTCACGGTAACGATGGTGCCACGACCTTCCCGCAGCATATGCGGGACAAAAGTGCGGAGGGTGTGAAAGTGTGAGAGCGTGTTTGTGCGGAATGTCTGTTCGACTTCATCGGCTGTGGATTCGAGTATCGATCTGGTGTGGACGATGCCGGCATTGTTGATTAAAATAGTGGGAGGACCGAGCTATGGTAGATCAGTTAGGAACGCTCTTTGCAAGGTAGGGTAGTGGACTCACATCCTCCATTATTTCGGCAGCGACCGCTTCAACCTGCTTCGGATCGCTCACATCGCACTGATAATACAGCACGCCTTTCTCCTCCGCCTCATCATCGCTCACTTTCTTCGTGTCTAATACCGCGACATTGGCATTGCGCATTCCGTACGTCTCTGCCAGGAGTCCTCCAAGGCCGTCCACACCACCTGTAATCACGATGACTTCGTCACTGAGATCCACCTCGCGGGGTACGCCGTACGCGATCCTGTCGCTGAAAATGTTGAATATGCCGATTGTACACATAAGCATTGCCCACCCGATAGCGATGCGCATTTCCAGCGCGTGCCACGGCGTGTATTGCGCACGCAGACAGAGTACCAGTATACAAGCCACCCACGGATGGAACAGTGTATAGCCTAGCACATACCATATCAGATCAATGGTGAGGTGACGGTGCCATGGTTCGTCCGAATGAGCCTGTTTCTTCGGTAGGGAGACCGGAACTTCTTTGAGTTTGTGGCTGCTCATGATGGGCGAGGTGTACGCATCGGTCGACGAGTGCATTGGTTGAGTTGGGGTGAAATTATACTGGAACCTAATTGCCGAAGTGATTGTGCGCAAGCTCAAGAAAATAGGAGGAAAGAAAACAAGAAGACAGGTGGCGCGAAAGGAGACATGCCCGCCTTTATTTTCGAGCGAACGGGTTGTGCCCTGAGGTGCAGCGCGTTTCAGCTTCCAGGCGCGTCCGACGATGAGGGGTACTGCTCCAAATCAGGGGTAGCAAAGGTGCTTGCTCCAAAGCTCAACAGGAACATCTGCTAAGCGAGTATCCAAGCTCTCTCATCAACCGCCAGCACCAGTCTTTAACGATCGGCTCAAAGGTGGCTATTCTAATAGTACTCTCATCACATGTGTCATCTGATCGAGGAGTCTATTGTTTCAAGATTCGATCAAGCAAACAAAGGTGAGCCGTCTAAGCATGATAAAAAACCAACAACAGATTGAGCCTTTGATCCGACAATGTGATGCGTGCATATAGTCTGGTTGAGCTCGTCATATCTAGTAACTAGTCGGGGAAAATGTATCGAGACTCAAGTAGCGAATTCGTACTTGAATGTGATGCAAGGGCTGAGTCAATTCTCTCATTGACAATAGTTACTTCCTTTTACCAAAGCTTTAGGCGCTTTCGATACTCAAAGAAGAATTATATCGTTCTAGCCTGGAATTATGTGTTTTATTGGGCATTGGATTTTTGTATTTACCTCAAAGCCGGGTGCCTAATACTATCGGTATGGTATCAACACTGAAGGAGCACAGTAACCAGCAGACAGTAGCCGCATTCCTGCCTATCCAAGGTACAAATTGTTCCGTAGCAATAGATTCGGATGATAAGTCCTCCTACTCCTGCCTTCATATCTCGAACCGTATCTGCCTATCAACACTGCACCCGCCCGTCTTTGTCCTACCATACCCCGGCTCCCATTCTAGTGTGCAAACGACACGGTTCTCCACCCATGTTGCAGAACTGAAATCTGGAAAAGCCACGCAAATACCTATGTCATGATTTTTATAATGAGAGGCAACATAAATGAGCAGCAAGGCGTGGTGGCAGAGTGGTTATTGCGCAAGACTTGAAATCTTGTTCCTTCGGGAGCGCCAGTTCGAATCTGGTCCACGTCGACGTTCATTTTTGCCGATTTTTTGCTGCAGAGCTTATGGAGGGAGTAGGGAGATGTCTTTATGTTGATAGGGTGACTTGGAGAGCATGGGAACAGGGCTGGGGCTACTCGTTCACAATTCGTTTTTTGCAAGACTAACAGATTTCACAAACCTCGGAACTTGAATAGTCTTTCGAGCCCGCTGGTAGTCATAGTCAGAAAGGCATTTGGGTGTGTAGGAAAATATATGATATGTCCATACAGTTACATTTTCACCTGGCTAAAGCAACCAAGAACACCAAGTCATTGTCGCATATCACAGTTCGCGAATACTCGCTTCCTACAGTTGATCCGCGGCCACTCTTTGGACGATCATGCCTGTCGCTGCGCCTCCACCATTGCAGATAACTGCAGCACCGTACTGTCCGACTTCGAGTTGATGCAGCAGGGTAACCAATATCCTACTGCCAGAGCTGCCAAGCGCATGGCCAAGCGCAATGGCTCCGCCTCTGGGGTTGACATTGTCAACACCAAGACCTAGAATCTTCGAGTTTGCTTTAATAACGGCGGCAAATGCCTCGTTAAACTCCCAAACAGCAATATCGGATTTAGAAAGCCCCGATTGCTTGAGCAGCTTTTCGACAGCTGCAGACGGAGCAATAGGGAAGTCAATGGGGTCTTATATTGTTAGCTAGCCATTTAACATTGAGGACTTCAAATTGGATGCTTACCCATAGCAGCATCAGCGTATGTAATGATTTTAGCAAGGACACGGCTGTCCTTGCCATACTGCTGGGCTATCTCTTTGCTGCCCAGTACCAATGCAGAGGCACCATCACTGAATGAAGAGCTGTTGGCTGCTGTGACAGTACCGCTGGCATCTTTCACGAAGGCAGGCTTTAACGTCGGTACCTTTTCCAACTTGAGTTTATTGTACGCCTCGTCTTCGGACACTTTTGTCTCGCCTTTCCTCGACTTTACTGTGACCGGCACAACTTCGGCTTTGAACAATCCTGCCTTCCATGCTTCCTGCGCACGCTTGTATGTTAGGATAGCAAACTCATCTTGCTCTTCCCGCGATATGCCATGCTTCTTGGCCGTATTCTCGGCGCAGTTGCCCATGTGTATCTGATTATAGACATCCCAGAGCCCATCTCCAATCAAACCATCCTGAAGCTGCTGGTGACCGAAGGGGGGTTGCTGGCTCGCGCGGTTCAGATAGTACGGCACGCGAGTCATGTTCTCGCAGCCTCCAGCTACCTGTGCCTCCGCTTGTCCTAGTTCGATGCTTTGAGCAGCAAGGCTGACTGCCTTTAACCCAGAAGCACACACCTTATTCACTGTTGTCGCCTCAATATTCGTGGGCAGGCCAGCGAAAATGGCAGCCTGCCTTGCCGGTGCTTGCCCCACGCCTGCGCTAAGCACATTACCCATGTAGACAGCATCTATGGAGGAGATAGGAACTTTGGACTTCTCGAGGGCGGATTTTATCGCGGTGGCGCCTAGTTGGGTAGCTGACACTGTTGTGAATGCACCATTGAACTATTGAGTTTAGTATTGCCCTAACAATATCATGATAGCGTGGCTTACAGCTCCCGTAGGTGTACGACTGGCGCTCAGAATATATGCATCCCGGACCTCTTTCTTCTGTTGCGCAGACGCACTGAACTGTCGTTGGATGCTAGCTAGACGTTGTTGTGGCCGGGAAGCCATCCTGTATGATGTGCGGAGTGCTGTAGAGGCGGACATAACGGGATGAAAACAGAGGAGAAGTGAAGGGGAAATTGAAGATGTACGACACAATAAGCGGAAACGGAGAAAGTGAAGTTTTCTGCACGTGTACGCTCTTCACATGGCGAGATTGTCGCGATTGGCACCAAGCGGACTTGACGTCGGGGAGTGTGGAGGTCGCCGCCCGCAGAGCCGAGGTTTGAGGAGCAAGCCGGCCCTTGGCGGCTTAGGGCAACCGGTGATGAATCGGTGATGCTGCAGATGGCTCGGAGATAGTTATATTAGTCATTTACATGCCGACTCAACATCCTCGATTGATGTCCACTACCGTCAACTTTACCGGATCATTACAAGTATTGATCACAGTACTGTCTGTTTGTTGTACGAATCAACCGTTACTTACATGAACAAGTGCTAGAACTTCAGTGTACTCGTATGATCCGTCGTCAACTGACTTCATGCACTGAATGCCACACGGGAAAACTGTTATCACTGTTGATCACTATGTAACATTATAAAGTTTGAGCTAAGGTTGGTCTCATTAAATTAACCAAACTTACTAGCTCATATAGGTTCTTGGACAAGCTTTTCCATAGGTAACTAAAAAGCAACGTACCTTCGAGGGCCGTGGTTAAGGCTACCACATGAAGCACGTCGTTGACAGTTGACAGGCTGGTGACAACCACACTGGAAACACCCGTCAATAGAAGGCGATTAGTTGTATCAACATATGCAACTCTATAGAACTTATAGCAAACACTAGTTCATGTCGCAAACGCATTGTCTCACAGCATGCTCTTGTGCTTCCCCGGCAAAATGCTACCCTCTCCTCGCCTATGAGCATCAAGCACTGCTCAATTTGTCTCTCCATACACGGACTTCTCACGTTTATATCTCCGTTGTAGAAGCAGATATCCGCAACTCGCCAGCTTTCCACACAATTGCTGCCTCGTGTGTCATGGTAGCGAAACTCGTTGTCACGGGCGTACAAGTCAGGCATTGAGCTCCAGCACTATTATGCAACCTATTGCAAAAAAAGTTACGCTAGACTAATCGAAGTTTAAGTGCTTCAGCTTAGATATATAACGTTTAAGAAGAAGTCCAGAGCGAATCGATCCCCATATCCACACTATCATCTCAGCTCAAGTCAGCCTCAAACAACATCACTTTGTCTTCTCGATCTGTCACAAGTATTCCCATATCTTGTTCAAAGGAAATACAAAAATTTCGCCTATCGCCATGCGCATCTCCAACTTGCTCACGACCTTGGCTGCCCTAGCCACCGTCACCCTCGCCATTCCAAGGCTCTACGTCCACAGCTACTGCCCGTTCCCCATTTTCATCAGTCAGGACGATATCACCCACGAGCCTACCGAAATTACCGAAATTCCTGAAAACGGCGAGTGGAGCGAGGAATTATCCACTGTTCCAGGCATCGCTGTCAAAATCACACCCCTGCATGACGATATCTGGAGCCCCAACAGAGGCGTTCTGACAGTCGGATACACATACACACCTAATGGTTGGATTTACTATGACCTTGGAGTTCACTTGTACTATCCTTTCGATGGATTCAAGGCCAAGCTCTTTGGTAATGGTGGAGGTAACTTCTGGGATGATGAACATGAAGAGCCGCAGAAAACTGTAGGTTACCATGGGGAGACGAATTTATACCTTGAGTTGTGCTACTAGCTCACATGGAAATGCTCGGATGGACGTAATGACTGCTGCAGTGTGAAATTGGAACATGGTTCAAAACCAACGACAAAATATGAATATAGAAGCTAGAGACTATTGCAAATATTGTTTAGTTATTTGAAAATCGTGTTTCTTTCGTTAGCACTACATATATTCAAGGTTGTTGCAGGTAGTTATTCATATCGATATCGTGTTTTGTGTATTTAGGGTAGTTTCAATAGTATACACCCAAGGGTTGAAACTATAGTGTCTGAATGCATATACTCGCTTAGACAATTGACAAAGAGTAAAATCTACCAATGTTCTGTACACCCCCTTGTCCTAGGCTCTTCGTAAATACAAACTCACTGTCCTTGTTCTTCAGCCTTTAGTCCCTGCATCACAGCCTTCGCTACCAGATCCACACTGCCCATAACGATTGCCTTGTGCAATAACTCTTTGCCATTGAAGAACACTAGTAGCCCACCTCCGCCATCGCTCAGTTTGATGTTCGTCTTGTAGAACCGAACGCGGTTGGATTGGATTTCTTGCTGGCTGTGAGCACAATGTCAGCAATGTTAGCAATATGTTTGAATCCATGAACGAAAGAAGAGAAGTAATGGCTGGGTAAGGGTGCATTTACAAATGTTGTGATAGCATCTGTTCTATTTGCGCACTTTCCTGTGGATCGGCAATGGGTTCGTGGATCTGGATCACGTTTACGCCAGGCTGCATTTTATAGCGGTTATATTCGCCCGGACTATCACACCAAAACAATCGTCAGTCAGAAGTACACTTCTGAAAAAAGGGCTCGAAACCAGCGGTGCAAAAAAAACGTACGTAGAAATCACTTTCCAGGTCATGATGAAGCTCGGTACGCGCAGTGAATATGCCCTAAACGTTAAACGTGCTTTCAATAAAAAAAATACAACTAATATCTCGTTCGTTTGATGTATCAGATTACAGCCGGATATATCTAGCAAGGTCAGTGCTGTTCGTCCTCAGTCACTGCACGTTGTTTCTTTTATAATACAGGCTAACGAGGTCCAGCTTGCAACAGGTTTCCAAGACCGCATCCCGAACGGCCATGTACCTCGACGTCAGTCGCATCCGCCTTGGATGCACGCCTACCCCATGGCGTCGCCCGGAGCCCACTCCGGCTGTCTCGGAAAGCGTAGCCACGTCGCCACGATCTATAGATCGACCTATGCGTAGCCCAATCTCATGTTCTACGCGGGCTGTCGATCCTTAGGTAACCATGCAGTACTTCCCGGTTTTGAAGGATTCTGACGCTGGGCAACGCCCGAGGACATGATAGTATTGGTGACAAACGGTTTTGTTTTTTGTACATCCTTCATGAAGGATGGGGCCTGCGAAGCATTATATGAAAGCTTAGATCCCTATTGAAACTTTAGACAATGTATGCCTGTGCCGTTTTGTGCGCAATCCTAAATAAGCCATCTCTCGTTCAAATTCCCCATGTACCTGTATCCTAAAGACAAAACGCCCACGGGGTATCCCTAGCATTAAGACGTAAGGGACAATGCAGAGCGCATAACCTAAGAAAATGCAAGTGAGAAACAAAAGCCTCTATCGCCTGGCATTCATCGCCTATTGGCCACCTCTGCGCCCACCCCTTCTGCCGCTCCCACTCGCTGTCCTAGACATACCCACGCTTCCTACTCCCAACCCATTTTCCCCAAACCGCCCCAGGGGCGTATTGCCTCCACCAGCATCGCTGTACCCACCCATGCTACTTTGCGCACTCATGGGTACTCCACCCATGGGTATTCCTGTTCCAACTTCGAGGTGTGGAATATGTTGCCGTACGAAGCTGGTAGTTTCATTGACGGGCTCACGAAAGTCTGGTGGTTGAACCTGATATTCGCGCGCGCGGATTGGATTGATGGCCGCTTGGAGAAGGCGCTCGTTGAGTTCGTCGTCAGGTCGTGCGTCACGCAGCATGAGTTTGAGATCTTGTTCGACGTCTTGGGGAGCAAGGCCTGGTGGGGCTGGTGCAGAGGCGTTCGGTTTTTGAAATATCTTAGCGTCGAGGACGAACGGTGGATTGTATATGAAAGGAATGTTACCGCTTGCAAGATTTAACTGCGAGCGCGTCGCACCGCGCGTCGCATGTGGGTTTGATGAGACCTGACGCGCCATGTCGACTGCACCAGGAACGTCGTCCGAGTCATCCTCAGGGGCATCGCCATTCTCGGAAATCCGGTCGCCATTGGTGCCATTAGTACCATTAGCAGCCAAATCATGATTGGCGTCTGAGCTTTTCATTTTAGCAAAGAAATTTGAAGCCGCTGTTGTGGCCTGATTCATGGCCATATTGAGTTCCTTTTCAGTGAAGAGACGTTCGAGCGAGTATGCCGCAGCCTCAAATTGTGAATGGATGGTGCGCGCTTTGGCTTCGCGGTAAGGTGAACCCATGCCAAGCTCCATGTTGCGGCCACCAGGTCCTGGTGAATCATTGTCGTTATCTTCAAATAGCTTCCTCTTGCGCTTGTTCTCCGAGGCTATGTCCTCGACGTCACCGAACTTGTGCCCCGTCCTACGAGTCTTGCGTGGTGCCTGCGGCCCACCGGGGCTCGAAGGATGTCCAATGCTGAACTGGTTAGGGTGTAGAAGCATGGCATTACTGTCCGAAAGGTCCAGCTGTTCCTTTTCGCGCTTAAGTCTGGCAGTTCGCATTTGTATGCTGGCCATCAAGCGCTCACGGATCGTAGCTGCCAGCAGCTTGTGCTCCTCCTCGGCGATCTGAACCTTGTAGAAATGAGAGTTTTCAATCTCGTTCCTAGTATTCTCATGCTTGTTCTGTGACAGACGGAATGATTAGGAACTGTTTCCAGACGGAACGAGATGGAAGAATAGTGGCTTACATGGAGCAAAGTCAGGTTGTAGTCGCGTTCTTCTATTGCATCATTGACGGCGTCTACAAAACGCGCATATTGCTTACCGCACTGGGCCATGTAGTCAGTGCCAGCGCTGGGAGCTGTCGGTACATTGTTGCCCATGATTTGTGCAATGAGTTCTGAAGCTTCTTCTCCACTATCTTCAAGCGGCTTATTTGTGTATGGATCGGCCTTGAGTATGAGACTGATGTCGGCCTGCAGTGCAGCAAGCTGTGCGCGGTAGTGACTATCCCTATTATCAGAGAAAGAGGCCATCATCTCGGAGAGCTTCTCGGCCAGCATGTTGCGCCGCTTGTCGCGCTTGGAGATATGTGGTTGCGGCGAGGTTGCTGAATGTCCCAATGGAAAGTTTTCCGCTGGGGATGGACTTCGATTGCGTGCCATGGCCGTGTTGACGTCTTCTAGATACGCTGGGCCAACGGTGGTGTTGTGTCTAGAGACAAGGGCAGCGGGCCGAAGGACGGCGGACGAGTGCGAAAACGAATGCGGGCACCGGTGTGCTAGGAATAGCTTGAGTTGTCCCAATAGAGCAGCTACAACGTGCAAAGGTAAGGCCTGGAGAGGCAGCCGAAGGGTGCAAAGCGAAGCGTGTTTGGTGTGCGTGAGTAGTTTGGCCGCACTCGCCGGCTGATCACTGTAATTCAAGGCTCAGCGAAACAGGACTAGCGTCACTGACAAACGCCGACCACCGATAGATATCGCCCCATTCACTGTTAGATGCAGCTACAATCACAGCAGTCATAGACAGAACAGCAACAGGCCTACCCGGAGAGAACAACAGAGCTTTGGATTTCAATGTAAACACTAAATAATACAAACACTAACCGATACAGTACGACCACCAATGCTATACCTCAATAACACCAATAACAACTGTGAAACCCCCCAGCCCCACGAAAAGCCCGTTCATCCTTGACGAAATGGAAAGTAGTCCAAGAACTACTAAAGCGCCTAGTCACTCTCAGATTCCTTGAGCTCAGCGTCTTCGTTATCCGTAATATAAGTCGCCTTGTTGCAGACGTAGAGATCGTCTGTGAATTGTACCTCTACGCCTAATTCATCCTCAAGCAAGCTGTTCACTTCGGCTACCATGTCTTCGCATGTTCCATTACTCATAGCCATGTCAGTCTTGCACAATAGCCTGCTGCAAAGTCGTAAAGTGTCTTGGCGGATAGATGGCAGACGAACGGTGTCAGGCCTATCACAAATAGTATTGTGCACTGTGAACCACAAATGATTCTTTCCAAACTTGTCTTCTACAGTCGATTGGAGATTTTGAAGTTTGGCTTGAATGACTGGGTCGGAGAGCTCATTTTTGGTGTACCATGCTCTCAGGCACACAGTTGTAAATGGCTTGCAAACTTTCTCTGCCCTCGTCCAGTGGAGGTTTAAACCGACATCCTTGGAGATTTTCTCAATCACTTTCTTGACATCTTTGCAGTTTCCATACCAAGTCATGCCATCAAATCCACCTGGCTGGTAGCCGCAGAGCGGCTTCAAGCATCGCTTATGGTTCGCAGGCGTGTACATGTTCTTGCGGTAGAATGACATCGTGTCTCGGACCACAGCCGGATCGCATATGCCTGCATTGTTGTCGAATCTACGCTTCAATTCATCGTTGTCGAAGGCGGAGTTCAGAGAGTTACGGATCTTGTCTTTGTCATTGCCCCAATGGTCCACTAATGCTGAAACAGCAGCCCAGTCGCAAACCGTATGAGGCATGTATTTATTCGTTGGGACCAAATTTTTCGGCAGTGAACCTTCTAGTTGTTGACCGATAACCGTTACTTCGTGCTCTTTAGCCCATTGGCGTAAGGCCTCCCTGTCTGTGATATGTTCTGGTGCTTCAGTCCGGGGTCCGCAGTATTTGTCATCGTTAGTCCAATCCACCCGCTTTCCAATGTCCTTTGAAACCTTCCCCAGCTCCTTTTTGACCTTCTTAATATTCTCCTCAGATGGGCTGTAGCCACGGACGCATAAAATTTCTTTGGAAGTCTTCTTGTCAATGAATTTTTGATGGAAATCCCGTGACTTCTTGATGGCTTCAGGTGTACAATCATAATAATTGTAGGTCCAATTGACCTGAGGCCAAATGCGTCTAACAATATTCTCGCTGTTATCAGGACCCCAATACTTGCCGAGCTTCTCATCGACCGAGAGTAGGCAGACTCTTCGAGCGTCGACATCTGCAGATGCTTTGTGGATGCGATACTCATCGAGGCCGGCATCTTGCATAACCCAGCGTGGCTTACCAAGATCTCGTTTCTGAGCGTCGAAGTGATGACTATCTGCTGAAATGTCTGATAAGAGAGTGGCGTTGATTGTACTAGTTTCATGCATGGATGATGTAGCGTTCAATAACAGGTCATGCACCGAATACTGCACAAGTATTTCTTGTATCTTTCGAAGGGCTTCCCCACAGTTTTCGAAATAGTTTTCGGTTGCCTCGTTCTTGCACTGTTCTCTTACCCAATACTTCATCCTCGATCTCGCAATAGCCTCATCGCAGGCGATCCATGGGGGTCGCACGCTGTGGGTTTGAAGGTAACGACAAAGAGGCCCGGCTCTCAATACTGGAATAGCAGGCCACGAATTCAAGCTCCTTCCCCAGAGTGTTTCGATCATGCGGCACGTTTCTCCTGGTAATTTGGTTTCTATTTGACGGACGGGATATCGAGGCTTTTTGTCATCTTCATCGTCTTCATCATCTTCAGGTGCCTCGGAGCATTCTCCAAGCAGATATCCAAGCTTCCAGTTGAATTCTTCGATATTCTCAATGCACTTTGCCCTGGGATAGATCTCGTGGACCATTAAACAGCCAACTCCAACTGAAGAGTCTTCTTGAGTAGTTGAAGAGTCTTCTCTAGTAGTCGAAGAGTCTCCTCGGCCAGGTCTTGGTCCAACAACTCGGCCGCCGCAGTTATGAGCGTCTTCACGCTCGCCAATACAGCTCGATATGGCATAAGGCGGGGTGATATCCTGAGCAGGAACGGTACGCTCAGTTCCACAGAATACCAGCTCGATGTCATCGGTGTAGGAGCACAACTGAGTGGAGACTTCCGACGTTTCGAAGGAGCCATGGCAGCTGTTCAGAGTGAAGTTGTCGAATGAGTTTCCGCGGACGATCGAGAGATCAAACCAGATCAATGTGTGGTCGGACGGGTCAACCGTATATTGGAAGTCAATCTCGCTCTTGCCATTATAGATACCGTTGTGCTCAGTGGAGACCTTGATGGCAACACCTGGATTGACTGCAGTGCCGTGGTGCCATGGTTCCTCGTATCGCTTGCCTGAACCGACGGCAAGGTTATCGGCAAGGCCAGGTTGAAATGGGACCGACCACACGTAGACATCATTTCGGCAGTTGTTGGTGATGACAGCCTTGGCCTGGATAAAGGCGACCAAGACGCTGAAGATGAGGACCCTGCCAAGCATGGTGGCAATGGGGAGGATTATTGGGCGCCTACTCGGCTGGATAGTGGAGAGAGGAAGGCTTCGACAGGGCGTGGACAATAGCGGTGTAATGGGTAGCCAAAGTGGAGTGGAGGAATGACGGAGAAACGGAGTTGACACATTTGTTTAAGCTGGAATTGAGCAGTTACCAAACTTGATACGATGCCTGTTCTATAAAGGAAGAGGGTACAAAGGGGATGTCGGTAGAGGAAGGAGCAACTTCAAGAAATCTGGGAAGAGCATTGGGCTCATATAACGGGGCTTTCAACCCAGGAAACCATGAAGTTGGTCGGTTAATGTGATTAAACCCCTAAATATTCTCGACAGCTGCTAGATGCCTTTGTATATGTATTCGCTGTCTTTATGCAGCAGCTCTTTAGTATGTGGCAAGAAATCTTGTTGTTGAACGCATTTTCCGGCTATACAGTGTGCCATCCTTTGATTAAGCAACAACACCAAAAGGCAAAATACCACAACTATCACATGCTTTTGCATCTTCCGATTAAGAAATGTCAATGATCGAGTTGTTGGGTTCCTATTAGTTGACGTGCACATAAGCGGGTATCATACTCTATCACTCTTAGAGTGCTAGATAAACGTTCGCCATCCGAGCGCCTAGTCTAAAATCGTTCCAGCCTCTGGAACATACCCTGCAAATGCACCCAGACCCACATGTAAACACAATAGAGACGAAAACCACCACCAGCTCCGCCCAGGCCAGTATAATGCGCCATACCAAATTTCTTATATAACATTAACCTACGCTCCACCCCAGATTCTGCCTTCGGAAAAGGGCAAGCTCCCATTCCGGTTGTACCTGGGCGTCAGCAGGTTCCACCTCTCATTTCCTGCCATTTGGTACTCGAGCCCTTTGGCATAAAGACACAACGCATCGTTGTCCAACTCATTCTTTATCTCTTCGGCGAGCTCGAAATGCTGCAGTTCGAGTTCTCTAGTCGTCTCCCACATGACACGCATAGCCTGCTTCTCGTTGAGTCCAAACGCAGTCATGACGATAGGAACGGCTGAGCAGAGTTGGCCTAACGCAAACCCTTGCCCTGCAGCAAGCACCTCCTTCTCGTATGAAGCGATGTCGTTGACGAGTGTGACATGTCTCATGGCGTTCATCTCCAAGGGCTGCATGAGTTCTAGCTCTTCGGTTGACAAGTGGAGGCCCATGGAGAAACACATAACCCCAGACATAAATCTGTGGCAAGAAATCAGCCAAAATTGCCGACAAGCGAGAGCAGAAGCACCTACCCTTTTCCAAGATCGGCGTGTCGGTATTCAAAGTAGTCTTTCAAACTCTTCGGTTTGGATCTATCGGCATCCGTCTGCGCTTCGAAGAAGTCTATTGTGTACCTGAGCAGCAAATCGGCGAGTGCACGATCGATTTCTCGGAATTCCTGGAATAGGTCGTACATGATCCACTGTGCTGGCTTCGAGCGATCTGGTTGCACGGTACCGCGACAGCACTCGATGACCCTGCTGTTGTGTGTCTTGCCCTCCTCGACGGACATGCGATCGAGCATGTCGTCGATCAAGAATCCAGTGGTCAGGAATTTACATACGCCAGCCATACGGTCATCCAGGCCCAGTGGACACAGAATACAATTGAACCATGCATAGCCTTCGTCGCAAAAACGCTGCTGGTGCTTCTCCGATTTGAAAGGCCAGTGCCTCAAGAAGAAAGAATGAACTTCTTCTACTATCTGCTGGGTATGCGGGTGTATTTGCGCGTTGAGAATAGTGGGGCGGACACCTTCGGGAAGGTATGGCAAGGATTTGGGCGCTGGCGGAGGCGTCATGGATCCCTCCGTGCTTTTGAGGATTCGATCGTCAATAGCACGGCTGGGCAAGAGCGTGCCAGCGAGACCACGCAAGCGACGCACCAGTTCCATACTCACGGAAATAGTTGAGTTTGGGATATTCATGGTATCAGCCAAATTTAGTGGACTATATGCGAGGTGAGCGTGGGATCATTTGCAGAGGGTCGGTGCGGCTGCTAGATGTTGGAATACCCCCTTGTTATATGTTACCCACCACATCCCTGGTAGTAAGTTCTTAACAGAGACTGGTATGTACAATAATTGAGGGAAACGAGTTGATCTGCCAGGCGGGAATGGAGCCATACTCATATGTGCATAGTCTGGAGGCGAGATCCGAAAGAGGCTATCAAGAGTGGGTCGTTGGAAAGTACCCACCGCCAAATACTGCCTCAACAAAGGCGAAAAGGTGCAATCCGTGAATCACGTCGCCATAAAGTTTTGTGGGTTTCTTTTTACCTATAAATACCTTTGCATGTCAATTACATGTACAATGCTTATCCTTCCTTACGGGAGGAGCCGTAGAATATCACACCACCTGAGGCACCAAGCATGTATCACTCAATGGCAATTTGAGCACCAGCCTCGGCAAACATCTATAGCTTCGTTCATGAGGATCTCACAAGTTCTTCGAATATTCCGGTGCGTGGCGTCACTTTAGCTTCTTGATCAATTCGCACGAATACAAGATTTTGGACTTTCACCTGCCCTAACCGGTGTCCACACGACAGCCACCAGGGTGAGTTCTAATGCCAAGTGCACTTTGGCCCCGATTGCTCCAAAACAGGGGGTTTTCACCAGTGATCAGCGCTAATGAAATGCTCAACACTTGGCCGTGCGCTTCGCGGTACGAGCACCAAGGCAATCCTATGTAGGTAGTGATGTACCCTTGTCGAGAACGTGGCACATAAGTAATTTCGTCCCAATGTTCAGGCTGAATAGCCGCGGATGGCGTCTTCTGTTCCGAATATGCACAGTGTATAGCGACTTCCATGCATAGGCATATCGTGTCGCGCTTAAGAAGCTCTCGATATGAAAAAGCTGAAGAGACGCGATGGTTTTGAACTACAAGAGATAGACCGTGTTTGGCACATCCTCACACCTACTGCTGAACTTTACCAGGAAGGCGCTTCAGGGTAAAACTTCATGATAGCGAAAACTGATATCGGTCACCTGCAGTTCGTTCCTATCGCAGCGCATCAACCGCGTCAGCCTGCAGTTTTGAGGCACGGTACTAGCAGCTTTAACCTCGCGGCCCAGATGTCATACGGCGGTCAGTAGGATGCGTCCCAAGGCCGCGTACTTAGGGCGCTCGACAGGGTGCCCACGGCGCAGCACCAGTCTTTGAGTCGAGCAAATTTTACAATAGTATTATGAGTTATAAAAACGAGAAAGGATGCTGCTTCTTCACGGCTTTTGGGTCATGAAGAGACCCATGTTTGTCCGATTATTTGGTCCACTGTCGTACGACTATGTGGTGGCCCCATTTGTAATTTTCGTTACTCAATGGGTCCCCCGGCTTCAGAAACTTACGTTATGAGGTTAGCCTCTGTAGTCGTGGCCAACGTCACCGATTCTTTCCATCCGAGGAGAGACCGGTGCGGAGATAACGCACCCTGTATGGCAAAATGGCGAAGTTAACGGCAAGCGACATCGAATGGTACCAGGACAGGAGAACAGCGGCGGAGAAGAGCCTGCAGGAGCTTGCGTCTTTAGTGGGACAGTTAGTCGGCCCGTGCTAACCCTGTATATTTGTAATTGGATGCTTACCCCTGATGCCGAACGGCCTGACCTCACCGCCGGGTTTGTTACCAAGCGGTAAAAGTGCCTCTACACGCGCTGCAATAATGCACTTAGCTTTTTTCTCGGCGCCTGTCGCGTTTGACAGTATTGAACAAGGAAAAAAGCTAGACGGCTAACGGCTCAGTTTCCCTGGAGCAAGACCGTCCCCACATCAAGTGATCAGCCACGTGCCAATGATGCGTTGTAGGAATGATATAACCAGTCTAGTCGCCCAAAGTGTACATGGACATGCGGAAAGCGGCACCCGATAAGCGATATGGACTTGTTGGGAAGGAAACCTGAGGATTGAGGAATCAGCAAGGTCATCTCCTTCCAAGAATGTACACGGCTTTTGGACTTTGCTACAAACGAGCAAACGGCGACCGCCCTAGAGCTACATTGGTGCTTAGCCCTTCGAGTATCTGCGTTAACCCACGCCTGCTGTTGGTTTGTTATACCAGCGCCAATCGCCTCTTTCGACGGGAGGCTCAGATTCCTTCAGAAAACCATTCTCCCTATTAAGTATAGCCAACCTTCAGTCGAAACGTCCAGTGAACGGCAATGCCCAGAGGAGACACAATTTGTTGAGTGCCTTTCGAATCATGCCTGCCAATGTGTCGGCAGATTGTGTCGAAGATAGGCCAGAGGGCGGGTTCCTTAGTCCAGGACTTATTACCTGTGCTTTCATTGCTCTGGTACAATGTCCCACAACTAAAGCTCGAAAAGTTTTTGATTTGATGCAGGTCATAGCATACAATGTTAGCCGAGTCATCTACTGCTTGTTTTTCCATCCGTTGAGAAATATCCCTGGGCCCTTGTTGGCAAGGTCATCTCTAGTGAGTCTTTTGAAGATTGTCGTTCATGCAACCTTGCGCTAACAAGCTGTCTTTAGTTGTGGCGTTTCTATCACTGCATGAGCGGTAATTGGCATCTTGTCCTTCAGGATGCCCATAAGCGTTACGGTATGTTCCATCTCAGAACTCGCCTACATTGCATATAGCCTCATGATTGGAACAGGTGATGTATTGCGTGTAAGCCCTAATGAACTCTCGTTTGCCAGCGCCAGCGCCTGGAAGGCCATTTACGGAGTTCAGAAAGGTGCTCCCATCATCAAAAGTGAGTTTTACGATATGATAGGTCTAGGATTCGATATTGGGTCTCTAGGATCCGAGCGAAATCCTCATACAGCGACGCAGAAACGCAGTTTGTTTGCGGACGCCTTCTCCGACAAGAATCTCGCTGCACAAGAGCCAGTCATGCAGAAATTCGTCGATCTCATGATTGAGAAGCTAGGAAAACTAGGCAAAAACAAGGGCGGTGTGGATATGGACAAGTGGTTTGTGTACTTTAGTTTCGACTTGACAGGAGAAATGGCTTTTGGGGAATCCTTCTCGTGTCTTGAACGAGGTATGTAAGCAATCATCTAGCTGTACCAAGCTATGGGACTAACCGACGGGAGCAGAAACCTCACATGCTTGGCTTGACCTCCTCCTACCCCTCTTTTTCGTAGTTAATGTGGCTGATAACCTGAGGCGCCTACCATTGGTAGTTAAGTTGGCTGGCTTCATTCCCTCCCAGTGGACTAACGGGATTCGTAACAAGATAGTTAGCTATTCCAAGAACCAAACTGCAAAGTATAATCCATCTGCTATGGAACATGCCATGCATTCACTGATTCTCCATTTAGGCGCCTCAAGACGGCCAGTCCGCAGAATGACTTCTTTGATAATGTAGTTGACAAGGTCCGAAACGGTGAAATAAGCGAGGAGGAGATGGCCTCACATCTGTTCACGTTGAGGTAAGATCAACCATGGCGCAACCTTCGATGCTTTGCAGCAGGTCTGACGTACTCGCAGTGTCGCCGCTGGGGAGACTTCGGCAACAGCCATGACCGGAATGCTGTTTCATCTTCTTTCGAATCAGCAAGCATTGAACAAGCTTCAGAGAGAAGTTCGCACAGCATTCAAGAGCGCTAGAGATATCAGTATCTCTTCCACTCTCAAACTTCCATACTTACAAGCTGTATTAAAGGAAGCAATGCGCATATTCCCAGTCGTACCTCAAGGCCTCCCCCGCTTATCACCAGGGGTCGTAATCGATGGATTGCATGTACCACACGGGGTGAGTTAGTCAACGCTGTCCCAGCATACCCAAAGTCTAACCTGTGGTAGGTCGAACTGTATGTTTCCGGGTGGACTGTTACCCATGATGAACGTTATTTCCATAACCCAAATGCGTTCAAACCAGAGCGTTGGATCGATCCTCAATGCCAGGATATCAAACAAGCCAGCCAGCCCTTCTCACTTGGTCCTCGAGGTTGCCCGGGAAAGCGGTGAGTGAAGCCTAAGGTTGTGCCATGGAACGGTGTCTGACGTGCTAAGGTTTGCATACTCTCAAATGTCGCTCCAACTAGCAAAGATAGTTTACAACTATGACATGGATCTTGCTGAAGACAGTCTGAACTGGAATTCAAGCTGTAGAGTTCATTATTTCTGGTGGAAGCCAGCATTGAACGTGCGCTTTTGGCCACGTAAGAACTAAAACTCAGAGAATAGCTAAAAGGGTTGACATGCAAGTTTCAGTAAGATTCGTGTGGCGGGGGTGACGTTGATTCTTCCCTCTGTACCATATCAATGAGACTCTGAGAAAAATCCACGTTTGTAACAAGTATTCGTCTTAACTCAGTTGTGACCCAGTGATTGACCGCATCCTGGCCCTTATAGGCTATTAAGAGAACCATCCCAAAATCGTCCAAGTCATCTCCTTTAGCATGGCGCATCACATGGTCGAAATTCATTCTCGGAGTCCAAAAAGGATTGTAGTCCTGCTTAGCCCGTTCCCATTCAAGAGGGCCTGTAGTATCCCACAACTTGCGTTGTGCGGTGAAGGAGAGTGCGGTGACCCGATCACCCATAGTACAGTATCCTTTTTTCACCATTGAGTAGACGCCGATAAGGAACACGCTCATGATAGTTGTTCTGCGAACAGACTCAGCAAATACCCAAGACCGCCATGAAGGCGCTGTATCCGTCGTATAACCTCGCACATCTGTTGTTCGAGTAGAGAGCTGAGTTGCCCATGCGTCCAATATCGGCGCAGCTTGTTCAGCCAAATAGCGTTGACGTACGTCGCCATCGAATAGTCTAATAAATTGAAATATAAGGAGCGCCTGCACAGCAGCTAGCAGGTCTAGTGGAGCCCAAGATGTTTGATCCGGGGACTGTAAGAGTTCGTTTGCTTTCGATTCGATGACCATAAAGGCAACAGAGCAGTTCTGATCTGTTTTCGTGGCATAAATTGCACAAGCAGCATACGCATCTTGCAGAGACTTAGGCATGCTTCCAGTGTACAGACGAGGATGAATGAAGGGCGCCTTGCCTTCTTTGACCCACTTCTCAGGCCAAGATTTGAATCGACGAACAGCTGCTTCAGTTTCGGAGGGTGCCAGCGTCGATGACTTGGGAACCTCGACATTCAGAAGATAGTCTGGTTCCGCAAGACGTATCATATGGCCGTCATAATCAGAGCTAATAGAATAGGCTGTAGTGGATGCGGCGTCAATTCGGGATTGTAGTGCTCCTTCCCAAGGTATGGTGTTTGGGTCACGGAAAAGGTCGTCCAGCCACGGAAACTCAAGTTCAGGAATGATGGTTTCCACGCCCTTGTTATTAGGATACACACAACTGACGTTTTTCTTCGCACACCTCAGGCATCTGGGCATCTCCATACCGCATTTCCGCTTCGCTTTTACGCACTCGCTGCATGATTTACGTTTCGAAAAGGGTGTCACCGTCATGGGAAAAGAGAACAAGAGTCGCCTTGGTTAACAAAATCGTGTTGTTGAAATCATGAATCCAGGAGGTTCTCATTTGCGAGAGGTAGAGATGTCCAATTGCTGGGGCAAGTGCCAACAGGGCCAGAGAAGCTTGGCGTGGCAACGCTTGGCAGGAACATTGGACATGGCATGCTGGTAGGGCCACTCATGAGAGTAAACGTGAAGATGGTATCCTGGTATTGTACCATTTTCCGCTACTAGCAAAAAAATCTTCTGCGAACATCAACATAATAAGACCCTGGTATACAGACGCTGAGGCTTGTGAGTTGAGTGCGTTTCGGCAGCCTTGATATGGAGCCCCAGTAGACGCTTCATCTACTCTAATGGCCTGACTACTTTTAAAAGCAAAAATGCGTCTGCAGGTGAGTGGGGAGGAACGAATGAATGAGTGAATGATTGACTGGGAGACTAGGTCGTGTTATGGGGCGCTAAGCCTAAAGGAGCCGCTTCCCCGGCGACGCGCCCAAAACACGACAGCGCTGCAAACAATAACACTCTCCAAAGCTCACTCTGAAAACACAACTTCTGTCGCTCAGTTGCACCAACGCCATTTAAAGTACTCAGCCTGGCCATCTTCGCTCTTTGATACCTCTCCTCTGTCCCGCGGGACTCTTTGACTGGACTGCTGCCACCGCCATGTCTGACTCGCAGCTAGAGTCAGATTATGGCGAGAGCGCCAGCCCTGACTTCGCACCCGTCAAGCCAGCCAAAACCAAGCCGAAAGCAGCAGCTCCAAAAAAGACTGCGGCCGCCGGTAAGTCGCGAGGTCGACCGCCGAAGGATCCCTCAGCGCCTCCTAAGCCAAAGGCAAAGCCAAAAGCTGCACCAAAGAAACGCAAAGCCGACTCGGACGATGAAAACTCAGACATACACATGAAGGATGCTCTCGACGATGACGACGAGTCGCACCTTATCGACACACCTCCAAAAGCTAAGAAAGGACCCGCACTGAAGAAATCAAGCGGCAAGCCCTTGGCGAACATTTCCAACGAGAGCTTCGACATGATGGACGGCATCGAGGATGGAGTGCCAGAAACTTCCAAAACATCAGGAGGATCGAGTAGCAAATATCAGATGGTATGTACCTTAGCATCGATAGAGTATTGATTAGGCTAACCATCACGTAGCTCACGCATTTAGAACACATTATGAAGCGCCCCGACACGTACATAGGATCCGTAGAACGAACTTCCGAAAAGATGTGGGTGTACAACTCGATCTCCGACGCCATGGAGTACCGCGAAGTTTCATACGTACCTGGCCTCTATAAAATTTTCGACGAGATTCTTGTGAATGCTGCGGACAACAAGCAGAATGACAAGAACATGAGTGAGATTCGGGTTTCCTTAGATCGAGAATCGGGCGAGATATCCGTTAAGAATGATGGAAAAGGAATACCAATTGAGATTCACAAAGAGCACGGCATCTACGTGCCCGAGATGATTTTTGGCCATTTGCTTACCTCGTCAAACTACGATGATAACCAGGCGAAGATCACCGGCGGTCGCAACGGTTACGGGGCCAAGCTTTGTAACGTATTTAGCACCGAGTTCACACTGGAAACGGTAGATTCGAAGCAAAAGAAAAAGTATAAACAGACGTGGACAGATAACATGAGTAAGAAGGGTAAGGCCAAGATTACCGATGTCAAAACGGATGATTACACCAGAGTTACGTACAAGGCCGACTTTGAGAAGTTCGGCATGACAGGTATCGACGATGACTTTGAGGCCCTTGTTAAGCGTCGTACATACGATATGGCAGGCACATTGAGAGGTGTCAAGGTGTATCTCAACGATACCCGCGTTAAGGTTACCAGCTTTGCCAAATACATGGAGATGTACACCAAGGCTATTCGTAGCGAACAAGGCAAACCCGAAGAGGACAAAGATGTTATCATCACCGACCGCCATGACCGATGGGATATTGGCTTCGCAGTTTCAGACGGCTCCTTTAACCAAGTTTCGTTTGTGAATTCAATTGCCACAACCTCAGGTGGTACCCATGTCAATTTCATCGCCGATCAAATCGTCGATAAACTCCTGGCTGTAGTTAACAAGAAGAACAAGGGCGGAGTAAAGCTCAAACCGGCTCAGATCAAAAACCACATTTTTCTCTTCGTGAATTGCCAGATCGTCAATCCAGCTTTTACCTCGCAGACCAAGGAGCAGCTCACGACTAAAAGCAGTCAGTTTGGTAGCAAGCCCACACTGAGCGACAAGTTTTTGAAGCAGATTGAGAAAACGGAAGTCATCCAAAACATCATGCATTTTGCTCAGCAGAAGGCAGATCAGCTTCTGAAAAAGACAGATGGCAACAAGCGCAGTCGCATGAGCAATTCCAAGCTCACAGACGCCAACAAAGCAGGAACTAAGGATGGCCATAAATGCATTCTCATCTTGACGGAAGGTGATTCGGCTGCCTTGCTAGCCTTGGCTGGACGAGCTGTAGTCGATCCGGATTACTATGGTGTATTTCCGCTCCGTGGCAAGCTCCTCAACGTCCGCGATGCTTCAATTGATCAAATATCGAAGAACCAGGAAATTCAGAACATTAAGAAGTTTATTGGTCTTCAGCACAAGAAGGAGTATACCGATACCAAAGGACTGCGCTATGGCTCCATCATGATTATGACCGATCAGGATCACGACGGTAGCCATATCAAAGGACTCTTGATCAACTTTTTGCAATGCCAATTCCCAAGTTTGCTCAAGCTTCCGGGATTCCTTCTGGAGTTTATCACACCCATTGTGAAAGTCTGGAAGGGTGACCCGAAGCACCCTCGCAACCTCAAAAGTTTCTTCTCCATGCCCGAGTATGAGGAGTGGAAGGAACAGCATAAGTACGAGAAAGGGTGGGAACATAAGTACTACAAGGGATTGGGTACCAGCAGCCCTAGCGATGCCCAAGTTTATTTCCAAGACCTGGACACTCACATGAAACAATTTCATACTATGCAGGCTCAAGAAGAAGAATTGATAGAGCTTGCTTTCTCCAAGAAGAAGGCGGATGCTCGTAAGGAGTGGCTGCGAGAGTTTGTGCCTGGAAATCATCTTGATTTAACCACGAGACACATAACGTATGATGATTTCGTGAACAAGGAACTCATCCTCTTTAGCATCGCAGATAACCTTCGCTCTATACCATCAGTCATTGACGGTTTCAAACCCGGGCAGCGCAAGGTTCTCTATACCTGCTTTAGACGCAACTTAAAGAAGGATGTCAAGGTTGTCGATTTGGCTGGTTCTGTTTCCGGTACAACCGACTATGCTTATGGCGAAGCATCCATGCAGGGCACCATCGTTGGCCTAGCGCAAAATTTTGTGGGATCTAATAATATCAATTGCTTAGAGCCAAGTGGCAATTTTGGATCCCGTCTTCAGGGTGGTCAAGATGCTGCCAGCGCAAGGTATATCTATACGCGTCTATCGCCGTTCGCTCGACGAATCTTTCATTCCCACGATGACGCCCTTCTCAAGTACGGGGAATCCGACGGCAACAAGATCGAGCCGGAGATGTATGTACCAATCATACCTATGGTGCTTGTCAACGGTGCCGATGGTATCGGTACTGGTTGGAGCTCGACCATTCCCAACTACAACCCTCTCGATATTGTGGAAAATCTGAGAATACGCATGCAACCTGGGAATACAAAGGAAGACATGAAACCCATGATACCATGGTTCCGTGGTTTCACGGGTCAGACGGAAGAGATAGGCAATGATCGTTACAAATTCACTGGTACCATTCGAGAGAGTGGTGATAATGAGGTTGAGATCACGGAATTGCCCGTCCGTTACTGGTCGCAAGACTTTAAAGATAAACTGGAAGATATAATCAAAGCAGAAAAAGTCCCTTCTTTCATCAAGGATTATGTAGACTACAACACTCCGGATAAGGTGCATTTCATCATTAAGATGGAGGACAAGCACATGCAAGCCGCACTAGCTAAGGGTCTAGAGGAAACGTTCAAGCTTTCCAAGACCATGGCTACTTCCAACTTGGTAGCATTTGATGCTCAGGGACGCATACACAAGTATGCTACTGTGTTGGACATCATGGAAGAGTTCTATGGAATTCGGCTTCGATACTACGAAAAGCGCAAGGTATGTCTGGCCACAATGCAGCGGATAACGTAGCTAATCCCTCGTAGGCACACCAAATTGAGGAATTGGAAAAAGAACTCAAGAAGCTGACTAATCAAGCCCGCTTCATCAAGATGATCATTGACGGCAAGCTTGTTGTGTCTAAGAAGAAGAAGGCTGTCCTTGTTGAGGAGTTGAAGAAGCTTTCGTTTGACCCATTTCCAAAGGTTGCAGATGCGAAAAAAGCTGGAGAGCTTGAGGATGCTCAAGAAGACGAGGACAATGAGCCTGAAGTTGGGGCAAACGACTATGACTATCTCCTTGGCGTGAGTTTTCCCACATAGAGGGTATGTGATGGGTCTAACAATCCATAGATGGCTATCTGGTCTTTGACCGAAGAACGTATTGAGAAGCTGAAGAAGCAGATCTCGGACAAGGAAGTAGAAGTTGATGCTCTTCAAAAGCTCACACCAAAGGACATTTGGACCCAGGACCTGGACGCTTTCGTCGAGGAGTGGAATACTCAGCTTGAGGACGAAGACAAACGAGCCAAGAAGACCGCTAACTTGCGTCGTCGTGCATCAGGAAGAGGTGTAAAGGGCGGTAAGCGGAAGAAGAAGAGAGCAGATGATGACTCGGACTCGGACGAGTTTTCCGACTATGGCCCTGCTAAGAAGAAGGCCAAGCCAAAGACTGGAGGTCTACTCAGCTATCTGAAAGCGGATCCAGACGAGCCAGCGAAGTCAAGCGCGACCGTCGTTAGCAAGACTGGGGCTTCCAAATCAACGAAACAGACGGGTATGCTGTCATATCTCAAGAAGGAGACACCAGATGCAGCAGATCCTACAGGGTCTACCAACGAGTCAGCACCAGCTGTCACGTCAAAACGAGGGCGACCTGCTGGCTCAAAGGCTATAAAAAAGCCTGTCCTCGATCCGATAGGCTCAGACTCCGATTCAGATATTTACATGGCTGTTGCAAAAGAGGCATCGAAGAAAACAGTGACCGAGCCTGCTACTAAGACTCTCACTTCTCGCGGGGCAGCTAAGAAAATTCCTAGTTATCAAATCGATGAAAGCGACAGTGACATCGATCTAACTGAGCTTATTAAAGCAAGCAATGGCACCTCACGTACTGGCAGCGCTGCGCCAGCTCCATCCAAAACAAAGAGTCAGCCCGAAGTTCGGAAAGCCAGCCCGGTAGTTGAGCTAGATGATGAAGACGAGACAAATCACGATGGCCTTGCGTCAAAGACCTTACAGGACAAACCAGCAGCGTCTGCCATGGATGATGAGTCGCTCTTGGCCTCTGACGACGAGGATGATTTTGGGTTCGGGCTCAACAAAAAAGTAGCTCCCAAGCCTGCAGCTAAACCCGCTCCCAAACCCAAGACAGTAGCTAAATTCAAGCCGTCGGCACCGTCCGCTTTAGTAGCTAAGAAAACAACACAGCTGAGCCCCGCTGCAAAGGCCTATGCTGCACGCCTCGGCAAGACGAAAGACCTTTCCGGTAGTTCAAAAATCGCTTCTAAGGCTAAAAAGCCCGTTATGGATGATTCAGACGATAATACTATGATGGATGATGCCAACAAGCTCGCAGACGAAATCCTTTCTGATGACGAGGATGAGCAACCCGTTGCTAAGAAGCCTTCCACGGCACGTCCAGGTAGACGTGTGGCGGCCAAGCCGGCTAAGTATGTTGTGAGTGATGATGAAGATGAGGACGAGCCAAGCGAGGCGAGCTTCGACGATGAGAGTGAATAAGTGCCCATGTTTTCCAAAGGCGAAAGGAAGGGGAACCATGGCGTTCTGGAGTGTAGGGTGAGATACCCGGTTATGGCATTGGATGGTATGGGTAGCTTGTGGCATTCATGTACTGGCATGCCAAGGCAGAACTTTTTCCTCTGCTTTCCATCTGTCTTTGCGTTTGCCGCGTCACGTTGCGTCGGTGGAAGACGATCGTCGAGAATATGCTGCGTGGTTCCTGTGGAATGCGTATGCAGTTATGGTTCCACTTTCATAATCGTCAATCGTAGTTTCAACGAGGAGTAGTTTCCATAATTACATCTCCTACTGAGTTAGTTTATCTTTTTTTATTATCCAGGCTGCCTCGTTTGATATCTATTCAGTGCAGCTTTATTTGTGTCTAGATTCAATAATGCGTTTGTGACGCAAGCTAGCATACTATAGTATGTACATCAGGTAGGCTTGGAGAAAAAGGCCGATAGTGTCAGGTGTATGCGTAACAGTATCAAGACATTGGCGAACAGAAGTGGCCCGATTAGGAGAAGGATAGCTATTCAAAACTGACGTTCGATAGCCAGGGTGCAAAACAATATGTGGTCACGGATATGAAGCGCAATTCTCAGCGCATGAAGTCATTGGGCATCCAGGCCCACGCATCGCCCTTGCCCGTCACCCATTTGCTTCCGGCCCCCTCCCCTCTCCCCCCTCTCCCCCCTCACTCACACCTCATTTTGCTACTTCGCAATGCTATCCGCCGCAGACTACCTGCACACTATCGACACAGCCCCACCCCAACCCGTCCATCCCACGTAATTCCCCACGCAAATACCCGCCTC
>Ga0247757_10000080_pt1 | contig 74396 bp, 74 predicted proteins | sample UWRJL126311R4_FD_180929 | JGI IMG/M metagenome (GOLD analysis project Ga0247757, IMG submission 180929) | Plant litter microbial communities from Arlington Agricultural Research Station in Wisconsin, United States - UWRJ-L126-311R-4 | ecosystem: Environmental > Terrestrial > Plant litter >...
TCGATTACGGTGCCGAATTGGGAGAAGGAGGATTGGGTGAGAAGTTCGATGGGGATACGTATCGAGGGGGCGGGCATGGAGGGGGGCATTTTGGCGGCTGGGGGGGAGTGTGGGATTTGGAGAAGGGGAGAGTGTTGAAGGCGTGAAGATGGGGAGCTTGGAGGCGGGGAGGATGAAGCTAAGCTTGTGAAAGTCGCATGCGGAATGGGCCAGGGTATTTTGGCAGCGACTACTCGCTTTGTAACTTTTACAGCAGCTTAGCTTCGAATGACGTTGAGAACTTGAGAAAATTCTAACCTTTCCTAGCTGGCTCGTCTACTTAATTGCCTTTTGTTCAAGCAATGCCATTCCAAGCTCATTTCATATGTTCCTGACGGGCGGTTGCATGGAAGAGCTTCGCTACTCCATGAAGCTAGCTAACCGAGGCACCACAGCATGGTAGCGACAACATCCCTGCCCGCCAAGGCAGCGGCTTGCAACCACATGCTGAGGACAGCAGGTCCCTCAGTTGGTACAGAGCTCCATCATGTCTGACGGTGAGACATCGTATATCGACTATGAAGAATTCCTCGACCCAAGCTTCTCCGCCACCTCGTTTGCAAACGCACTCGTGCTGTCGACGAATAACCCGTCGGATACGCCACTAGACCTGTCCACACCCCTCTCCCGCGTACTATTCGATGTTCAGGATATCGACACGCAAATTGACGCTCTGACGACAAAGTCAGCTTTACCGCTCCTAGAGTACACTAAGGATCATGCACAATCTAGCGAGAAGATACTGCAAGAAGTAGAGGGACAGGTTGCCAGCTTGACGGAATCGTATAAGACGCTGGAGAAGGAAGTCATTGAGCGATATGAGGTGGCAGAGCAGGTACGCCTGACTGCTGAGCGGCTATGCCAGACTGTTAAGATGAGTAGAGCGGTGGCACGTTGCCTTATGCTCGGGAGGCAATTGGAGGTTCGTATGGCTGAAATTGGAGGAGTGGGGGGCGCGAAGAAGGAAGACCACCGAGCAATGGTTCGCTCCGCAGATACATTGCTGTCGTTGCGGCAGGTATTTGCTGCCACGAAGCCAGGGGAAGAGGGAGAAAATATTGACAAAGTACATGTGGTAAATACGCTGAAGAACGAACTCGTCAGTCCAGGGGAGAGGAGCATCACGTCGAGAGCGCAACAGGTGGTCAAGGAGTTCTCCATGTCCTCTTTGCTTACTTCATCTGGCCAGCCTTCGGCGTCGACTTTTGCACAGACTGAAGATACAAGGTCAAGAACCACGTCGGCTTTACTTACTCTATACCTTTTATCTCCAACGCAGTCGGGTATGACTGTGGGGAAATTTCAGCCGACCTTGTTACTCAGCGCGCTTCAGGAGTACCTGCAGACACAACTAAGGTCGTCCTTAGCATCCCTTGCACGGTCTCTAGCCACCCTACCTACTCTCGATAGGACACTCCTAGAGACATCGGCCCGATGTCAGAATATTGTAGCGCTCGAAACCTTACTGAAGAGCACGAAACCTCCGGCGCATCCTCTACTTGACGCAGAAGGTAACACGGACAAGACCACTCCGAACAACTTCCTACAGCCACTTTTGCAGGCACTCGACACATCCTCGCTGCCGTCGTATTTCTGGAGGTCGCTGGCGGCCAATCTAGGGCCACGGGTACAGGAGATCATGCACCGCGGTGGAGTGTCGGCAAGGACCCTCCGCTCGAACAAGGACAGGGTTCGAGATGCTGTCCGCGAGTGCGTCAACCGAGGATCACAGTTGCCGGGGGCGTTGTCAAGCAAGGGTAAGGCGGGCGTGGTGGGGAGCTGGGAACGGGAGGCGGCTGTCATGGTTTCGTCAATTCTTGGCCAAATAAAGTAAATACGCCTATGTAGCAGCGAGTCTGGCAAACGGCAGGGCTGGATAGATGTTCAGATGCAGTCAGTGGGCTGTGAGCCGTCGGTAAGGTTGCGCATGTTTGTTTGCCGGTCCTCAAAGAACGGCGCGGGATGCTGACGGCAGCTGGGCTATGGTGAGGGAGTGCATCTCAGATGAGGGCCGGGTCTAAGCGGGTTTCTGTCGATGCTCCTTTAATAGAACCAAACATTGCGATCCGAGGAGCATGCAGAAGTCAAACGACGGAGAAACAGAGAAATAATTAGGCGGGGGACGCTTCATGCGCTGGGTGCCAGTTCGGCGCCGCAAGCGGAGAGTCCCATGGGCAAGAATGGGACGGCAGTCATCTGCAGAAGCGCAACAGGACCGGCGTGGTGTTGGAAGCAGGTCCACGTCCCGCCGGTATGCAAGCCTGACTACAGGCCTTGTGAGGTGAGCGCGAACAAGCTGGTGGTGTTTGCCCGGCGCCGCGGCGTGGGCACGGCGCGCGGGGACTCGAAACAGAGGCGGTCTCAATCTGGCCTTGCTGCAGACAGGCTTAGCGGTGGCAACATCCACACTGCGGCTGCAACAGTGATACCAGGGCGGGCTGCGCATGCCCATGGTAATTCATGCCGTCGTCGTCGTCGTCGACGATGGGCCGGGCTGAGCTGATCCACGACCAGGACACGGGCGGCAACAGAGTAATAGGACACAGGGCTGGGTGCGCTATTCACCGAGCGGCAGGGATGAGTAGACTCGCCGTGCTGATTGGCCCGCCGCGGGGCCAACGATCTTTCGAGACCACCTGCTGCTTGTTACCTTTCGCCGTCTACTCCACCTCCTCTTCCACCACCTTGACCGCGGGCCTGCGCTCTCACCCCCTCTTCCTCTTCACCCTCACCCTCCCTTCGTTTTCTTTCGCCGTGCTTTGGTATTTTTCTGCCTGCTCTTCCTAGCGCTGTCCCGAGCTCGCGCGCTTCGACCGAGTCTAGCATCTATCGTCTGCATCCAGTCTTCTGCACTGCCTTCTCGTCTCCTGACCCACTCGCAATCGAGCTCCTTTGAGGCCAGCGGGACTGCAGGAGACCTCGATCGTACCAAACGACAGCGACGATTGTTCCATCTACCAATTTACTGTGCGCTGCCACCTGCCCACCATGCGAGACACTGCCCGCTAATTGTGTGCTCAGAATCTCCACTTAAACCGCTCAGCCCTGTTGAGAGTACTCACCCAGCCGACACCATGTCCAATATCGCCGGCAACAGGAACAGCACGCCTGAGGGCTCCAGCTCGCTGCGTCCGCCCAACTCGCGCAACACCATCGGCGCCAACCATCACCTTCGCGCCTCTGCCGACATGGGTGGCTTCTCTTCCCCGCTCACAAACCGTGGCATCCGTCCGGCCTCCGAGGTCTACTTTGGACGTCAGAACACAAATTCGGGCAACCCAGACGAGATGGAGCGTGCTGCCCAGCAGTGGCTCGCCGACATCGACCAGTACGAGGTGACGCTGGAGGAGATGGCTACGGCTACGCTCGATCAAGACTTCAAGGATGAGCTTAGCGCTATCGAGCAGTGGTTCCGTGTCTTGAGCGAGGCCGAGCGCACTGCTGCTCTCTATGCACTTCTCCAGCAGACCACTCAGGTGCAGATTAGGTTCTTCATCCAGGTGCTGCAGCAGATGTCCAAGAGCCTGCCAATGTCCAGCGTGCTCTCTCCTGCTGCCTTCGGAGAGAAGGGTGAGTTTAATTCATAGCTTAAGAAGTAGCAGCAACTGATATTACCTAGACCCGATGACTCAAAAGCTCAGCGATGCCATGAGCAAACTCAGCACCGGTGAGAACCGCAACTCGATGGCCCTCGGTCGCCCTCCACCGTCCCCGGGTGCTAAGCGCAACTCTGGGCTCGACCAGTCAACAATCAGTCGCATGTTTCCCGACGCCGCTGCTGCCATTGCCAAGCAGAAGCTTGAATTTGAGGGCGTGACTGGTATGCCAGCCCCTGCCTCCAACCGCAACAGTACTGTGGTTGACCGCAGCTCCCTGGTGGCCCCCACTATTTCCGCCCCTGAAGAGAAGAAGGAAATTCCCCCGGTGCCAGCTTCGCCCTGGGGCGATGGCCAGCGCCCAAAGTCTGCTGGCCAACCGCATCAGCCCATGGGGCAGTTCTCCAACCCGCTTCCTTCTGCCGGTCTGCGCTCACCCCGTCTTCCTCTTTCTGGCGATGGCGGCAACGTGCAGACCACGACACTAAATGCACCGAATACAGATACTGGTGCCATGCCCATGCTCTCACCGTCCTATGCCCCTGGTGGCAGCTGGGCATCTCAGTTGAGCACTCCTATGGTGGGCACCTTCGGCCAGAACCAGACCCAAGCCGATATGGTAGCCAACGCCACCGCCATGAAGCTGGCTGCTTTGTCTACCGTCAACAACCGCATCCAACTTGATGATGTGCGCAAATACCGCCGTGCTCGTTCCTCGGAGGGCCAGGGAGCCGGAAATGGTCCCTTGTCCCCAGGTCTTCCTGGCGTTGGAAATAACTTTGTCATGACCAACGAGCTTGGTCAGGTCTTGAGCCCGCAGCAGGCAGCGGCTCTTCAGGCTCAACAGCTCGCTGCTCTGCAGGGTCGACGCTCTCGTCCTAACTCTCCTGGTATTGCTATGCAAGGCCAAGGAATTAATACCGCCAATTTCCTCTCCCCACAGGCTAATGGATTCCTCTCTGCTGATTACGGCGGTTCCCCTCTTGTCAATAACGGTATGGCTGGGCTGAACTTGGGTCAATTTGGTATTGGCCTTGGCGATGGCCACCCTGGATACATTTCTGATCATTCTGAGATCAACCGTGGCAGGTCTCCACGTGGACGTCGTGGTAGCTCTAAGCCGCCGGAGGATCCCACTGACCCTGGCCTGCTCAATGACATCCCAAGCTGGCTCCGGAGCCTGCGTCTCCACAAGTACACCGATAACCTGAAGGATCTGAAATGGCAGGAGCTTGTTGAGCTCGACGATGAGGGCCTTGAGAAGCGTGGAGTTAATGCTCTGGGCGCTCGTAGAAAGATGTTGAAAGTGAGTACCGTTCTTATTGTTTTGGATGGAGAGTGTCTAACGCGGACTAGGTATTTGAGCAAGTCAAGGAGGCAAAGGACCAGGGCAGGCTCCGCTAGATGTGCAGCGGTCCATCGTCTCCCACACTGTTTGCAAGTCCGAAGGAGCAAGGTTGCGCGCGAATAGATTCACGACATACGGATGACAGCTGCTAGCCAGTGACACACCATCCACATCATCTCTCTAGCCTGTTATATGAATATTAAATGACGCGGGAAGCGAATGTGATAATCAGAGTCGAGATGGCATATGCATATAGGGCCCACTTGGATGAGGGTGCATGGTCGGGTTTTCACTTGATATATACCTTTGGCATCTGGGTCTTGCTGCTCGTTGCGTCTGTTAATCACGTAGTTGGGTTGACGGAAAATAGGCGGAGCTTTAATGTCGAGCTTTCAATACTTTTTCTTCTCTTATAACACACCCTCTTATATCCGTTTCATTTCCCTTACCGATTGAGCCCAATGATTGACTGAGCAGGGGATATGGCGTTTTAGTGGGGATGCAGGTACGTGACAACGAGTGCCTCGACGCGCGCGCTAACGGTGAAGATTGGCCAGTCGCTATTCACCCCAGGCAAGCTTTTGAAACACGAGAGCAAGCCGACAGAGCCTCACCACCATAACATCCGCCTACGCTAGTCCATCCCATACCTTCACCCCGGCCTTTGCTCTTGTTTCCATTCGCAGTCTTGGCCTGACAATCTCTATTGTTCCGTTTCGTCGTTTCACTGTAACCGCCCCGATGCCTTACACGCGCGCCGCCGTTGCACGCGACAGCACAACTGTACCCACATTGTTCTTGTGTACGAATAATGTGAATAAAGGCATTATGCCCATCACACAATGATTCCGTAGCTCACGCTCTTTGTTATTGTCGCGGCCATGTGTATGCAGCTGTGAACTTGCCCATTCCTTCATTTTTATACAACTACTTTTCTACCTGAGCAGGTCTCCCTTTTCGGCTGCATACCTTTCCTTGGCTAAAAGCACCACGTTAAAATCCTGAAGGATTACTTACATCAATGCGTCAATCGTTTTCCACAACGGCGCTGGTCGCCCTCCTAACAACATTCGTTTCTGGTCAATCCAATACTAGCTACATGCTTAAGGATGACCTCTCATACCAGAACTTCTTCCAGAATTTCGAGTTCTTCTCCGGCCCTGATCCCACGAACGGCTTCGTCCAGTATCAGGACAAGCAATCTGCAGTCGACAACCAGTATGTCGGCTACTTCGACGACACCAAATCCGTATACCTAGGCGTGGACTCCAAGGAGAAGGACCCAAAAGGCAGGAAGAGCGTGCGACTCGAGAGCACAAAGTCGTGGAACAAGGGCCTCCTCGTCGCCGACATCCGACACATGCCCGATTCGACCTGTGGCACCTGGCCTGCCTTCTGGACGTTGGGCGTCGAAGGCAAATGGCCCGAGTCGGGCGAGATCGATATCCTCGAGGGTGTCAACGACCAAGATGCCGCCGCCGTCACGCTGCACACGGCCGCCGGGTGCGCCGTCGACGACCTTCGCCAGGGCAGTGGTGTTCAGGGTGCCGCTGATGCGTCCTCCACTTTCCTCGGCGACATGGTCACGGATAACTGCGACGTCGACGCCCCTAACCAGGACAAGAATGCCGGGTGCAGCATCAAAGCGCCCAAACCCCAGTCTCACGGCGGCCTGCCGACTTACGGCACTAAATTCAATAACGCGGGAGGTGGCGTGTATGCCATGGAGTGGACCGATGATGCCATCGCCGTATGGTTCTTCCCACGCAATAGCAGCGTCGCTGGCACCATCTCCTCTTCTTCGCCCACGGCTTCCTCTGCCCCGAATGCCACGCAGCAGCGACTCGACATCTCGAACTGGGGCACGCCACTCGCGCGCTTCACGGGCCGGGGGTGTGATTTCGCGCAGCGCTTTCGTAATCACAAAGTCATTTTCGACACGACCTTTTGCGGTGACTGGGCTGGGAAAGTGTGGGATCAGTCGTGCGCGAAGAAGACGGGCGCGAAGACGTGTCAGGAGTATGTGCAGAATAATCCAGAGGCGTTTGCTGATGCATATTGGGAGATTGGTAGCTTGAAGTGGTTCGAGAGTACTGGTGGAGAGCCTGTGAAGAGGAATGTTAGACAGCCTGGACGGCCGGTAAGGTGGTAGGGAATGTGTAGGGGAATAGAGTAGGAGGGGAAAGATATACCCATTTTGGTTTTTTTTTGGGTGGGTTTTTCTATTTAGGTTGCATAGCATGGCATACATAGCATAGCGTGGGACTGGAAAGTAGATATGTATGATCTACTACAATTCATTTTTTTTTTCAGACGATATTTGTTAATGTTTAGTTCTTTAGACCGTGAAATTTTGTGATGAGCACTCCTATCTTCTAAGCGTAGTCTTCTCCCCGAACTACCCTGTAATCAGGGGGTTCCTATCCAGCAACGAAACCCACATCCTCTCCCACCTAGCCCCCTCCCCCGCTCTCTTATACTCCACCGCAACTCTCTCCCTCATATCATCCTCCAACAAAATCTTCATCTCCGCCACCCTCCTCTCCAGCGGCACCGCCGGCCCCGCCAACTCCCCAAACACAGGTACCTCCCCCAGCGCAAACGCCTCCCACATTGCCCCGCCCGCCACCGCTTCATCCTCGACCTCCACCACCCTTCGCATGACCCTACTCGCAAGACAACAGTCCCAAATCCCCTCCCTATGCACCGTACTCTCTAGTAACCTCACCGCATGCAACCTCACCCTCCTCACCCTACACTTCACCGCCGTGAAATACAGCAGCGGCGCCCATCCAAAGCTCGCCGTGGAATACGTAACATGGTACCGCATCCTAGAACCGAGTTTGGGCGTGCCTTGGGCGCGGACGGGGACGTGTTTCTTCCAGAGCCAGATGCAGGAGGAGAGGATGGAGAGGAAGCGCGGGGTTTGCGCGTCGTAGGCTTGTTCCGAGGAGAGGGCCGTGGCGCAGAGGATGCTGGCGAGGGTGTGGTAGTTGGCGAGGAGGGCGGAGACGAAGCCCGAGGGGTCGTGCTGCGTGAGGAGCGTGTTAGAGGCTTTGTACTGCGCGAGCCAGTGCGCGAGAGAGGTTTGGATGCGTTGGCGGAGGGTGGTCAGGGCGATGTTTAGGTAGGGAGGGGTAGGGGGGTTGGCGGCGTGTTGGCTAGGGAGGGGGGTCGCCATGCTGGTTAGAGCGATGGTCTTGTTCAGGAGGCGTTCGAGGGATGTCCAGGCGTCGGTGGGGGTGTAGAAGAAGGAAGCGGGGGTGAGGGGGGTGGATGATTGCAGGAGAAGGACGGAGTGGCGGTGTGTGGAGTGGAAGAGTTCAACGAGGACATTGAGGCGCTGGAACGTGTCGATGATGTGCTGGTCTGTGGGGTCATCTACGGTTTTGAGGACAACGACGTCGTCATAGGCTATGCCGTAGAAGTCTTGGAGGATGCAGAGCCCGTTTCGGAGGTGGCTTTGGCCGGTTCTAAAGTTACCGCGGAGGAACTCGAGAGTGGTGAAGATGACGCAGGCGATCAGGGCGATTCGAACAGAGGCCAGGCTCTTATCAACGAAGTGTCGTTGGAGGTTCTGGATGGCTTTGCTGTAATTGCGTAGCAGGAAACCTTCCTGCTTGTCCGTACATCGAGCATGCCAGGAGATCGGCTCATCTGATATCGATGATCTGGAGACAGTGCTCAGAGTGAGCGCAGCATGGAAGATGGCAGGTTCAGCGGCGGTTGCCTGCGGAACCAATGCCTGCCAGAACGCGTCTACGAACACGCCAGGCATCTTCTTCGCTGTTTTCAACTGGAACCACTCGAAGTACCCCTGCTCATCCCTTGAGCACCCAAATGTAGGAACCCTCACTTGCAAAGCCAGCTGTGTTTTAGTCGGTGACGCAGACGAGCTCCTCTGCGCCTGGCGATCCGCATACCCATTTCCCCCTCCGCCCCAGATACCATACCCATCACAAACTCTTCCAGTAGAGAGGCATCGCTCGCATGCGGGACGCCCTTCATCGCACTTTACTTTGCGAGCCCTAGCCCTCTTGCGTCAGCCTGGCAGTTTGTATGTGCTGTGGGGCAGGAACCAACCCTACTTGCAAGTTAGACAGCCAGTCTTCGAAGTGGTTCGTCGCCGCTTGACGAGCTGCGTGGTCTCGGCCATTGTGGCATTGTGAGAGTGTTCATGCAGGATAGGATAGTCATGGGGTCTAGACCACGGATGGGGTGTTTGGCGTCAGAGAGTAGAGGGTTGCAGGGGTTTAAACTCCGCTTAATTCCGGGGTTGTCAGCTTTTGGACGACTGAATGTAATATAGTAGAGTTTAAGCAGAGCAGCGATTTCTGCCATTTAAATCTATATGTCAAATAGGAAACAACTCTATATATATGTATGAACAAGGGCTATTTTCGGCCCTCAAATCAGAACGTAGCTCTTCTCCCTTTTTTTCTGTCACTCAGATCTAAAGCTTTCCCATTCATAAATCCGTGGATATAGACATCAGTCTGGCTTTGATGTCCTCCTCTTTTTTGTACTTTTCGCCGATAAAGTCCAGGAGCCTCGCTCGCCAACGTAAAAAGGCCATCAAATATGTATCCGTATTATATTGTGTGCCAACCGGGTTGCCGCAAACATCACCAGTAGCGAGATTAATGGCTCGTATTTGGAGTGTTCGCTTCTGCAACTTCTTGAGAAGCTTGAAGTCCGCTACCTTATTTCTAGATGCTTTAAACCCTCTGAGATGACTAGGTCCGGTGGTTTCAGTTATCTAGCCCAGTCAAGACATCATATAGGTAGATTAGCAGAGCTCGTGTAAAGCGGATAATGCACCGATTCGCAGATAACGTCTATTCGTTTGGTCGTGCGAATAATGGAGTTGACAACATTCACATACACTTCTTTCGGCCATGAATCCGGCAACACTCTGAGGATACCAAAGACTTTGTCGCGAGGGTCCACACTGAGTTTCCTACTGCATCGGCGCATCACTTCAAGAAGCGGATACCTCCGTGACGTTCCATGTCTTCGGCGATATGAGGCTATTGAGGCCTTGGTATCCTAATACTTGCGACAGTGAATACTGATTCTGTGTCTGGATGCTCAGTCCTTTTGGGAAACATCAATCCAGGTTGGCTCTGTGGTTCTTGGAAACCTTTGCTGCAAGTCTGCAGTGAGACTAATTTAATTTGAGGTGGCTACATGTATTGGGCCAAGCTGTGCGGAGTCTTGGCAAGCGGGCCAACCTCAGCCCCCTAGCCTTGCGTTCAACCTTGGCCGTGCCTCCGGTCAACCGACTCTCTGAGAACACCTACAGAATCGCTACCTCATAAGGGTAGAGGTAGGAGCGAGTTGGTTATCCTCCCTGCTAGCGTGATCAAAGGTGTTCGTCCGCTTCTCGTGTATGAGAGCGTGTTTAGGCTGGTTATTTGCAGGCTCACTTTTACTCAAGCCTGTCTTGGTGTAGGTAGCGAGGTTAAGCGATGTGTAACCAGCGGTACCACCCTGAGCACGTCGCAACTCCCTCTTCTGGCGATGAATTCGGACTTAGCTGAAACCCTGGATTTACGAAACTTGAAATGATCGTCGACTCACCGGTATGGACGGTGCCTGTTGCCTAAATTTAGATTTCGAAGCAAGTCGGGAAGCTGTCTGGGTAGGTATGTATGAATTTTTACCTCTTCTGCTCTGGATAGTTGAACTCCGATAACTGGAATACCTAACCTTTCCTCCTGTTGGTTTCTTCTGAGCTATTCTTCTGGCACTTCAGAAGCCCTCGAAGCTGCGTTATCATTTGTGATATCCTTGATCACCGTCAACACCCATATCTTCCACCATGCGACGGCTCATTAACCACTTTCGCTCTCCCGGTAGAAACCCAATCGAAGGTATAAATACAGCCCGGTCCACTCCTCTCGTACCCGCTCCAGGCAGTGGCCAAACGAATCCAAGGCTCTCTCTGCACGAGGCAGCCTCGCAAGGCTTGACGCACATAATACCGTGGCAGCTCAGTGAAGGGGCGGCAATCAATGCGCTAGACGGTAATGGCTGGACCGCGTTGGGACTGGCCATCAAGGAAGGCCATATCGAAGCTGTCGAAGTGCTGTTAAACTGGGGAGCCGATGTCAAAGCCCCATGCGGGCCGATATCCGTAAGACCAGTACATGTAGCGGCCATGTCACTGAGCCCGATTATGATGGCAACATTGCTGAGATACCACCCCGATCTCGAAGCCAGGTGTGACGGAGTGACGGCTCTCTACTTCGCTATCTCGACCGGCGACGAGAAAGTGGTCCGCCTTCTGCTGGAAGCGGGCGCGGACGCAACAGCAAGGACGCTTTGTGAATCTGGGACCGGAGAATCAGTCATTCATATGGCAGTCTGTTGGTCGAGACAAGCAATGCTACCACTTCTCATTGCGTATGGCGCCGATGTGAACGTTCGCGGCACGAACCCGGCGGGCCAGACAGCACTGCACATCGCTGCACAGTTTGGCAACGAAGAGGCTCTCCGAGAATTGATCAAGGCCGGTGCCGACGTGTTCGCCAAGTATGCTGATGGTAACACTGCGCTTGACGTGGCTGCCAGGGAAGGCCGCATCGGCACGGCATCGATTTTGCTGGACTATGGTATGGACATCGTGGCTGAACGTGCACATGGAAGAAGACAGATATCACCCATGTACTTTGCAGCCATGCACAACAGGATGAATATGGTTCGATTTCTCCTGGATAGGTGCGGCAGCGCCATGTCGGAAAAGGCGAAGATCCAAGTCGTCTTCGGAGCTGCTAGGTCAGGCAGGCTGGACATGCTCAAGATGCTAAACGACGAGGGGTTTCCTATTCTCGGTCGAAGTGAACTCGGCGACTCAGGCTTGACGTTTGCGGCGTACTTAGGGCACAAAGACGTGGTGGTATATCTACTACGCCAAGGTGCGGATATCAAGGGATTTGACGTTGAAATAGCAACTAGAGGGGGGCATGATGGTGTCTTGGAGCTTTTTCAAGAAGCAGAACGGCAGCGTGCTGCAGTTGCCGACGCAGAGCTGTTTCCGGGATGGGAAAACGGCCCCAAGCCGTCCGACAATTCTTTCGAGATGGAGCAAGTCGAGATCATTGCTAATACGATGAGCGTGAACGCGTCAAGGAGGATCCGTGTAAACCAAATGCCTGTAGGCCTTCTCCGTTGTACCGTGTGCGGAGACCTGGATTTCCGAAGGGGAATGCCTGCGGATGCCGAGGTTGTTTTCTTTATGAAAACCGCCATGATGGGCTCCTCCGCTTCGCGTGGCTGTCGCGGTTGCCAATTCCTTTCCGACTGTTTAGCACAAGCAAGGCGTGCATACGGAGAAAACCCGATGGGTAATGGGCCGATTACGCACATTGTTCTTCATTCCATTGCTCTCGGAGCGCCACTACTATTACACGCAAATACAGGAAACCCCTATAGTTTCCCACAAAGGAGAGTTGAGATATATGTGGAAGAGGGTACGTATTATAGCATTTCTCATCCCGGAAAACGCATTTTCTCACGTATATCCAGGCACTAATACAACCTGGCCCACGGTGGGCACCGGCCGAGACGTATCGTTGCCGGGTTGGCCAGGTGAACGTGCTGAAATGGCGCGGAAGTTCGTCAGGGAATGCATCACAAATCACAGCTACTGTTGGTATCGAGAGGGCTCGTTGCCAACGAGAGTAATCTGGGTTGGGTCGACAAGCGAGGAGCCTCGCCTCCATATCAGTAGCGGAGAGCACGCCAAATATGTCACGCTCAGCCATTGCTGGGGCGGCGTCAGTCCCCTCACCACCACGACCAGCACCCTTCTGCAGAGAATACAGACGATCCGTTTCCACGAGCTGCCCAAGACCTTCCAGGACGCAGTGATCATCACTCGCAGCCTCGGCGTGGCTTATCTCTGGATTGACTCGCTTTGCATCCTGCAAGACAGCACCGAGGACTGGCGAAAGGAGGCGGCCAAGATGAAGGACGTCTACGCGAACTGCTACGCCATGATTGCTGCAGACGATTCCATCAATCCGCATGGTGGGTGCTTCACTTCCAAGGCGGACGTCAGCCGGGCGAGCTACCCCGTAAATTCTGTGGGGCCTTGGTTTAGTAAAGTTAGGGCCTTTGTCAGGCTGACCCATCTACGTGATCCGTTTCACATGGAGGTCTGTCACAGGATTGGAGATCCCGCTACTTCCCCCGAACCGTCGAGGAGCGTCTTGAACCAGCGCGGATGGTGTCTACAGGAGAGGGTGCTCGCTCCGCGAGTTTTGCACTTTGGCCGGTCGGAGTTCGCGTGGGAATGCCCAACGACAATTGCTTGCGAGTGCCAGGGGACAACTATTCCCAGCCCGGACAAGGAGTCCAGGTTCAAGGCATTGTTTGTAGATCAAATCATCCGAGCAGGCCAGTCGGCACCAGGGAGCTCTAGCGCGAGCGGCCAAGTGGACATTTTGCTCTGGATGCATATTTTAGAAGAGTTCACGCGAAGACAGCTCAGTCACAGCTCCGACATCTTGCGTGCATTGTCTGGATTGGCGAGTTATATGGCCGTAGTCACGAGGGCTGACTATTTCTGCGGCATCTGGAAGACGCAGTTGGCCGAGTTCCTTCTGTGGAAGGTGGACTACGGAGTGGAGTTCCCCGTTAAGCTCCCGTTATGGGCACCCCAACCTTTCAGGATCAACCCGCTTTCACCCACGGCGGCCAGCGTCCCGATCCGCCCCAGACGGCACGAATCATACCACGCTCCCTCATGGTCCTGGGCATCCGTCATTGGCCCCGTCACGTTCCTGAGAGGGAGACTGGACACGAGCAACAAAGACCAGATCTCGCATATTCGGAAGGATGGGGCGTTGGAGAGGGTGGCAAAAGAGAGGATCTCTCTACTGGGGGTAGTGGAAATAGAATGTGCCACCGACCCCTTGGATCCCTTCGGCCCGCCACATCACGCATACATGATCGTGAACGGCCAAACCGTCCCTGTGACGTGGGCGCATAAAGAAAAGTCCAGAATGTCAAAATATACTCGGTCGAAGAACGGCGGGACTCTGGTCTACCAACCGACATTTACTACTGGTAGTAGTGCCTCATCTGCAATTACTCTGACTGCCGAGTTCGAGCCCGACCTCGCGGATGAAGACCTGGATGTGTCAATCGGAGACTCGCTCTTACTCCTGTACGTCATCATGGAGGATGCGACTCTTGTAAAGGTGGAGGACCGATTCCTATCCAGAAGGGAAGGCACACGGCTGGAAGGCCTTGTACTCGTCCCGGATTTAACCGCTGGCGGAAAGCATGATCACACGGTTAGACAGACTGTGTACCGACGGGTTGGCGTTTTCGAGGCTACAGGCCATGGCTGGCAGGAGGTTGCCACTGCGAGTACAGTCGTCATCGTATAAGCTGGGTGCCTACTTAGCGGGAGGAGCGGGGGATGCTCAAATGTTTTCGACGGTGTGTTGGATTTGGTGAACTTATAATCGTAACGATTGGTTGCGAGAACGATGAAGGAGCCGCTAAATGCCTCGAGACCGAACCTGTATAGCTTATTAGCTACTAATAGGGTGTTACTATTAACACAGCCTTTCACAGCTGACCCTCTGGATAGTATACTTGTTGCTGGTGTCGTGGGATGTACGCCCTACTCCAGATATCCTTCAGCAACATAGCCCCTGATCCCATGTATACATGCGACCCATCCCCCACTCCTCGCAACGGTCTCTCCAAGCTGACTCCCATCTATCAAACAGGAAAGACTGCCTCTTCTATCATCTGGTCCAAGATCGAAATTCATCTCTCCATCATCTTCTCCGTGCTGAAAACCGCTTGGACCACCTACAGCCTCCACTAGTAATTGTTTATAAAGAATAAAGCAATAGCCTTAAATACAAGTTCCTGCTATTTATTATACCTACTAATAAGTCTTTAGAAATACTATAGTATTCCGCTATCTCATTTAGTAATACTATAGCTAGGTCACTTTCGTCTTCTTCTAGACCTAGCTAGATAACTAGAAGTAGCCTATTTGTAGATGTACGTTATAATTTTGACTTGCTTAGATCGCTCTTCTCTGTCTTGTTAGTTAATACCTACATGTGTCTGGTAAAATTTATTACCAATGACCAAGGATGGAGATGGCTTACACAATGCATCGGCCCATACATAGACATCTCTGTCTTATTCTCGAAGGGCCTCAAGAGCTCCGTAGAGATTAGAGGTAATAGAATGACTCTCTACTGGGGTTGTAGCATCATCTATGAGGGTAATTTGATCCATATCTTTGGCATCGCCCCATGCATAAGAGATTGCAGTACACCTATGCGAAGAATGAAGCGGAACATGAACGATCTCGCACTTAATGGTAGATTTAGTCTCAGAAAAAATTCTGACAAGTCAAATTCGTTCTTTCTCGAGAGGCGGTACTGATAGTCCCTGGTACCTGGCGTCTCCGATGAAAAGAATCTTTGAAGGAAAGAGCCGGATGCCGTGGTGGGTGATATTCCACTTTGAGAATGCATTTGAATATGCGGTATGGAGGGCCAGTTTCCGAGGGTCGAAGCGGATCCCTGGTCCCCTGTAGAACTAAGGTGGGTATCTAGGGGAAACATGACCCTGGTTTGGGGGAAATAAGGGCGCAGTATGCTTGTATGGGTTTCTGTTGTTGTAATACGGGAATTTCATGTTGACGGTTGCAATGAATACGAAGTTTGCAGGTTTGAGGTGTGACCTGCCATAGCGGTAAGGTTTAGAACTGACAAATTTCGAACCTCATGTAACTGCAACACCGGATCTTCATCGGTTGACTTTAGATGACGATTTATGTTCATATATAAGTCTTGGACATCTTTCCTATGCACGATCGTTCGGCTAGGACAGAAAAACTGGAAAAGGAGGCGAAGTTGAATACTCAGAGTCACCATGTGAGTGTTTTCGGGAATGTGAAGAGTTTGGCCTGGTGTGACTCTGAGACTTGCGCCTAGAGCTTTTCCTTGGGCGTTGTTGCTCACCCCCTTCGACACATTATGACTACGTCTCGTTCTACTTTCATTGTGTATGGTCGGATAATCTGCGTCTTCACTTCCATCGGGACTGCTTCGCCCATTACTTGTTGCGAATGTCGGTTGTAAGGCACGATGTGAGCTTAACCTTCTATAAGACTCATGTCCATCTTCATGGTTTCCCAGTCCACTAGGCGGAGGTGATTGTCTGGTCTTCCGCGATCTTTTTCGAGAGATTGATCTAACATGTTCGGAGGTATCCTGATGATCTGAGCGACCGCTCCTGTGTATGGAACGGCGTCTTTCCGGTCTCTCAAAATCATTTCCATTGTTTTCTGCTGTAAGATGACGGCTGTGCCTTTCTTTCCGTCGCGCCATGTTATAGAAATAAAACAATTCAAAAAATTAATTTTACCAGCCTGAACTGTAATGCAGCTGTGAGTCTGCAAATGTGGAACAGGTGATGGGGCGGTCCTGGGCCGTTGATAAGGCTTTGTGGCGGCACCCCTGACAAGCTGACCGGAGCTTCACCGGAATGTTGAATTTAGATTAATTCTGAACAACGAAAGACCTCTCACCGCCACATTTAAAACACAAGTGTTTATGTTTGCTTGGCAACTGTTTCATAAAGAGTTACATAATTGAATATCCATCTTCAGAGGGGCAATGTCGAAAGCTTATGTACGATTGACACTTCTGTGTCGATCCTAAGTCCTTTGGTCCTTACCCCGCCCTGTATCTTAGGATGCGCCAAACAGAGAGATCCGGAATCGCAGATTTTAAGAATAGAAAATGAACGCTTGCTTTTAGGAATTGATATCTGTTCCCATATATATGGCTTCTCCTTGGAATCTAGGTCTTTTTCTTTCACTTTATGGGAGGCTGAGGCCTGCGCCTAATATGGGCGGATGGTGAGGGGTTATTTATCCAAACTTGCATTCCCTCGCGCTAAACCTTGTTCGTTATCAAGGCACAACCCACTCTGAATTGGTGATTAAATAAATACTCAAGATATCCGACCCGAATGAGGCAGCACTTGTGCTAGAATTCCTAATGTATTAAATGTATGTAATGAAATCGAAGGAGCGGCCATCTTTCTCTGACAAGGAATTTGAGGGATTTTACGGTCATGTACTAGGCCGTAAAGTTTCTTGAATGAGTGTATTCTCGCGCAGCTACTCATATCTGCGTTCTTTCGTACTCGTCGAAGAATTTAAGCAGGGCCATTATCATCAAAGAAAACCTCGTCCAGCAACGGAAATAGCGTTAACTGTCCAGCCCACAGTTCCTCCACAGTCGGCTTGATGAACTCTGGCGGCAAAACAAACCCATAACTTCCAGTATCTGGTAGCTCAATCGTCCACGAAAATGGCGCCTCCCCAATAGCATACACGTGGTCTCGAGAATTGCCGACAGACTTATACAAAATCGCCCCACCAGGCCCATAAGTAAACGTTGTGCGCCTGCTAGAGCTATCTCGAATAGCCTCACTGAGAAGTGACCCCGATCTCTCCCACACCGGTAACTCGGGCAAAAGTGCCGTCTCATTGTATCCGTATGGAAAAAGGAAGTGCTGTCCGTAGCTGTGCCAGTCGATATAAAGCTTGATTCCCACTGTATCTCGAAGTTTTCGGACGAGCGTGTCTAACCCTTTGTTTTCTGGAGAATCGGAAGGACGTTCGCCAGCGAATGTCTCCGAGCAGGGGTTGGATGATGATCCACCCGTTCCTGGAGCCCATGCAAATTCCCAGTTTCGGTTGATGTCGCGACCGATACAGGTCTGTGTAGAATTCTTTGGTGATGGCTGCCGGTTCTTCCTCCACAGGCGGTTGACAGTGCGCGTATAAGTGAATCCTTAGGATTGTGAGCTTTCGAATGTACATATTAGTTTCTATCACTCACCGTCAGGATTTACTATTGGGAAGATCCAGAAGTCATATTTATTCATAATCGCTTTTATATTCTTGTCGCCAGATTTTAATCCGTTGATCAACTGGAATGCGGAGTATTCCACAACCTATGGTGCTTAGATTTAGCGCTTTGGAAAATAATGAACATACCGGTGTTGTTATCCATTCTCTGGCGTGAACTGTTCCATGATAGAGTATTGCTGTTTTGTTCGGCCCAGAATCGCCCCACAGATGCAAGCCAAATATATCTCGTCCTTCGAAAGAAGTACCAGAAGATACAATCCTAGAGTTGTTCGGGATTGCCGCTTGTAAATCCTTGAAATACTGTACATGCTCCTCGTAATTGTGATATATATCGTACCTCCAAGTACATCCGAAGTTAGATATATGAATGGACAAGGGTAGCAAAAATTTAGAAGTTTGGATCATACCAGTCAGACTGTTGCCTTTTCGCGGATATTTCCGGTGCTACTTCTCGAGAAATAGCATGTCCCAAATCTCGTATCATGACGCTATGGTCGAGATTAAGCATATTGAATGCAGTAAGCTTCTCCGGTGGCACAGCGACATCAACATGGCGAATTATGTCTTCGTTCCAAGGCTCAAGACCCAAGCTAGCAATTTGATGATTGACTACAGAGAACTGCTGGCCTGTTTTTATACGAAAGACTTTGTAGCCGTCATAGCTGACTCGCCCGGGAAGTGGAAGAGCTGCTGATATGACTGTGGTGAGGAAAAAAGGTAAATATGCCAAAGATTGCTTCATGTTCACCATTCTCTGGTCATGTAAGTTTACCAAAAGAAGTTCATGGAAGAGGCAGGTACAACTCTGCGACTCATATAAAACCAATTGCCCATTATACGTACGTTCCGTCTCAATAGAATAGGCAGGTAAATATCCTCACTTGACATCAACCACACAGAGTCCAAAAGTGCTCATAAGTAATGCGATTATCGAGAGCCGTACCGCGTTTACGCGATATACTATACAGACCTGCATATCTACCTTCCACAAGTGTACTACTGCATCTAGGCGTACTCATAGAAAAATGCCAAGTAATACCGTGCGACCGATTCGTCATAACTTGCACAGATGATGCAAAATTAGCCGATTACTTCTGCTGCAGCTGCCACCAATTTTGCAAAATCAGTGGTACGATTGGCAACCGTCAAGCCGAGGTGCGGGGCAACAAGGGCACTTGCAGGCAGAGATGTGCACGCGCACGGAAAAGATGCATCTGGAGACTGTATCTAAAGACTGCTCAAAATATAGAAAGTTACTATCTATCTGATGTGCAGACTACAAAAATGCGCGGGTCACAGATGAATTGAATCATTGTATTAAATGAACCAATACCACTCATTTTCAAATCCCGTTCCCTTCGAGATTCTTTTGCGCCATCATTTTGGGGGTTGTAGCAGGGAGAGCACTGTTATCTTGACATTCATTCTCTAGTGTGCAGGACGGAAGTACATGTCCTGTATATTTAAAAAAGGCTGAATACAACTCTTAATGAAGGTAGTTTAAAGCTTGAAACTCTACCTGTAGGTAATCAGTACAATTCGCCAATAGCTGAATTTGTCTCCTTGTTCTTAAATAGGAAACTAAGTAAGGCATCCTGGCAATCTAGCCGTTCTAGAAACGTATGATACTGATGAGCTAAAGTGAATAAATTGTTTGACGAATGGTTTTCAATTCAGAAAAACTATGCATAGAAAACGAGAACTTAGTGAGCCCCTCATTTTGTATAAAAAACTTGCCAAAGTCCTTATCGTAGTCCGTAGCATTCACGAATATCTCTTCGACGGCGTCTACCTGCCACTTCTTGTCAGCCGTGTTGGTAGCTAGAACCATGGGCACACCGAAGTCACTGTTCTCTGACGTAATTGAAGTAGAATACTTCTGAGCCCAGCGGAGATGTTTATTTCTACATCATGAATTGGTAAGGCCCTTGTCCATAGCTTATTAATATTCAGCGGAGTAGTTGAGATTACATGTAGTAAAGTACTCGGTGCTCTCATTCAATGAAAATTTCCAGTTTAAATTGACAGTGGAGTTCTAGAATACTGCGCTGATATGCAGTTCTAAGTTAAAACCATAGGATTATGGTCTAAGTTTGTCTGGGCCGTGCCTGGCGGTCTGCCTTAGTTTTAAAGCGACACTTGTGTCTTTTAAGATATGTGTGGCTGAATACCCTTCATTTAGTATTTACTTCTAGTTGTAAAAAGCTTACTGGCCGTATTAAATGCAAACACACCCTTCTAAAGACTTGAGACTTTTGTCAAAATCGAAATCCCATTAATGATTCTGAAACGCTGATAATGAAGTTAAAACCATCTGAAGCATTTGTAAATAAGAATTCAAGTCATCATTCTCTGCAAATACTCTGATAACACAGGACTTTATCTGCAGGCAATGCGGTAACTAAAACAATATTTTTGTTTAATTTTTCTAATCAGACAACCATAGTGTAACAAACCAGATTTTTCAGCTATTCTAGAAACACATATACGGTGAATATACCTTTCCTAAGCTACGCTTCCTAATATTGCATAATTCAATCAAATGTTGAAGTTGAGACACATTATTAGGTCGGGGTACATGATGTTTTACAGTATGTGGCCCGGACCAAAAATTTATTTTCCTTTTTTGTGCATCTCCCTCTATTTCAAATTCAATGCGTTTCTGCTCAACGTACCGATCAACTAGAAGCCATCGCATTACTTTCGGATGATGTTTCGCAGCGAGCAGACCACTGACTTGTTTGCTGTAGCCATCTTTATATGTGAGTGCTGCTCCTCTTCGAATAAGTATTTTGACGGCCTTTAGATAACCGGCATTACAAGCGCCCATAAGTGAGGTTCCACAAGGACCTCCTTCATTATCCAATATCGCACCAGCTTCCAAAAGCCACATAACGTTTTCTATAGGCCCTTCAGTACAAGCGATGTAGAGAGCGGAGTTCCACTTTTGGCCACGTAATTCCATCAAGTAGTTTACCACCTCCGAGGGCAGGCGGCGAATCATACGTTTGAGACCGCCAAGTTTGTCCAAAGACATGGCTTGAAAGACACCACCTTGTTCTGTAGTAAATGGAGTCAAGTCGTAATCTTCGTTGAGGAAGTATGTGACCATAAATCTTGAAGTCTTAAAAATAATGTTGACGTACGAAGCACCTTGAGAACTAAAAGTGCGAAGTACACCTCGGTCCTTGTCGAATGAGAGTAATGTAGACGGCTGTCCACTAATTAAGGCATACCAAAAACTGTTTCGACCCTTTCGATCGACGATAGTAGCATCTGCTCCCGATTGAATGAGAGAAGACACTATATTTCTTTGATTGGAAGCGAAAGCTAGCATTAATGGTGTTTGAAGACGTCTATTACGTGCATTCGGATTAGCTTCATTGCTAATCAAAACTTCGAGTACATCGAAGCTCCTATTCGCTGCTGCAATGTGAAGGGGTGTATCGCTATCCTCGTCGGTAGCATTCACATTCGCACCATATCTTATTAGTATTTCTGCTGCTGAATCATTGTCCATATAAGCAGCGATATGCAGTGCTGTACCGGATATATCATCCGAGGTGAAGTTCTGCTCATTACCATCCAGTGACCATTTCCAGTTGAGATTATCTGTTGCTATTGGAAAATCTGCAACATGTCCAGGATTTGGTATCAATAAAGAATCCAATAGACGTGCAAGTAAGTCATTTCGGAATCCAACAACCGCAATGTGGGCCGGATGGATAGGGAAGGTGTGAAGAGCCGGGAGAGGTTGGCGCTCCAACAAAGCCGTAAAGATGTTATTGGGACAGTCGAATAGAGCTGCATAGTGAAAAGGGGTGTATCCTCTGGTGGGTCCTGAGCAACGAGTTATTTGCTCTATATCTGCCCCTTCTTCAATTAACATCCGCGCCACGGCGTATGATTCAATTTGAAATGCGAAAAGAAGCGGAGTACAAGTGCTACATTTGCATCCTCCACATGAATGCGGGATTGGCAAATCAAGATTAACGCTAAATTGAAAGAGACCGATACACATATCAATGTCATCGGCTCTAATGGCCATTGAAAATGCCGATAGGAATGCTAGTTTTTGGTTACTAAGCTGGCCAGTTTTCTGTTGAGATACAGTATGATCTAGGTATTGCCTTAGATTTCTGAAGCCTTCAAACTGCAAAGAGAACTTACCATGCGATGAAGTAAAAGCTTCTAAGACCAATTTGGCCACTAACTTATGTCCTTCATATGTCGCAATATAATACGAACTCAGTAATAAGAACTGATCCATTTTGTTCTGCTCATCATGCTTCAGAAGTAGCCTTACTATCTCCACGTTTCCATTTTGAGCTGCTATGTCTAAAAGACTGCGAGATTTGGATTTTTGGGGGGAATAAGTTGCCCCTTTGGTTAAGAGAAGCTCCACACACTTCAGGTGAGAATTAACTACAGCGTAGTATAGCGCAGTGTGACCTGAGTTGGTTCTTGCATCAACATCCAGAAGTGCGCTGTTCGATCCTAAACCGTTATAGCTTTTTAGTGCCATGGCTGTGGTCGATTCTTTTTCTGCTTTAGATGAGCTCTTATGTGTATCTTTCCGAGATCCAGATGCATCAATGTGTTCACAAAGTAGCCTAACTACTTGATAATTCCCATGTATGCACGCATAGTGAAGGGCATTCTTACCCCACGAGTCGCAAAGATCTATGTAAGCCCCTCTTTCTATCAGATATCGGACATGGAAAACCTTTCCAGTTTTAGCTGCATGTATGAGTGGCGTCCTACAGTCAATAGTTGTGCGCTCGTTCGGATCCAAGCCGATATCCAAGAGAAACTTTAGGACTGGTGGGATAGAGCCCGAAAAATCATTCGTGGAAGCGCAATGCAGGCATAAAAGCCCCTGATCTGGATAGGGTGGTTTCAGTGCTGAATGATTTAATAAGGCTTGTATGATTGGTAATGAACTACCATAATAGAGGGCGCTCTGTAATGCTGAACGTGATCCAAATTTGCTTGTCGATTCGCAAGTATCCACTAAGAATCCACGATCCAGAATTTGATTGATAAGCTGAGGCTCAAAAAATCTGCACGCAACATCAAAAATGCGACTGCTAAACCGGTAAAGATTCAACAGATGATCATTGGCATACTTTAGCATGTCAACGAAGAATTTGATACACCTGCTGACCATGGACCAGTGGACCTGAACAGTCTGCAATTCTGCCTCTGCTGCTAATAATACGAGCTCAAAGCAACATCTCCCTTTTCCGTCTTTCTTTGTTGGGTGACTTCCGAAGCTGACGAATGTGTCTAGTAACATAATGTGCATATTACAGACTTTGCTATAAATCTCATGAATTGGAAGCTTTCCATCTTTGTCCGTAATGGGCTGTTGCGTTTCGGAAAGTAAAAGTCGTAAAGTACGACGTAAGTTGAACAAGTCTGTAGATTCTGGAGCCTGCAGCATATGTAACGCCGTTTTCCCATCTGTTCGTGTAGCTGATACGTTTAAGCCCCGGTCTATTAGCACCTTGATACACGGAAGCGAAAACATCCCATATTCTAGCCAATAATGAAGTGTTGTTGAGCCGTCTGTCCCTAGGGCGGCAGTATCTGATCCGAGACGTAACAGGATCTTTAGGCAAAAGAGCAAACATGAGTCTAAATCTCCAAATGATTGAGAATCCATTGGGACGTGGCTAGTATGCGAAATTAGAGTACCCAGTACATCAAGAGGCGTTCGGCCGTTTATGTTGCGTACAGTGAGAGATTGACGGGAATCGGTATCAAAGTTAGTGATTATGTCAAGCGTTCTGTGATTGCCATAGGCAGCCGCAAAATGCCATATGTTCCAGCCTCGTGTGTCCGTAAGGCCTATATCGGCCCCGTTTTCAAGCAACAATCGTGTAATGGAGCCCGTGAAATCTCGTGCGCTTAAATGAAGCGGAGTGGTACCATCATTAGCCGATGCGCAAGCATTAGCTCCAAAGCTCAGAAGACAACGAGTCAAATCATGCTGGGGGTGGTCAACAGCCATGTGGAGTAAAGTTCCACCGTGCGCTAGCTGTCTTCCTGTTTTATGGTTGTACCGCATGACTTCCTTTTCATCTACAGTCTGATTAAGGTCGGCATGTCTTAAAATTAATAATGCCTTTACAGTTTGAGTATGGCCGTATCTAACAGCTTGTTGTAGAGCTAGCCAATGTCTTTCACGATCGCACGAGATTCGATTCAAGACTGAATCGTCTTGTGCAAGAGACGTACTAGTTTCCTTTGCGTTGGTCATTGAATGTAATTCCCAAAATGCAGTGAGATCATCTCCGTCCAAGGCTTTGGAATCGATCAATTCCAGAATTTGTGTAGTACCCGAAAAATCGGCTTGGCTGTGTTGCAACGAGTTCTGAAGGATTCGAATAGTGTTTCCGTCAACTCTAGCACCAAATTTAAGTAGAGGAACTAATTTGTAAGCCCCAAAGGAAGCAGCGAGTTGTACTGCCGTTTGTCGCCATATACCAGAATCTCCTTCAATTTCTGCTCCAAATTCGATTAACAAATTGATAAGTTTCGAATAATGACCTGTTGATGGCAATAATGATGGTGGCGGCGGTGGCGGACCTTGAGCTGCGTTCCTTTGACATAGAACTCTATAAAAAGCGGTGTGTCCGAGAACAGCAAGGTGCAGGGGTTGACCGACATCACTTGCTTGTGTTACAGAAGCACCAGACTCCAGAAGCCATGAACAAAGTTCTACCTCATTAATAATCGCGGCGTAGTGTAATGGAGTTAGTGTTTCTATTAATCGTAAAATGCTGGTGTATTTCTCATTAATATCGGCAATGTTGGTATCGTAAAGATAATTATAGGAATGCCAGAACTGGTTTTGCAACAAAGAAAGAAAGCATCCTTTGGACACGGGTAGGAACAAGTGCTGAAGCATATTTCGTGTTTCTTGATGCATCCATCGCGATTGCCAATGATAGTGCCAATTTTGAGCACAATATTCGTACAACGGATAAGTTCCATATCTTACAGAACAATATACGGCGCTTTGTGCTGGGCCAGCGTTGAACACATTCAGGTTTAAGTAGGTCAGACAGGCTCTGGCAAGATCAATAGAACTTGTATCGTCGTCCATAATGTAATCGCCAAGGGATGGATTTTGCTTAACATTAAGCCCAATGAGGAACTCTTTTACTGTGAAATGAGCCAACTCAAAGCCTGCGGACGAGGACCGGACTAGACATGGTCGAATTAGACTACTGCAACATCTCAAAATTTCATCTTCCAGTGGCAGAGCTTCAAAATCCAGCTCATCATCGTCAAACTCAATAGTGATTGCTTGACACAGTTCTTTTGACGATAGGGGATACCTAGCATATACCAGCCATTTTAAGGTTCGCCTAACAATTCTTCGTGTAGAAATTGGGCGCTCGTTGAGCCGCTGAAGAATGCGCTCGTAGGTAGAATTTAAGTCAGGTGGAAGCTGTTCAAGAGCGCTCCGACGTTCCTTGTCATTGGGTAATTCACAGAGATGATCAAGTTGGCATGCTACCCATCGGAACCTTAATAAACATATTAGTAAAGCCTAATAACACGAAAAATACATGGATTAAAACGGCCCTCGATCAAAGAAGAGACGAGAAAATGGTACGACTTACATTCCATCAGCACCGTTGATTAGTCTATCCATGATATGTTCTTTGAGTTTCTCGGACCTTAGACGAAGACGTTTCGTTTGGATTCGGAGTTCTATTTGGGACGCAACATACAATTTGAGGTCGTGACTGCGAGCGGCGATCGAGATTTGATCGTAGTTATGCAGAAGATCGCGAATATGTAACTCGTCTCGACTTTGAAATAAGGTTTTAACCTTTGGAGATGCAGTACTCAGTTTGACCAATCTTTCTACTACTTCGACAGTCAAGTCCCCACACTCGTCGAGGCCATCAACTATCAGTGCCACACTTTCAAACTCTTGAGCCATATCCTGAATTAATATATGTAGTTCATTTACCTTCGGCATCTGAACAAAAGAATTGATAGGATTACAACATTCGTAGTAGGTTGTTAACTTGTTGAAACATTGCTGGCTCTGTCTTGCCATCTGACTCGCGATAGACTTCAAAATGTTGATTGGTAGCTGACTTTCTGTATTTTTGTAATCACAGAAGAAGAAGGTAACAGCACAATTCTGATCAGCTCTCTGCATGGATTCGTCAATAGCTAGTGAAGCGAGAATTGTTTTGCCAGCACCAGGTATTCCGTGGATCCAGAGTCGAGAGCCGGGTGTATCCCACCAATTTTTGAACTCGTCGCTCTCCGTGAACCTTGGGAAATGGAGTTAGCGTGCACTTTTGATGCTGTTTATACAGACAAAAATACCCACCATAGTCCTGTTCCTGGATGACGAAGCTCTTGCGCCGTATCGTAATTTCTCTGCGGATTGACAGTGGTAAAAAATTCCAGAACTTTCCTTTGGTATTCAGCCATGTTTTGGAGATCTTCCTGTATCCATCTCCTTTCCAGGTTCTGCTTAATTTGCTTTACATCATTCCCAATCTCAGCTTGACGGCTAAGGGCTTTGAGAAGACTCGATAAGTTGTCTGTAGACAGGGCTAGGCTCAATGTTTCTTTCTGCCTCTGGATATCCTCGACCAGGCTTTGAGTCTCTATCGCGGAGAATGGCCACTTCAACTTTCTCAATAGTATCTTTCCAGTTGACGGAGAATCTTCCGTTGGGAAAGCCTTCTGCAACCGTGCTTTGATCGACTCGAGCTTTTCATGGCAGTAGTGTATATGATGAACTCGGATCGTGCGGTCATAAGTTTCAGGTTCGAGCTGCCGTGCGACGAGATGAAGACTGTGAAGGATCCCGGAGAGATCTCGTATTTCGGCCAACAGGCTCTTTACGTCCTTTTCCGCGCTCTTCGTGGCCTTCGTGTACCAAAACACTTTACCAAATACCATATCAGCTAATGCAATCAGACCTGCGATACCAGCTGCGACCTCCATTGTTTTGGCGTTAGTACTGTGGGATCTCAATGGGACCTTTATTGGCTGATAAGAGCCCATACAACATACGAGGCTGGGATGTTGCTATGGCCTATACAATGAAAGGGCTTCCATCTGCGGACGTGATAGACCGATGCATGACGAAAGACGAAAAACGCAAGCTATGGTGATTTGACGCCATCCTATAATTTATATTTCAGCCCTCCTGCTATACGATGAAGTGCATGGCAGAACCGGTGAACAGAGTTGATAGGCTGAATCACTCTACCTTACGCCCTGTGATCTGCGCCAATAAAAGTCTCGAGGTGACTTATAAACGAGCCTATGCGCCTTGCAGGGCGTTTCGGCGTTTCGGCGTTTCGTTTACATCCTGGTAAGACAGCCTATGCATGCAATGATATCAGCCTAGCATTTGCTTTTTTCTGTGCTACCATTCGATCCGTGTACAGCCGTATCCTTCGACCCGACTAATCGTTCCAACGATTTAAGTCCCCCATTAGCCGCTATCAATTCTATCGTCAGCAATATATTTCACGTAGTTAAACGCAATAAGCAATGTGATGCTACTGTCTATGATCCATTCCTTATCCACATCTCTATAGGGCACGTCATGAAGTTAACATAAATTTAGACTTTGAGGGCCATTGGCTAAGCTATGAACTAATATGATTGGTTGGATCTATGATCAGATCTTCGATCTTGTCCTGCGGTAAGCGAGCCATTCAGAAGGGAATGCGCGAGTCAGCCACGGAGCATCGGAAAAAAAAAAACACCGCAAGGCATCAAGAACTTCAGACACTCGCATGAAAAAGATGCCATCTGATATTCATTAAGCTTTCATAGATGTCTCTTTAAATCTATTTACTGAGCTTCATCCTCACCCGACAGGCAAACCACAGGTTTTCTAGCTAGGCCGGGATACACTGGACCTGAGCACCGCGGACTGAAGTGCAAGTAAGAGATATCAGCTCCTCCCAAGGCCCATCTTCTAGCGGGCGTATTTCTTTGAACTCTTGAGCAATTCGGCATGTCGTATAGGCCGCCTCGGCTAGACTTAAGTGTTGGCCTGGGCAGTTGCGTGGACCCATGCCGAAAGGCTGATAAATCTGCCAGTTGTTCAGCAGTGATCAATAAATTTCATACCAACTTGTATTTGAGCTAGAATATGGTGTGCAAAACAATATTTCGTTTGAATACATTGTGAAAAATGAGGCTTGTCAGACTTGAAAAGAGGATTACGTACCCAGTTTGCCTTCAAGTTCTCCCATCGCTCTGGCTTATACTCTTCAGAATCTTCACCCCACCACTCTTTTCGTCGATGTAGGGCAGTGACGTGGAAAGCAATGTTAGTTCCCGCTGGTACCACAATAGGCGATTGCCCATCAGAACCACCACCGCGAGGCAGGACAGTATCACGAACGGCCATGCGCGTGTTCAAAGGAATGACCGGAAGCAAACGCAAGGTTTCCTTAAGACAAGCCTGCAGGTAGTTCATGCCTTTGAGTTGCTCATGCGTAGGGTTACCGCCCTCAAGGAATGCGGCCTCTTCCCGGATACGAGCCCAGACGTGTGGATGGCGCGAGATGAGCCAGAAGAGGTTGGTCATAAGAGCGGCAGTGGTGTCTCGCCCGGCAAAAAGAATGGTGGTCAGTTCGTCCAACATGACTGCGGGGTCTTCCGTGGCTTTGGCAACTGCCTCCAGGTAGATGGCGCGAGATGGCTTGGAATTATCCTCGGATAGCTTCGTGCTGTCACCATTCTGGTTGTGTTTCATCGAGAATCTCGTCCGGAAAGCAATGGCATCGTCGACAATGAATCGTCGCATAAATTTTCTGACGTGCTTGACACTGTTGTGATAGACAGGTTGGCTAACAAACTTGGTGAGCCAGACCAATAGCCAGGAAGCATGTCCACCCTCGGCCGAGTTGGTCATGTTGTCAAGAAGATCGTACTTGTCATCCTTGAGAAGCTCGATGGACTTGTTGAACATGACTTCAGACGTGATATCCACTGTCAAGCAGAGGAATTGGCGTGCAAGATCGATTTTGAATTCGCCTGCGGACTTGACATTGCTGATTAACTGACTGACATGGCGTTCGTACAAAGCTGTGTTGGTGTATTGTTCCTTGGAGAAGCTGGGGCGAAGCATGGCTCGTTTCTGTTCCCACTCATGGCCATTGGCAAGCAGAACGCTATGGCGACCTAGTAGCGGAAGGAACGCTAGTTCACGCCTATTGTCCACTGCAAAGTCTTCAAACCTGGTGGTGTGCATGGCTTTAAGATTCTCAGGATCACATGTACTGATGACGTCTGTAATGTGAAGGCGAGTGTAGTATGTAGTGCCGCATTTCTGATATTGTTCTCGAATCCAGTCAAGAAGCCTTCGACGCTTAGCGGCTTGGTTCAAAGCCCACCAATAATCCAGGCCTAAGAATGGATCTTTGAGAGGAAATCGGATGATGGGTTTGCAGCCATTTGCCTTTCCAAATTGCCGTAGTTTATAAGCATAATGAAGACGGCGAACGACTAGCCAAGTTATAGTTAAAATAACAAGACTGGGAATGAGAGTAATAGCCATGGTATGGGCTGAACAAGAGACTGAAAGATAGGTATGTGTGAGTGTTCCTGTAGGAGGCAGAGGAGTTTGAGTCTTCGTCTGTTAAAAGCACAGAGAAAGAGCCGTCCAAGGCAGTCGCCCCCGACCTACCGACGTAGTAGCCACTCTTCCGTGTGATTGACGTTTCTAACTAGCACTGAACAGGTGAATTGACGCGTAATCAGAGAGTTCGGCGGTGAAGTGTTAGACCAATTGTCGACCTCAACGATTACGCTGAATTCCTCTTGATAGACTATGAAAACTTTCATCCTTCTAATTCAGGGGACCTTCCCTGTTTGTGGGCTGAAACAACTTACACTCTATACCGTAAGGTAGCGTAGCCCCACTATCAACCCTCTACTAACGCTGTAATCCTGCGTGCGTGGGTGGCGGTCCACGGATAATTATGCAGTCCTATGTCGTATTCCCGCCCCCGCGATTCGCGTCCGGGTTTAATACAAGATAGGAAAATCTGTCTCAACGGTGAAACTCCCATGTAGGTGCTGATCTTCATCATGCATGCACATGAATCAGCTATCTAGCGGGTAGGGCTACGTCTCCTCACCGGTGGCACACTTGTGACTACAGCACGAGTTTGATGGCCTTTATGCCCTGGCATCATTCAGCTTCCATGAAGAGAATAAATACCCGTAGTATCTGGATCAGATATCTGTGAACAATCCATCCCCCGCTGTTTTATCGTTGTGTGACTCTCAGATTCATCACTTGTTTTCACTTCATTTCGGGTCCTTCAATATCATCATGAAGGTCCATTCAAGACCCAATGCTCAGTATGCAGCAGCCGATAAGACCGTCCAGCCATATGTGCACTCCAGATCCTCTACCTGGACTGTCCTTACCAAATGGCTTCCAACGGGTGATGAAGATAGCAGCTGGTGGTGGAACTCTTCCGGCAAGCAATTAGCAGCAATCCTTGCTGCCGGTGGCTACGATATCCGCGAACAATACGAAGCTCTTCTGTTCTTTTACCGAATGGTGGTTCCCGGTCTTGGACCTCGCCCTATGTCAGGGGACTTCTCATGGAAAAGCTTCATGACGGACGATTTCTCCCCCATCGAATACAGCTGGAAGTGGGGAAAGAACAACAAGGCGCCGGAAGTACGTTATGGTATTGAAGCCGTCAGCTCCCATGCGGGGTCTGCTATTGACCCGCTAAACCAAATGCCAACACTCGCGCTGCTTGAGCAGATGAGAGAGTTTATTCCAAACGATGTCGACCTCACTTGGTTCCACTACTTCCAACAAGCCATATTTCCAGGAGAAACGATCTCAAGCCTTCTCAGCGATGGATCATTGAACAGATCATCTCTATTCCTGGCATTTGAGATGGTTCGTGGCCGGATTGCGGTCAAGGCATACTTCATTCCGGTGGAGCTCCCAGGTGGACCCAGTGCAGCTGAGCAGATCGTCAATGCGATAGCTTCAGCCCCCGGAACCAAGGGTATGAAATCCTCCCAGGCCCTCGAAGTGATGAATTCTTTTCTGCAGGATGCTGATGCCGGAGCATCCTTGACCCCATTTATGTTGGGAATCGACTGCGTAAAGCCGGCCGAATCTCGCTTGAAGGTTTATGTGCGCTCACCGCGCACGTCATTCGAGTTTGTCAAGAAGGTGATGACACTGGGTGGCAGGCGTGGTACTGGTGGTGCATTTGATGATGTTGCAGCCCAGTTCCACGATCTATGGAACTTGACCCTTGACTTGGGGCCAGAAGTTCCTGCGGACCGGGATTTACCGAAGCACAACCACGTCACTGCAGGAACCTGCTTCTATTTCGATGTCGGGCCTCAATCCTCTGTTCCGGACGTTAAAGCTTACATTCCGGTGCGCCACTACGCTAAAAGTGATCGGCAGGTAGCATTGGGGTTGACTCGGTTCCTGGAAAAGCATGGGCGGGCCGATTACGCCCGTAAGTACATGCAGACGGTGGAGTCATTGGCTACTAGGACCGGAGCTTGCAATAATACAACAGGGGTACAGACGTACATCTCATGTGCGTACAAGGAAAATTATGTTTGCATGACATCTTATCTTAGTCCGCAGGTGTTTCATGCGGAGAGGTGGGGAGTATAGTCACATGTTCTAGCTAGTTTCCTCATCACAATACAACATTGTTCTGGATCTTACATAGCCTGCCGGGCAGCTTTGAATCGAGTAATATCTGCGCCGCCACCCCGATACCTGTGCCCACAATCCTCCTATCGCAATTTTCGAGTAAAGCCAAGATCTACAGTGTAGATGGTAGATCAAGGAACGAATTGGGCGCCTTGATGCCTATGGCGCTAGCCGCAAAGGGAAGGTTGCGCGCTAAGAAATTGTCTGTGAACCTGCGATGCCCCGGAACCTGGGACATGGGCTGGGACTGCCAAGTCCTCTCAAGCTTTCATAGCCTTTGCTATGTTCTCTCAAGCTTTTGTAGCGTTGGTTAGCCTGTCCTTATCCACCTAACCTTCGTGCCACACAAACAACCCATTGCCATGGAGAAACCAAAGGAAACATTGGAGAAGTCAAACCCCCAGGGTCTGAATTTATCCATTGTGGAAATAGGAGTTTTAGAAAGGCAGCGCAGTGGAGATGTTTCGGACCCCGCTAAAGATGACTCCGCGTTCCTCTCCGTCCTGAAGTATGCATCGCCGAGGGAAAGGTTTGCACTGGTAGTAGGATGCTTGTGTTGTATTGTTGGTGGTGCTCTTAATCCACTCCTTACTGTGAGTTCTTACAATTCATTTTCTCTCGTAGCGGATGGAGCGCGCAACTGATTTACTAAATTTCTCAGGTCATTTACGGCCAGCTCGTGGGTACCTTTCAGTCGTTCACCAATGACGAAATTCCCGGGTCCCGGCTCTCGAGCGAAGTGTCTCGGTTCTCTCTCTACTTTGTTTATCTCGCAATTGGCATGTTTGTCTTCACATACGTAGCCACTGTCAGCTTTTTCCTTTGCGGCGAGAAGATAACCCAGCGCCTTCGTCTGTCATATCTTCGCTCAGTGCTACGGCAAAATATGGCCTTCTTCGATGTTTTGGGTTCGGGAACTGTGACAACGAGCCTCACTTCTGACGTGAACCTTGTTCACGACGCTCTTTCAGCCAAAGTATCACTCACTCTCACCGCCGCCGCTACATGTGTAACAGCCGTAATTATCACATTCATAATGTATTGGAAGTTGGCACTCGTTCTAGTCGCCGGTACCGTCATTACTATGACGCTGATTAATGTTATCGGCACCCGATTCGCCGTGCGCTTTAATCGGCGTGCTCTCGATGCTACAGCTAAAAGCAATGCTATAGCCGAAGAAACATTACAATCTCGCAAGCATGTAGCCGCATTTGGCATTCAAAAAGAGCTAGGAAACAAGTATGCCGACTATCTACGCCAAGCGAAAGGACATAGTCTTCGCGCTCGCGCAGCGGTAGCCTCGACTATAGCAGGCTTTATGGGCGTTATGTATCTGAGCTCAGGTCTTTCGTTTTGGCAGGGCTCAAGATTTCTCGTTTTGGGCGAGATATCAGCTTCCCACGTAGTGACTTGTTCTATGGCTGTGCTCATTAGTGCTCTAACCATCGGGAAAGTAGCGCCAAATGCACAAGCATTTGTTAGTGGTATTTCCGGGGCCAGCCGCCTACTGGAATCCATCAGAAGAGGTTCACCGTTGGACCCATTGAGCTCAACAGGTCAAATTCCCCAACAAGTCCAAGGTCAAATTGAGCTGAAAGGTGTGCGGCTTGTTTACCCATCAAGACCAGATAAGCTTGCTCTGCGTGGAGTAGACATCGTGTTCCCGGCAGGAAAGAAGACGGCAGTTATTGGCCCTTCAGGCTGTGGAAAAAGTAGTATCGTTGGTCTCATCGAGAGATTCTACTCCCCTATTTCAGGATCAATTTGTAAGGCATTTCTCCACATGCTCGAATTGACTTTTCGCTCATCGATTACTAGCTCTTGATGGTGTTAACATTTGTGATATTAACCTTCAGTGGCTCAGACAGCAAGTAGCTCTTGTAAGTCAGGAACCAGTCCTTTTCAAGGGAACAGTGTTCGACAACATATGCAATGGCATTGTCAGCAAGATGGCCGACATTCCTAGCGAGCAAAAACGTGTGGACAAAGAGACGTGCGAGCTGGTTTACGGGGCAGCGAAGATGGCTAATGCTCATGAATTCATTCTCTCTCTTCCGAGAGGTTATGATACAGATGTGGGCGAAATGGGGGATCAACTCTCTGGAGGACAGCGTCAACGCATTGCAATTGCTCGTGCTATTGTCGGAAATCCTCAGATCTTACTTCTCGATGAGGCCACTGCGGCACTGGATACTGCATCGGAGCAACATGTCCTAGATGCCTTGAAAACTGCATCGCGCGGCAGGACTACCATTTTCATAACTCATCGTTTGTCGTCGGTTCGGGATGCTGAACAGATTGTCGTCATGTCTGAAGGTCAAGTCGTTGAAACAGGCACACACGAGTCATTAATTGCGCAGAAAGATGGTGTTTATGCTTCTATGCTCGATAGGCAGCGTATCCTCGGTTCTAATGGTACTTCTGAAGTTGTCGACAACTTTCATAGCCAGGAAATATCAGACGGAAGCTCTAAACCTTCTACAGATCGTTATCATGACAATAGCGAGCAGGCTCCAACTATATCACGAACAGCAGAAACCACTCCTAATAGTGGTTCACCATCGAGCCCAGCCAGAAAATCACCAGAAGTCAAATATCCGCTCTCCGCGCTACTCAAAATGTCGTTTTCACTCAACAAATCAGAGATGCACTGGGTATTACTGGGAGTTACATGCTGCTTATTATCCGGAGCCTTGATTCCAGTCCAATCATTGTTCTTCGCACACAGCATTGATGCTCTATCGCTACCTCCGCCTGATTATTCTGAACTGCGCTCAACGATAGACTTTTGGTGCCTTATGTACTTGATGCTTGGATTGGTAGCTTTTCTAACCTGGGGTATTCAAGGCTTCTCTCTAGCATACTGTTCTGAGGCCCTTGTATATGCTGCTCGCATACACGCTTTCCAGTCAATACTTCGCCAAGACATGGCGTTCTTCGGTCGCTCAGACGGTTCGGACAGCTCGAAAGGCCAGCAACAGCATCAAAATACTACAGGCTCTCTGATGAGTATTCTAACTACGTCAGCAACGCAGCTTGCTGGCTTGGGGGGTGCAGTTCTATCCACTATCCTGACTGCCTTCGCCACACTCGCAGGAGGCATTATCCTAAGCTTTATTATCGGCTGGAAACTGGCTATCGTATGCACTGCAACAGTTCCAGTAGTTCTGACCTGCGGCTGGCTACGTCTTCGCGTCCTCAGTAACATGGAGGCAAATGCCAAGGCCTCCTACGCAGAATCGGCCGCCTATGCTAGCGAAGCTATCGCATCTATTCGTACTGTGGCGGCTTTTTGCATGGAGAAACACATAACTAAGTCATACCACAATATCATCAACCGGACTGCCGCGAGAAACCGCAAATCAATACTTTATTCCAGCGCCCTTTATGCAGCTTCGCAGTCTGCAGTATTCCTGGTCGCTGCACTAGGATTTTGGTATGGTGGAACTCTTATAGCGGACCATAGCTACTCGATGCTGCAATACTTTGTGTGTTTTGCCGCACTGGTATCCGGCAGCCAGTCTGTTGGTGCGGTATTTAGCTTTGCTCCTGATCTGAGCAGAGCCATGACCGGTGCCCAGGAATTTAAACGACTGTTCGATACGATACCTACCATTGACATTTGGAGTAAGGACGGGATCGAAATCTGCGCGGAGAAATGCCAAGGTGCCATTGAGCTCCAAGATGTCTCTTTCAGTTACGAGGACCACTCTGGGGCCGCTGACGAGCAAAATTCCACTACACCCCGTATGGCACTGAGTAACTTCAATCTCAAGATCGCGCCCAGGCAAACAGTAGCACTTGTTGGGCATAGTGGATGCGGCAAGAGCACTGTAATTTCAATGCTGGAACGGTTTATCGATCCGACTACGGGTAGTATTACGCTTGATGGCGTTAATTTACGAGACTTGAACTTAAAAAAGTATAGGTCCCTAATATCACTTGTGGGACAGGAACCAGTACTTTATCAAGGGAGCATCCGGGAAAATCTGACATTGGGTGTTGGAAGAACAGATGTATTACAAGAGGATATTGAGGATGCCTGCAACCAAGCAAATATACTTCGATTCGTGCAGAGCTTACCGGACGGTTTCGACACCGAAGTTGGCAGTCGTGGGGTCATGCTTTCAGGTGGTCAGAAGCAAAGGATCGCAATTGCTCGAGCATTATTGCGGAACACGCCGATTCTACTCCTCGATGAGGCTACATCAGCGCTTGACGGCGAGGCCGAAGCGGCCGTGCAAGAGGCACTTGATGCAGCTGCTCACAGTCGAACCACCATAGTAGTTGCTCATAGGCTGAAGACTGTTCGCGATGCCGATTTAATTTGCGTCATGGAGCAGGGAAGGATCATCGAGAAAGGGACTCACAATCAACTCATGGCTCAAGGTTCGACATACGCAGGAATGGTGCAGCTTCAAAGTCACGAGGACTTGAGCTAGGGGTGTAGTTGGAAATAGCCCTAAAACACGTTTCTGTGTGACAAAATGGCTTTCGCCACTTGCACATCGCCTACTGTTCGGCCTCGGAGTAATTTCTAGCTAAGCTTACCAACAATGCAGCTGTTTGCATTATTTACTCAATCGGGTTATAACGGTGCTAAGGCAAAATGTGGTCTCCCCCCTAATCATTATCCCCTACTAGCGTGCGCCACCACCCTCTAGCCGTATCAGAACTTGGGGAATGCTTTTCTTCGCAGTAAATCCGAAAAAACAGACCCCTACAAGTCCCCACAAAACGACAGGGGATAATGATTTGGGGGGACCACAGTATTTGCATGAATTGCACAAGCTACGTCAAGCTTTTCGCAAATGTCTTATCTCACCATCCTGATCGGGGACGTATGGGTATGTACCTCGTATATGCGTGCAACGTCTGATATTGTAGACCGCATGGAATACTCAACGTGTATAGATTAACACTTGATTGGGTCGGGACTTTCCGAATTACCCGCGTGGTGGGTGGAGGCAAATAAGATCTACAATTTCTTCATCGTGAGTTAGTATAAGATCTACAATGCCTCCGAGATGAGCTAGAGGCAATTCCACACCGCCTCCGTGGCAAGTCAGGGGCTAAATCCTACCTGCCTAGCAACCCCACTGTCTCTTCCGTCGGTACGTGCGCCGTAGTTGGGATTCCGTATGTCTCTATGCTACCAGGATAAGTTACGACGAATATTATGTGTAACATGTCATCTGACATCTTTTTTGCAGACTTTTGTGCCAGCAGTCGAGGGACAATCCTCGAATGCAAGGTCCCTGCAATTCCGTAAATTTTAGGCGTCTAAACGATTCTTGCAATTTTTACGCATACCGTTCATTCTCAACAAGTCCCCGTGCTTTAGTAGAAACATGACTTTTTCAACCGGACCTGATTTTCCCGCAAACGGAAAATTTGTTGCGAAGCAACCAGAGCTCAACTGCTCCTTTGGCGGGTGTAGGTGAAGACTTTTCAAGTAAAGTTCTTTACTAACAAATGCTAGACTCTTACACTACGCGGACGAATGTCATTGGAAAAGATGAACGCATCGAATCCGGCATTACAGTTGTTCATGCCATCATCAAAAAAGCTTCCCAGTCGACTTTCCAAGCTCCAAGGCCCAATAATCCCAATTCTTGTAGCAAATTTGGCCCTCTTTTTCTCCCTAGCGACCAGTATGAAAGTTACGCAGCAGCCCAACGCTTACAATTTCTGTCGGACTGCTTGGAACAAGCTTCAACCCCAAACCAGGATGAGGTCCAAATACTAATTTTCCTACCATCACGCGCAGGCCACCTTGTCCGATCGGATATCCTAGAGATTCGCCTTGCTGGTTGTCCGGGAATCGCAAGCTATGTCAACCTAGTCAGTCCTACCAAACACTTTAGTGAGAAAGATATTCCGGTTTCACTAGAACTACCAACAGATGAATTGCTCAACATGTGCATTGGGGTAGCCAAGATGTCGAAGGACCCATTCGGTGCTATTCCCAAGCTCGACCAGGAACTTTCCATGCGTTTCTCCCTAAAAATGATGCAAGAAAACCTACGCCCGCGCCGAACTCTTGCTATCCTTGAATGTGGCAAGAGCCCTGCAAGTGGTGCTGGGATCTTCAGTGCAGCCAAAGCTCTTAACATCGGCGTTGTAGCGCTTGACAAGCCTGGCCATTGGACTTCCAAAGATGAATATGCTTCCTGGCGCGATGCATACATACCAATTGACCGGACACCAGATGATGGTTTAGCAGATAGGATCGTTGCCGCCCTCCAAACTTACGGTAAAAGAGTGGACGGCATCGTTAGTTTCTTCGACCCGTTACTCTCAGCCACAGCGGCGGCGGCTGCAACACTTGGGCTGCCCACGGCCCCCACCGAAGCCTTTAAGATTGCCACAGACAAGCAGCTGACGAGTGAGTTTGATGGGCGCACAGCATATCGTGTCTCAAGCCTAGAAGGTGCTCTCGAGGTTGTGCACCAGAAGCTTAACCCATCTTTATCAACAACGAGTGGACTTCAGCATGCAGAAGATCTATCATACCCACTCATTGTAAAGCCATGCGCTGGTTGGGGCTCGGAAGGCGTTTTCCGAGCAAATAATGAGACCGAGCTTGTACGCGCGGTCAACTCTATCGATTTCGATCGCCATGGTAGTGAGTTTGTGATTGAAAAATACTGTGACGGGCCGGAGGTGGATGTCAATATTGTTCTCTGCGACAATGAACTACTGTTCTTTGAAGTTTCCGACGATCTTCCTAAAGACGCTGATCTATCTACTCCGAGCCCAGGCGGTAATAGTACACAAGGAACTTTTATCGAGCTTGCTAATGTACTGCCTTCGGCACTACCTCGCAACGAGCAAACCCTACTGAAAGACTCGCTATGCGATACGTTGCGTCGCCTGGGCTTTTCATCGGGATTCTTTCACATGGAAGCACGAGTGCACAACTCACGCATGAGGTATGGTAGGAATGCAGACGGTGTAATTGAATTGGAACCGAAGGACATTTCCGATACTTCACAGGATCCTTCGACATGGCTCATTGAGATCAATGCCCGCCCCCCTGGCTTGCAGGCAGCATGGGCCTCACGGAACACCTATGGAGTAGACTTCTGGGGGCTATCACTAACTTTGGCACTCGATGACAAAGACACGGTGCGTACCCTTGCAGCACCCTTTGGGACAGAACACGGCAACCAATATTGGTGCCAGATCGTTTTCGTCCCTGTACCCAAAGGAGGTGTCTTTCAATCGGATGATGTCTGTAAAGAACTTGGAGAGCGGCGACCAGACTTGGCAAAGCATATTTCACGTAGCCTCTGTTTCTTCGAAAGAGGCCAGGCTGTACCAGATCCTAGCGAGGGTTTGTTGACGTGGGTGGCGTATTACCTTGTGTTTTCTAGAGAAAGCCGCCAACACGTCATGGCGCTTGCTGATGAGGTGATGAAAGAGACTGTATTTAGTATTGCTTGAGGGAGAAAGCGGAAACCTCCACTCTAATAGCATATCGTGTTTTAGAACTAAACTGCAGTGTCTGAAAATATTATTCTAGATGTATAATTTCGCAACCTAATGATTGTGAACCATGTTTTGTGAAAGTTCTGTTTACCGACACTGACCTACTGGATGTACATCAAACTTAAAAACGGTAACGGTATGTACAGCGCCGTATATAACCGGTGGCTTGTTTCAAAATATGGCTCCTTCCTAAAAAAAACCAGTAAGCAGCATGAAGGAATGACTAGGTCGGAGGATCTTTCCTAACGAGACACTGGCTGACCGCGGGGAGTGGCCCACCTGTGTTGCATAACCTTAATATCTTATCGAACCCGCTTTCCGCCACTGCAGCATTCTTCACGCTTTCTACTTCACATTTTCATAGGATACTGTGAAGGCAGTATTCTCGAAACGTGGGCAGGCCAAGGTTGCTGCATAATGGCTGCTCTTAGGCGATTCCTTTGGACGGTTGGTAACGAAGACGACATCTCGACCGAAGAGATCAGAAAAACCAATCTACAAATTAGCGATCGAGTCTATGTAGACGGTGTACGGATCAATCAGGATGGCAATGGTGCGCCGATCGAGCAAGCAAGTCCATTGGGATATCACGTGGGCTGGGTAAGCCACTCTGAATATCAAGTCAACACCGCAATACTAAACCCATCGTGTAGTTTTCCATAATATTCCTTAATGTTTCACAAATGGTTGGCACGGGGGTATTTAGTACTCGTGAGTTGTCAAAATAGCTTAGCTTGTCCTTTACTAATTATACAGCCTCAACCATACTGAAGGATTTGGACTCGGTCGGCCTTAGCATCATCTATTGGGTAATTGGTGCTCTTATTGCTGCTGGTAAGATTCTTACTGATCTGATGTTTCCGTTCACGATGCTGAGTTGACGGGTAGCTGGGCTTGCTGTGTATCTTGAATATGCTTCGCTCTATCCCAACCGCTCTGGAGGTCAGGTTGCCTATCTGGAGCAAGCCTATCCACGGCCAGCCTTTTTATTTCCGACAACCTATGCATTCTTTGCAATAGCCCTATCTTCCTCCAGCAGCAATGCAGTTATTCTTGCGCGGTATATTTTCCGTGCTGCAGGTCACGAAGCTACAGAGTGGGAGAACAAAGGAGTTGCAATGGGTTTTTACACCCTCCTCGCGGCAATTTGCATCATCTCTAATCGCTGGTCAATCAGGGCAGCAAATCTCATCGCTGTGGTAAAAGTTGTAATTCTTTTGTTCATCGTCATCACAGGCTTTGTCGTTCTTGGGGGAGGGACAAGAGTGAAGGACCCCCATGCCAACTTTCGCGGCTCATTCACAGACATCCATCCGACTGGGAATGGCATAGTCAATGCCCTAGTCAGCGTGAACTTTGCTTATCAGGGCTACAATAACGCCTTTAATCTTGTAGCTGAAGTTAGAGTATGTATCCGTATGACAGAGATCACTGCCACGAAGTCTAACCACCAAGCAGAGACCAATGCGAACGCTCAAGCTCGCAGCTCCTATATCACTATTGGTCGTAGCCACTCTCTACGTTTTAACCAATGTAGCCTTTTTCGCCGCGATCCCAAAGGCCGAGATCGTCAAGTCGAACCAGCTCACTGCAGCGCTTTTCTTCGAGGCAGTGTTTGGTCCTGGTGCCAAAGGCCTTCCTGCCTTGATAGCTGTCTCAGCAGCTGGAAATATCCTAGCCATCATCATCGGTTCAAGCCGCCAGATTCGCGAATGCGCCCGCCAAGGCGTTGTTCCTTGGTCACACATCTGGGTTTCAACCCGGCCTTTTGGAACGCCAATTGGCCCCATATTCCTAAAATGGGCTGCGACTATGATTGTGATAGTGGCACTTCCATTCGGAGACGCATTCAATTTTGTCGTTGACCTTCGTTCCTATCCTGACTGTAAGTGCTTTTCTTTTCTTTTCTTTTCTTTTTTTTTCAAATATCTTGGGAAAATGCAGGCTAACTCGTCGCTAGCGATCTTTTTGTTCCTCACGGTCGTTGGCATCTACGTGACCCGCCACCGCCGGAAGAAGCAAAACCTACCACCGCCCGAATTTCAAGTCTGGCACATTGCGACCATGTTCGCGATGTTGATCTGTGTATTTCTCCTCGTCATGCCGTGGTATCCTCCCAAGAACGGCGGGGATGTGAGTTTTTGGTATGCCACCTATTGCGTTGTAGGGATTGGCCTCATTCTGGCATGTGGAGCTTGCTACACCCTCTGGATCTGGGTGTTGCCAAAGGCTCGTGGTTACCAGATTCGCGCAGAAACGCTGGTTCTTCACGGAGATGGCAGTGTTACCCATTGCTTACGGAAAGTTCCAAACAACCAAATTGAAGAGTGGGATAGGACACACGATAGCGCTGGTAACTTGTTAGAAGGAGACGGATTTGAGTCAGAAGGAGATCAAGCAAATAATTTGGTTAAGAGGGTTAAAGTAAAAGGTATAGACGATACAGATAGCTAAGATCGTCGGCGGTCAGGTACATAGTGTTGGATATGTGAAAGGTCTAGATTATGTGACATAGGTCACGTGCATTCACTCGGGTATAACCCATTTTCGCTTCGATAGATCAGTACAATCAATCATTCCGTTCCTTTCACATACCTCCCATCGGCCCTCAGAGTGCACTGTTTAGCTTATAGAAGCGTCCCGCCAGCCGCGGAAGGTCTCGAGAATCCGAAGCTTGTTTCCCGTTGTTTGCGGTGGATTCATCAAAGGATCCTAGATCTTCATAGACACAAACGCCTAAAGGCGTATTTTGTTGCGTCGGAGTGACTTGATTCAAGTGAGTGTCATAAATAAAGGTAGCTAGTTAAAGTTCAAGGCAGATGTCAACGTGTAACATGAGAAATGTCCACAACCCCTCAAAAACTTATAGCTTGTGACGTTTAACTCCATAGAAAATTTTCTTTTTCTTTTTTGATCCTACCATACGACAGAACACATTAGGATACCAGTCAATCAAGTAAAGAAGGCTAAATCAGCCTCCTCTGTGATTCCAGGTCTAGTAAAATTTCATATATCGAACGAGAGGCGTGCTTCTAAGGTGAGGCGGTAGTCAAGGGCGTACACCTAGCCAAAGCTCAGCTACCCAACCAACCAGACGCGTATAGGGGGGATTAGAGTGGTATATGCATACGTACCTGGCAGGCGCTCTCCTCAGCCGGTAGTCTGAGACCGTTCTCGAACTCGTCTACGCTGCCGATAGTGTGTCCGCCGCCGTGGAAGTAGATGAGCGTACCGACTTCCTCCTTCCTCTTTTCTTCGCCGCTCGTGGGGTACACTACCCATAGTAGGGATTCGTGATCGGCTTTCTAGCATTGCAGAAGGGGGGTTTTCGTGTGGGAGAATGTGATTAGGGATACGGAGACTGGTAGGTAGGCTACTGGCTTTTGAATACTAGAATTAGCAACGTTTTCCCTTCGCTGGTGAATGTTTACTGCTAATTCCGATGGTACTTATTCGTTCTAGTCCCATTTTTCGTTGCGATATTTACTTGATAAGCTTTACATCGTGTTCGGTGTGCCCGATATGCCGCTCCAGAAGCGTGGATCATGAGGTTTACTATGGATCTAGTGCGCCAACCAAACGTTAAAATTAGTGTATTAAACCATAGTTCACGCTAATGCAGGGAGTGATCGACGGCGTTCCCTTTGGCAGTCTAGGTATAAACTTCAAAGTAATCTAAGAGATATGTGGGACGGTAATAAAAAGATTTCGATCGATATTAAAGCCATCTCAATTTTAGAATTAAAAAAAGCCTCTGGACTTGCAAAGAGGTGACAGAAGTGCGATGTTTAGTGGTAACAAGAACAGCAACGCTCACTTCGTACACTGATACTAGAATCCGCGATAAAATATGTCGATCGACCTTAGCCTTAAAAACGGATGCAAGCTAAGAGTATCCCTGATTGTTTTAGGAACTGGTTAAAATCTTTTCCAAGTATGGAAATAGACCGAAGATGATCCGACCTAAGCACCTTTTCAAGGCAGCGGAATCTTCAACAAGTATGTTCCATCAGCTTAGAACTCGATAGCGCTAGTATAGAAGATCGTCAGAGACATCCCTCTGAAGTCTGATACTTGGTAAAAATACACTGGAGGCCATAAAAAAAAATAAGGCAACCCTGTCATCTACATGGACTGGAGGGTCTTTAGGCCGGCCAAAAGCTTCAAGTAAAATGCAATTGACAAGTGCCACAGCACAAGCCAGGTTCGGAGAAAAGACGAAACATAGGTAAAACAACATAATTGAGGAGAGAAAAACCAAATAAAGTATGGGTAAGCGAGAAAAAATAAAATATTCCAAACGCCATCGCCGATATCGGCAGGAATAGCTTTTACAGACCTATGCGACGGATCATGTCTCGTGACTCACTCTCGGGAAGTTCGTTTCCATGGATGGTGATGCGACCCTCTTCTACTTGCACCAGGTCGGGCTTGTCTAGGCTGTCATGCATGTACCGCAAGAAGGAAAGAATGCCGTTCTCGAATTCCTCGTACGGATGTCTTTCTCGAGCACTTTCCATTGCACGCAGGAATGAGGTAGATGATTCTGGTCGGGGTAGAAGCTAAGTTGTGTTAGCAGTGCGCTCTTTAGGAAGAAGTAGCAGAGTCTACCTCATCGATGTACTTCTTTTTGATAGCAGACCAGGCAGGCAGTTGTACACGAGGGTCACCCTCGATACAGAACAGGCTGCGCATGGCATCGATGTCGTTGCCATCATCGGGCCGCCGGGATGTACCAGGACAGCCAAACGCAAAGATAGTGTTAAACGTTTCTTCCCCGTATGCCCCGTTACGCAGGTACTCCTCAACAACAGCTTGAACTAGCGGAGAGGCGGGATAAGCATGTTTCGTTTATGCAATGCTGATACCGGGTTACTCACGCATGAGCTGTCCCAGCAAGTCCATCCATTCCTCAGTGGGCAGCCAGTCGCCGAGCTGAACCCGGGCCGCGGTGAGTTCCACAAAGAGTGGGAGCAGACAATGGAGCGAAGGGGTCCCGTCAACGTCGGTGACCCATCGTCTTCGCTCCGGCGGTTGACCGATTGCGCAGGCCAAAGCATGCCTGTTCTCGGCTAGAGCGCCATCCGACAGAGGGAACTCGCTGGCCGCGTCGAAGGCACGATGCAGTGCAGGACCATGGGATGTCTGCTGCTTCCAATACAGGCCCCGGGTCCTATTTTGGGCGCGGAGCTCGTGGAGCGACTCGGTGCTCGTCCACGTCTGCTCATGGTTCAGACGGTGGGTGAATAACAGCGCAAACTGCAGCAGCCGCGAGCGGAAGGCGGCCTGGTTGTTGAGGCGTCGGCCGCCGTGTTTGTGTTTGAGAAAAGTCCTCCATTCTGCATGCGCCATCAGCAAAGGGTGCATGGTCGGGGAAGTAGGCGCATACCCGCCGTCATAGTCACCAGGGCTGAGGGGAGATCTGATTGGTGAGCGTCCGAGGCAGCCTTCCATTCGAAGACGGCGAGGGTGGCTTTGTAGACCAGGAAGTCCATGATGGTGAGGTCGACGTCGAACTGCTCCTCGTCCTCGTTGTCCATGCGCCTGGTCAGGTTATAGAGGCCTGCCAGCGGCTCCCCGTGGCTTCCGCGGCGCTGCTGGAGCGACTCAGCCAGCTCTTTCTCCATGTCCAGCATGTCGGTGTCGTCCGGACGGCCCATGGTCGAGGGAGAAGGGGTTTGGCGGTCTGGCAGACGGAGGATTGGCGGGCGGAGTGAAGGCGCAAGACAACTCACAGGGCGCCTGCAGGCCGAGGGCTACCAGAAGACTTATAGGCAGCCCCCAGGACATCGCGAAGGGCTGCGCAGCGGGCCATGGTCAGCTAGTGCATGCCCTGCGCCGTGTCAAGCTCCCTCTCCATCCTTCGCCAGCATGCGCACGCGAGACGGGTACCCCTGGGCAGCAGATCAAACCCTTGGTGAAGGAGAACGACTGCTCGCATTGCGCGAGCCCCCACCTGCAGCGGCAGCAGCAGCCCCACAGCGGACCAAACAGTGCTCAGACCGTCAAGCCAACAGCGTGCAGGCGTCGAGCGATGCGCTCCTCGGGAGCAGAGGGCCTCGAGCGCGGCGTTGGTGTCCGGATGCTCCGCCGTCGTTGTCGTCGACGTTCAGTGCGCGGCCTAGCGCGGCCCTCGCCGTCCCCGCCGTCCCCACCTCGACGTCTCTTGCAGCGCGAGCCGGCCTGTCTCCTCGCCCTTCCACGGGACTCGCTGGGAGCCGCAGGAAGCAATGTCCTGACGATGCTCTCGAGAACGCCTGCCCTTGTCCTCTGCTCCTCCGGCCTCGTGCCCTTCTCCCCAGCGCCCTCGCCCGCCCAGAAGTGCACGACGTCATGTCGCCATGCACCCTCGTCCAACCACCTCCACCTCCACCTTCACCCCCGCCCCCCGCGCCATCTGCGCACCTTCGCCCAACATGCGCATTGCGAGGAGCCTGATCTGAGCTGGCCCGAGGCAGTCCATCCCCACAGCGCTCCCACCCCGTACCAGATTCTCCGCTGTGAACGCGGCCAAGTCTACACGAAACACCGATTCTACTCTCTCGTAAAGCTGTACCACCCCGACCGCGGTGGAGCCTCCTCCCCCACTGCCCACCTGCCATCCCAGGTGCGCTTGGAGCGCTACCGCCTCCTCGTCGCCGCCCACTCCATCCTCTCCGACGACGCGAAGCGGAGGGCCTACGACGCCTGGGGCCACGGCTGGGCGGGCCATCACCGCACCCCGACCCATCCGTCTCAATACAAGTGGGCGCACGAGGAGAGGCAGTGGCCGCCGGGGCACGACCCGAGGTACAATGCCACCTGGGAGGACTGGGAGCGCTGGTATCAGCGGGAGGATGGCTCCGAGAAGGCAGACCCACGCGACATGTACATGTCGAATTTTGCTTTCGTGTCACTCGTCTTTGCCATCGTCACGCTGGGCGGCGTCATGCAAGGCACGCGCGCCAGCATCTTCACCTCGACGGCCATGGAGCAGCGTGACAGAATCCACAAGGAAGCGTCCATGGAGCTCGCTCGCTCCAAGCGCGCCACCATCTCCGGCGACCGCAACGAGCGCATCAAGACCTTCTTGGAGCACAGGGAGGCCGTCATGGCAGGCGAGGTCGCATACCAGCGTGCATTGCCACCCCCGGAGACATGCTCGCCTGACACGGTCCGAAAACAATAGCAGCAGCAGCAATGGATGGCCGACGTTAGGATTGAGAGGCTACGCGTACAGATCTTGTCAACTTCTTCTCAAAGCATAACGGCGTCAAGGCATGCCCAGACGTCAGATGGTGCACGTGTATACTATAGCACCGGCCTTTGCACATATGCAGCTGCTGTGACGGCAACATCCTGGTTGCTTAATGCGCTCGGACAGCACCCTACATCGACGTCGGTTGATGAGTGATGATTTTCTGCAAACTCAAATCCAACTTCAAAGCACTCTCATTCTTCAGCAGTATGATGTCGCGAGCCAGGGGCTTGCGTCTGCGACAGAAGCTTCGATAGCAGGCCCGGCTAATGGATCAAGCGGCTCCATTCACTGGACAGCTGCACGTGCCGCATGCGCATGCAGGTACACACATTTGCGCAATGGCCATGCGTCACCCAAGATCGCTGCAGATTTGCTCCCACCCAATGGAGCCCCCGGGTGTCGCATGCTCTGTACGACTTACATCAACTATATATATAAAAGCACAAGGGCCTTGGGTGTCCTTGGTGTCACGTTACAGCTATGTTGTACGACGTAGAGAAACGCAGCGAATGGGCCAACCCCCGCTTCGACAAGAGCAACCGACCCCCCCGTAAGCGGTTTTGTTCCTTGTCTCACAGTTGCCGGTGTTTCGATGAGAACCACGATCCATTTTGGGTTTGGTGACACACTCGTGCGCAGCAAGAGTAAGCGGGACCTGCGCGCCAGGGGACTAGCACCCTCGCAAGACCTTGAAACTATATCAAACGTTCTATACTCCACCATGGCGTGCCACAGCCCTTTGCCCAATCGCGTGCCTCTTCCGAGCCTTTATCCGGTTCCGCACAGTCTGGTTCTTGTGTGGAGTCAATGGAAGAGGGAGAGAGGTGGGATGTCGTTGGCATTAACTTGAATGTGGGGGCCGGCGGCACGCAAAAGCCTCAATTGCTTGGACAACCCGCGCGCAGGTTGTCGTACTGCGAGTCTGGATAAGACAGCCAATTGGGACATTTTTCGAGCCCGTCTCGGTTGGGTCCTGCGAGTTCCGCGACGACCTGTGAGGCAGATCAGCCACGGCTCTAGCTGGCGCGTTTGACAAGGTGGTGTGGAAACAACCCTTCGCCATGGGCAGAGCCCCCGAAGAAGAGAACGCATCAAAAGGAAAAAGAATTTTCTTCTGCAGACCAAGGGAAGGGGTGCTGCTGCTGGGGTATACGTACGTTGCTGACGATGCTTCGCTCATCCTGCCTGTCGCCTGAAAGCTCCCACCACATGGCTCCCCCCAGGTTGTGCTGCTTGATGTACTGCGCCTTTTTGCATGCCATGTCGAGCGTGTCATATGTCACCAGCGTTTTCGTCCCGTTATCATACGAGTAGCTGGCTCCGGCTTCGCCGTCGAAGCACTCATGCGCTCCCGGTTGAGGCAGGGCTTTGTAGTCCCAAACACCGGCTTCCCAGGAACCTTGTCCAGTGCCTTGGTACGGCTTACCAAGACCGTCGGTATTGGTGAAAGCACGGCCGTAGAGCGGCATCCCAAGCACGATCTTGTTGGCAGGAACGCCTTGGGCGACGTAGACGTCAATGACAGACTGCGTGTTGAACGGGGTGCAGCTGTGGCATGACGACGATGGGAAGAGATTGGCTTGGTGGCCGGCTGCTTGGTCCCAACTACCCGAGTAATCGTACGCCTGCATCGACTTCAGTACCCACGTGCTGGCAGTGTCCGACTACGAACTTACCATGAGGTTGATGAAGTCAAGAACCTGAGCCAATGCTCCCAAGGGCATATTCCTGTAATTGGACTCCCCAGCCGGCGCCGCAATCGTCAAAACAAAATGCGGTCTGGTCCCCGTCTCTCCCTCCAGCTTGGTCGCATAGGCATCCATCGCAGCCCTTATCTCGTGCAGCAACAACAAAAGCTGCTGCCCCTGCTCCGGGTTCTGGGGATACTCCCAATCTATATCGATCCCATCGAAGCCCAGATCCTTGATCAGCTTGACGCAGCTATCCGCGAACCGCTTGCGGCCCTCGGGCGTCGCGGCAGGGGCATCGAAGTGCTTCTGCTCGTGGGCATACGTCCACCCGCCAATCGAGAGCAGCACCTTGAGATTGCGGTTCTGCCGCTTCAGCAGGTACAGCTGCTTGAGGTTGCCGTAGAGATTGTTGCCCTGGTCGTTCCACGAGTCGCCGTCATAGTGGATCTGGATGTCGGACCAGGCGTCGGTGAGGACCACTTCGCCGTCGGGACGGTTGTCGCCGAAGCTGTAGAGCACGTGCGTCAGTTGGGAGGCCGGGACGTCCTTAGGGAAGTATTTGCGGCCGTAGATGCCCTACATGCCATTTCGTTAGTTGGGTCACGTGTGGTGGTGGTGGTGGTGGTGGTGTCTAATTCATGACTTGCGGCTGCTGCGTACCCAGTTTACAAAGTAAGCGACGGAGCGGTATCCCGGCGTGCTGGCCATTGCCTCGCTCGTGTATTTCGGTTGTGGGCGTGTGGAGGCGCTGGGTGTAAAGGGGTGCAAAGGGTGATCGGTAGCGGACTGGTTAGCACCGCATTAGCATACGCATATATAAACTCGTACAATCGCACCGCTCATGTGTTAGCCTTCTCTCCCAACTGGATTACTTACGCTAGGTATACCAAGAACTTTCGGCAAACGGCTACTAGTCGGAGCAGAAGAAGGAGCTACAGCAGCAGCAGCAGCAGCAGTAGTAGTAGTAGGCGTCGTGCTGTCGGATTCGTTTCTATCCGTCGTCGAGCCTGTATACTGGGACTGCTATTCGAATGGTAATTACCCGTTAGCCAAACTCGATGCGCGAATGTTATTTTTATTTGCAATGAAGTCTTTTCAGAAGGGGCGGGTAGAAGAGATTGGAGCTTTTTATCAGGTCTTTTTTCCTGCTCTGCTGCTGACATGCGAGTCGGGATGATGGAGGGGGGGAGGGGAGTGTATGTGGCGCTGCGGGGCGGAGCTAGGTGCGACTGCGCCACGCTACGTCACTGCTGGCTGGGGTGGGGCTCGTATACATCCCCTTTGCTATATTTATGTATTTGCCAATGCTTGTGTGGAGACAGGAAGGGATGGAGGTGAAGTTTTCCGGCCGTGTTTCTGCTCGCTGGCTTCTTTCTTGGGAAGAGGAGGGGGGATTGGGGGATGTGGTGAATGTAGGTAGCGTTGCACAGTGAGAGAGGAAGGGGGCAAATGTAGTATAAGGCTCGTATATGCGATTTCTTGGATTCTTCATGCAAAGCGCAGCGCAGATATCCTGAGAAATAGCCCCTGCACACGTACCAAGAAAGCACGCAATTGGTCGATTTGTTGCTGCAGCACAGCTATCTGCGAGGCGAAGGCAGGACACCAGGGACATGTTTGCTGAGTTGGAGGGAGACGTGCGGCAAAGATGTGAGGTAGGAGGAGTATGAGGAAGGAGAGGTGGACGGGCTTTGGTGAGTTGTCAGCCAGTTCGTCCGCCGGTGTGTCAATCGGTCTGCATGAGGGGACAGAGTGAGGGATCAGACATGAACTATCCCAGCTCTGTTCCTCTAGGGATAACAACAAGGGGAAGACATACCGCCATCATCCTTTTCCAAATTGCGACCAAAGTCGTAGAGAAGACTGCTTCGCTGCCCTGGCACTGAACAGCGAGAGGTCTCCTCTCTTTATGTGCCTCATTACATCCTCGCATGCATTCCCCATTCCACACGCTCTCCCCTCGGTTCCCCTTCCCTCCATCCATCTAGCCCGGTCCAGACTTCTCTTTCTACAAAAGGAGGCCAGGGCGCAGGTGGCACACATTTTGTTGCCATGCAAACATGTCCCTTTTTCCGGATTTCCCAAGGGCGGAGTACATGTGCGCTGAATGTGTGGAATGTATATGCGCCACAACGGCCATGCGACGCGTTGTTACTTGTAGAGAAAGGGAGAAGGGGTGGCGATGGAATGTAAAAAGCACAAGTTTCCTATTTCGTACCGCGTAGCTGTACTGGATATCAGATGGTCAAGCCCGAAGGATTTAGTGAGCTATCCCCGTGCAAACATAAAAATGCTATAGCAAAAGCCGTCCGACTGACCGTATCTTCGGTCTATAAGGTATTATATAGAATATAGAATAAAGGGTATTATCTTATATAGTTTAAGAGTAATAGGGTAAAATATAGTTATCTTATTAGTGTTTACCTATATATTAAGTTTTAAAATATAATTATATAAGCTCTTATAGATAATAAAGGGATACTTCCTATATTTTCTGGATAGGAACTCCTATTACTTACATTAAAATTAATAGAGAAATATTTAAAAGCTAAAGCCTATAAAAGTTATTTTGAGTCTATATATATATATATATATATATATATACGTTTTTAAAAAGCTAATACTAAAAGGAAAAGTTGGTATAAAGAGCACAGGATTTCGTAAGTATGTAGCGTTACATTTGATTTCAAGGCTAGCGCATCGCTTAGCGGAGGATTTTGTGCCTCTATCCAGTTTTCTACGAGTTTGTGAAGAGACGTTGGACTGCTAAGCTTCGAGAAGGCAGCCTCTTATGGTTCCCTTGGTTGAAGTTGTCCATGAACTCCATGAGCTTCCAAAATAGATTACACAAGAGTGAGGTTATAATCTCGTCCGAAGAGGACAAGATTATTACTCTTTTCCCCACAGGGTTTATTTAACGAGGCCTAGTCACCACTTTTCAGCAAGGACGTTGAGCAAGCTTTTCAGCTTCTCTCTCTCTTACATACATGCATGTACATGGCTCAAGCCAAGGGAGTTGTCAAATACTATCTTGTTATGTATTCAACTCTTCAGCTGAAGGGGGTGTGTAAGCCAGGGAGTCACATGAATCTTGGCTATCTACTCATGTATATATGTATAATCCCGCACAAACCTGATCCAAGATCAACACACACGAAACACACAGATCACACAAGACACAGCTATTATTAGTTGCTCCTACTGTTCAGGCTCACATGTTCTATGTATGAGAGAATTGGCGAGAAAATACATTCTTTACGTTTTAAGGTCATGTTAATTATTCAGCCTTCATAGATTTGAAGTCGATGTTCGAACATCGTATCTGCACCAGACGTCCTCCTTACACCCTTACCAGAATGGGAGCTTTATTACTCGTCCTTCGATAGCAATTACTTTTACCTATATGATTTGTCCTCCCTCACATTGCAGTTCCAACTCACTTTCTCTAAGATCAATCCCATTGCAAGCTGAACGACATCCATCTTCATTCTTGCAAGTTTTTCCTCCATCGTCCCCGCATTCCCCACACTATCCAGCTGCGCCATCTAGTTCAGATACAGCACATTTAGATACGATAACAACATCACTTTACATGATGGATAGCTCCACAGCATATTGAACGCCTCCGCCGCCTTGTCCTGGGTATACCATGGTGAGTACCCCGCATGATGCCGCATCGTCCTGGATAAGACGAAAAAAATCATTATGTCATCTAGCTGCGGTGCATTGCTTTTTAGAGTCCAGGATAGTCAGTTTGCAGTCATTTTAATGGTCCCCAATTCAACGGTTTTTAATATGGGAAGGCGGATATGCGAAGTATGCTGGGTGGGGTACAGCTTTTTAGAAAAGACTAGTTACATATGCATGCTTGAATCCAATATTGAATGCATGTATATGCGGAAGAACCGAGTTGATGGGTAGCACAAATAACTTGGCGCTCCAAAAAAAACCCTTACATAACCCTCCAGGAAGGAAGGCCATCGGCAGTATATAATAAAAATTATATGTATATAGAACTGATGCTGCTGAATACGAATATTATAACGAATCAGAATATTCTATCGGAAGTAGTAAGTTGCGGCCGTCTAGAGTCTGTTGTTTTCGGAGTGTCGAGTTCCAAGATCAATCAATGCTTGGTGGATCGAACGCCCGCCAGCGACCCTGCGCCAATCATTCACTATGCTCTACCACATGTTCAATCACAGCGTCATCAAGTGTTATCGATATGACATTGCTTTTTGATTCCAGATGATACTGTTGCGGGGAACCGTGCGCATCATGAACTGAACGAGTGGCGCGAAAACAGTATCATCGCCATGACCAATACCGGACCCGCATGCAGACCAGACCCTCGTTACCTGCTAAGGAGTTTGCTCACCCATGATAGAAGGAGGGGCACTGAACGTGTTACAGCGTCATTCGGTCGGTTAAACCGCAATTCATATAGAGCAGACGGAAAACATGTATGTTTACCGTATTGACGGCAATCCGGGTATGTGGGAATTTCTAAATACTCAATAGTTCGTGTAGATTATGGAGCGGGAATCCCATTCTAAGACAATCAGTAAACGCCCGTGTCAAAACGGGGTCAGAGACAAGGATACGCAGCGGGAGTCTAATCTGTGAAGAAAGAGATAGAGTCTAACACGTTATATAAAAGGACTCAGTCATCTCAGATTTGATGCTTTGATCCTTATCGGCACTTGAGCTCAGCATCACAGCAATCAAGCGATTGTATCAAGCCTCCTTCCCTTCCTTCCTCGACTTTTGTTGAGGTTGACGCATTCATAACTTTTTGACTATCCGCCATTCGCTGTTGCAGAAACGAAAATGGCGTCTTACTATCCTGAAGGAGAATGCTTTTTCGTACGATCATCTCTCAAATACAGTTCCGGTGAATGGGCTGCAGAAAATGAAAGCCAGTTCTACAGTCATTTTCTGCTTGAATACCAATGGAATGGATGGACAGCTGCGGGGACATCAAGCAGGTATCATGCTCTTTTCATATCCAGATCAGAATTTGCAGTTCGTAACATACTCGCAGGAGTCATGCTAGATCCCAATTCCGGTCAGGCTACGGAGTTGGTTACAACACCCTCTTCGGAGACTGGGACAGATTCTGGATGGGTGAAACCAAGAGCATGGATCCCTCAAGTGAGATGTTAGCGATTAGTGCTCACCCAAACAGCCTGAATTGGAATGAATGTCGAGATAGGGATGACGGTGGTCCAGCCAAATACGTCCTCCGGCCTATTCAAATTCTAAACAAGGAAACGCAGTGGCTTTGGATTGACGCCACCATCCCGATCAGGGCAATCTATTTTCCCTTATGTTACAAATCCGACGAGGCTTTTCCAGAATACTGTACGTATCTAGTCATCGACTTTCGAGCCCGTACATCTCTCGATATCATCAATATAACCGGAACGTATGCGAACTATACCCTAGATTCGCAAGGGGGCCTCGGTCGACACGACGATATCACTTGGGGGTTCAAAGTTCCAGACATCGTTGCATACCTGTCAATCCCACGTCAACTGCGAAACCCGGAGTACGGCCTTTACAGAGCCGCGACCAAGGGTAATGAGCTCTTTGTGAGAGCCTCTTCAAATTACACATGGTGGGGTTCACAGATCAGTTCATTCGCGTCATTCTATCGCGAAGTTGACTATGCGAACATCCTATGCGCCACATTTGGCGTTGAGGTTGGCTGGCGCCCTTACCAGTACTCTTCGTTCATTCTGGATTTGATCGAGTCAGTTGTTGGAATGGGCCTTGGCTTTATTCCTGGAGTTGGTCCTTTACTCTCAGTTGCTTTTGGAATTGGAGTACAGTTACTCGAAGACCCGGATTCATTCAGTTCGGATAATATCCTGGAAATTGGTGCGAGCATCATTGAGACGTTGATTGATTCGGCCGGCAAGAGCAAAAAGTATCTGGCACCTGGTGTGCTGCCAAAAGGATCAGGCGCCAGTCGATCGGCTCCAACAGATGAAGAGCGCGCTGCAAGAAAGACGGCTGGCGATGAGCTTAATGCCAGCCTTACGGAAACGATTCGGAAACAAACTCGCTGAACAGTCTCCAACAGATAATCAGGGATGGCAGATGCGATTCGCTGATCTTCGGAGGGTGGCAACTGAGAATAAGAGTGGAAATGCCCTTCAAGCAATTCAAACTACGGGTGTCGACACTGTTCAAAGGAATCTAAGCACCGAAACAGGAGGGAACACCATCTCCGTGCAGATTATCTCGAATACTCAACAGGTATCCGAGGCTCATCTACGTTTCAAGTAATCAGTTGAGAGGTAAACTCGGAAAGATAGATTGAGCTGGAAGAAGAAGCTTTGATATTGGGAACAAATTGTGCCTTGTGGACATGTAAACCTTTCACTTATGAGACACTGGATGTTGTATTTCGTAGAACATTCGTTCATTTTTTTTCCAGTAAAATTTGTTACGATATTCATATCTAGTCTCTGGCTAGTACGGTCTAGCGACATGTAAGCATTACACTCATTTATTTCAGCGTAAGCGGGTCTAGCTGTTCCAGGCTCTTACATTCTTATTTGTTCATCTGACTTGTTTCACTTAGTGAGTAGAAACTCGACCTAGCCTCCTATTAGGCGGCAATTCCAGTTATATCTTCCCCGAAGAAATTGCGAAAATCTAAGCAATTCACTTCTCCACAAACGATCAGGTTTTCTCACGGCGAGCTCCATAAAACCCAGCAATCAGAAGCCAAGAGAGGAAAAAAGTGTTCCGTATCAAGATCCCCGGTAAAAGACTTTGAAATAAGGGCAGCTACGTAGACAAATCCGCATTAGACGTAACAGATGGGAGTAAGAGCCTGTGTCTAGTTTTGCTTGAGAAAGAGCAGGCCGCCCTGGACAACTTATTATTTCGGGTCGACGTTTTGATAAGGGCTGCCGAAAGTGCAAGACAAGAACGAAGTGAGAGCGGTCCAAGATATTGCCAGATTGACTTTAGGTAATAGTGGCCCAGGCGTAGGGGAGAGCCTCGGAGAGTACGACACGTGTACTGGGTGGTAATTGGGAAAGTTGGAGATAGGAAAAGGGGTCACGGACGAAGTTATCATGATACAGCTACAATGGCTCTTTGGGGGGTTTTGGTGGTAAAGCTCCAGAGATTGGGGATGTTAGCGCTGCGAGCGACACCAGCAACGCGAGCGACACCACAAGTGAGTGCTAAGAGGCTGATGACTATGGGCCAGGAACTCGGAAGCCAGGACGCTTATACTACACGTGATTTCGCGACACCACCCCACCTATCCGAGCTCAAGTTCGTTCGAAACTTTCTTGCAATCTGGTCTCATGGACGCGCCGGAAATACGAGATCTCGTAAAGAGAACATCCTCACTGAGAATCGAAGACTCTTCTCTCGTCGCCGTGTCGGTTTAAGGTAAAGGTTCGCCACCTAGAATATCTAGTGTGCTAGTTTCTTTTGAGACGGTGAGAGCCGGAATTGTCCCAGATCTTTCTAAAGGAAACCTTGGTAGCAATGATGCAGCCTTACTAAATCAAGAGCTCTAAGTTAGTCCTGCGAGGCGGGTATACTTTAAGTAAGAGGATCGCGATGTAGCAGCACCACTAGGAGATCCTAGTAGGAGGCGATTTAGATAGAGGTCCCCCGCAATTGGGCGACGCAGCGCCCAAACATGTCTTGCACTGCTAGTAAGTTAAATTAAATATATTTTGTATAGCTAGCTACTTATACTAATGTTAATGTCGATTTTAACGCCAGAGACCACTGCGCCACCACGAAACAGTCGTAATTACATACAAAATCGCACCCTTGCTAGTTTAATCTCGGTCGTCGTCCTCGCTGGATGCATCCCCACCAATTTCATCATCATCATCGGTTAACGCCTCAGGATCCCGGGCCAAGTCCTTATCGTCTTGCTCATCTTCCTCCTAAACCTACTACTGGGTCTGCATGTCGCTCCTTATATTCACCAATCTTAATGAACTGCTTGCGCTCCTAATTGCCTACGTACTCCGTCGCTTTAATTATGTCTAGCTTAAGGCGAGACCGGCGAGGGCTAATAAGATACCCCGAGAGGGAGAAGATCCTTTGCGGTTCGTTACTTATACAAGGGATTAACAAGATGTTAAGGGCCATGCGAGATAGCTAGGGGTACCTTGTTCGGATGGGAGTACTTACCCAGTACTACAACGGATCGACGTTAGGACTCTTAAGTGGTAATTCGCACTACTTCTCCCACTCATCTTTGATAGGAGCAGCTCTAGGAGCGGCTCTCTCTCTAGCGAGCTTAAGATTCTTTTAGAAATACTCCTTAAATGTCAGAAATGCCATATACAAAAGAAGCCATCTGACCGGCCGTATTTCAAATCTCTAAGGTACTATATAGAATGTAGAATATAAGATATTATCTTATATAGATTAAGAGTAATAAGGCGAAACGTAGCTATGTTATTAGTATTTACCTATATATTAGGTCTTAAAATATAATTTTATAAACTCTTTATGTATAATAAATTGATACTCCTAATACTGTCTAGATAGAAATTTTATTTACTTATATTATGATCGGCGAAGAAATATTTATAAGCTGAAGCCTATAGAGGCTATTTCAAGTCCATATACATGCACGTCGTCAAAAATACACGGTCCAAAGGACATCATTCCAGAAGAGTCCCCCTAATCGTTACCACAGTATGCAAGTCATTCACGAACCATCCCCTACTTCCCACGTTAGACTCCCTGCCATGAAATGTCCAGCTTGGAAGCATGATCCCCACCCGCATAAACCGTGACCTGCGTGCTCCCGCTCGCCACGCTATCCGCACTCCACCCTGCGTTTCCTCCTGCTACTAGTTTGCCACTCGAGCTAGTAAACGTCGTCGCAGTGCTGACCCCCGTTCCGCACGTAAAAGTGCCGCTCACAATGCCGCACTTGCCCTTCGACGAAGTAAGCGTGAACCCGGACCCCGAAGCGGCCGCCGTGAAAGTAGCGCAGGTACCTGACGTGTACCACGTGCCCGCGGAGATGATGCAGCCCTTTTGCGAGCCGCTGACGGCTACGTTGAGGTAGCCCTTGCCGCTGAAGGGCGTGCCGGGGGTACCTGTGGGGGTCGACCCGCCGGTGGAGGTTGGGGGAGGGGCCGTAGTACCGCCTGTTTTAGGGAGGTACTTGATGCCTGTGGCGGGACAAGTGGATTTCGTGCCGTCCGGGTCCGTAGCGACGAACGTACCGACTTGCGCGGAGCCACGCACATCATAGTGGTACCAGATCTCGTTGAAGACGCCGGATTGGCACCCCAGGGTAACCGAGACGCCGGGACGGTTTGCGGACAGGGCGGCCTGGATCTGTGCGGTGGTGTAGGTCTTTGAGGTGGAGGGGGTGATGCCTGCTGCTGCGAGCCACTCGTAGCTGGGGAGCTGTTTGAAAAGGTCTACTGCTTTCTGGAAATAGTCGACGACTTCCTCGGTGGGCTTGTGGTCTGAATAGCAGTCTGGGTTGAGCGTGGAGATGCAGGTACCGTGCTTGCCCCACTCGTGCTGCCAGAAGGACTCGTCATCGCCTTGATAGTCTTTCCAGTACGTGCTCATGTAGTCGAGCAGATCCGTCTTGCCAAAGGATTTGATGATGGCGGAGATATTAGTGTAGGCGCGTGTGGGGTCGCAGTTAGCATCATAGGTACCATCACAGTGGTCGGGCCTATGCGATGTAACATTCAGCATATATTCTTTCGAGCCCTTTATGATAATTGTGGGGTTCTATAGAGTGAGTATGAACATACCATAGTCCATGGATGGTCCAGGAATCGGCCGGTCCCGTCGGCGGATTCGCGTCCCAGAACTGCGTCTGCAGCAGCTGCCCACCAGGCGCATTGAAGCAGCACAGATCCGCTACGGCCGTCGTATTATGGCAACTCAACTGGGGGTTTAGGCACGACTGGGGCGTTCCTGCCAGCACGCGCTGTCCGCCTCCGAGGAGCACCTGCGCACCGCCCAGCGCAATCTTAGAGATTGTCCTCAACGAGGGAACAGAGGAAGCCATGGTTTCAACAGTCGCAGTCGTTAAGGGAGAGGAAACGGCATGCAGAGAAGAAGCCGCCGCCTCCTAGCAGCACTCCATCTCTTATAGCCTCGCCCCAGGACGGCATCTCCAGGACCACCGAATGAGAGAAACAAGCAACCCCGGCTAAGCTCCAGAAAGCAGGTATTCAATGCAATCCGGCGATTGAAGGGCTGGCCACAAGCTTTCGCGGGGGGCGATCTGCCGCCGCACCCTGCCCCGTTGCGTATCTGGGCGGCGTGATTCGCCCGGCAGCAGGGTCTCGTAAGAGGCTGCAGTAGGAGGCGAGTAAGTCCGGTAGCTGGTTCCGAAAGCGGGAGGTAGTAATGGGCGAAGGCGGTGGTTAGCGGAGCAGTCTGCGATAGATATCATGGCCCCGAGGAATAAGGGCCGGTATATGAAAGGGGCGCGGATGCAACGAAGCGCAGAGCCACTCAAGGCGCAGCATCAGGCATCGCGCAACAGCTGGTCATGCAGCCGAATAGACCAGCTCGTGTGTCAGACATGATGAGGATCGCTGGCTGCTGAGGTGCCGAAGGCCAGTCAGATGCGGCAGCAGACGTGAGGGCGACATGCACGTGGGACACTTTTGTGGGCCAGGGTCACTGCAGCCTCAGCATGGGGGCATCCTGATACCGATGGAAGCTAGCTGTTTGGGGAATGGCATGTTTGGATGTATGCCTTGCAGGCAACGGAGCCAGGCACAGGCACAGGCGCAGGGCAAGCCAATGGCAAATCAGAGAGCCCGTCAAGAGGTCGATTGGAATCAGCTCATGATATCCTGCTCCAAGAATACATGCCCAAAGCCAGGCATTGGTAGCCTGTCCTTCAAGTGCTCTTCTGCATCAGCAAAACATGGAGGACACAAAAAAGTATGGGTATCTATTAATCGCTACGATGCCGTCCAAATCACCCTTGTTTCTTGGTCGTACAGAAGTTCCAGAACGCTTCGTATGCGCTGCAAGCCACACAGCAACACGGTCGAGAACGACGCCAGCTGCCCCATGCCAAACACAGCAGTTCTATCGTACACAACACCTGACGAGCTGACGTTAGTCCAAGCCCATGCCGCCCCAAAAAAGAAGCTCAGTAGTACCGGTCCGGGTCATCGTAACCGCCGTTCTTATCGACATCATCGAGGCTCTTATACGTCTGAGCCGGAGCTCCCCGCCCGCGACCCCTGGAGCTCCGATCTCCACGATGTCCACCGCCACCGCGACCTCCGCGTGTTCCATGTGGAGCATTCCTGTGGCCGCCGTGTCCGCGGTCTCGATTACCTCCGCGGTGGTTGGAGGGCCCCCGGGGACGTCTGTCCTCGAATGCGCGGGGATGATGGGGTCGGCCGTTACCATGTCCATCTTCGTCGTGGGCCCGTTTGTTGTGTGATCGATTGGGAAAGTAGCTTTCATACTCGCTTTCGTCGCGGTTCTCTTCCTCAATTCTCAGAACAACCTTTTCGCCAACAATACTCTCGAACAGGTATGCCTGTTCTTCGGGCACTGGATGCCAATTCTGGATCCGAGCTGCATCTGCTGGTCGCCCACCTTTCCTGATGGCGAGGACCACAGTAGGAGTGGGATTCTCGGAATACGTCTTGGTACCCCTCGGAACTGGCTCTACGCGTGCTGCCCACAGTTTATTCTCGAAGCAGGAAATGCCTGTCACCTTCCACATGACCTTGGCGCCCAGGCCACCTACCTTATCCAAGATACTTCTTGGGGCAGGCTTGGGCGTGATGAGAATGCTGTTGGCAAGATATCGAATGTCCCCCTCCTGCGTGCCCGGAGGCAGCTTGACGAGCGATGATAGCTTCTCCGTCATTCCGCTCTGAATCATATAGCCCGTGTAGAAGACAGTCTTCTTGATCTGATACGGCGGCATTCCGGGTGGTGTGTTCCCAGCCTTGACCTGCAAATTGTGTGAGTTGATGATGCGCTGAATCGCAGCGATCTCTGTGACTGGATTAAGCTGCGTGAAATTCTCATCCACCTGGATAACTTCTGCAACGATGGCCTTACGCGACGTCGGTAACTGCGAATTTACTAAATCCGTATTGAAGGCAAAGAAGAAATCGCGAAACCCCTTCGTACTGGACACAGTCAGATAAAACTGTCAACCGTGCAGAGCAAGTAAAGACCGCAACAGCTGGAGGACATACTGCTTGACCCTATCCTCATAAATCCGAATCTCCTCAGCCTCTTTATACGTATACACAATCTCCTTTAACAGCTCCTGCTTGAACTCCATCGTCGACTTGAACTTTTGTCCCGCAGGCCCCACGCTCGGCTTGAGGCAAACCATGTGGAATTTGAGCTTCTTGCTGCGCACGATGCGTTTGATAAGGTCTGCGAAGCCATGCTCGGAACGGCCCGTGAGCAGAACGTTGAGCGCATCCTTCTGCTGCATCGACAGCTCGACGAGTGACACAATGTTCTCATTCCACCAGCCTTTCCAAGCGCGCGGCTCCTCCTTGTCGACACCGTCGCCTGTCGCCGCCAGGATGCTCGAGTCGTGCCACCATCCGCCGTTGACGAACATGTCGGGCGATGCCAGCTGGCCCACCGTTGCCCCGTTCCAGATCTGCTTGTTGGGCAGCGGGCTCGCGAACAGCGTGTTGTCGAAGTCGTAGACGTGGATCGCCTTGACGTCGGCCACGGGCGGGAGGTCACCGTCATCGCACGACCAGCGCTTGAGGGCCGTGACGGTGTGGTAGGTGGGTTTGGCGGCGCCGTTCCGGCCTGCGGCTGGAGCAGGCCGCGTGGATGTTGCGAGCATGGTGCGAAACGAGCGTGGAGAGAAAGCTAGAGAGCGTCGGGCTGAGGCGAGGAGCATACAAGGCGAAGCGGGGGACAAGAAGCACGGCGAAGCGCCGCACGACAGCGGGTAGTGTTAACTTGGCGGAGATGCTTGGGGGCGAAACTCAAGATTCTAAGGCAGGTCGCGCCCGCTCGGTGCAGAAGGAACGTCTAGCAACGCCGCATGGCCCGTGCGCTTTGCCGCTTTCGCGCCGCGTTCCGATCGGAACGAAGTCGCTCGCCTGAATCGCCTCCACGCCCTCTCCCGTTTGTTCCATCTACACCAGCGCAAGCGCATGGACGCGACGGCGGCTTCGACCACAGAAGAACATGTCTGCGTCATCTGTCTCTGCGCCATTACCGAGCGCGCCAGCACCGTCCCATGCAATCACCACGCATTTGACTTCATCTGTCTGGTGACCTGGTTCCAGCAACGCTCCACCTGCCCGCTCTGTACGCTATTCCAGCACCCACTATCTCATTCGCCGCTTCACTCCATAGACTTACATATCCATCCCAGGTAAAACCGAAGTGACCGCCGTCTGCTATGACTGGTCCTCACCCACGAGCTTCAAGACTTACCCGGTGCGCCGCACCCACCCCCCTCGCCACACCTCCGCACCATTACATTCACTACCCCGCCCCCCCCCCCGACCCCGCCCCCCCTACGAACAGCCCCAGCCCGATATCCCCGTCCTCAGACGCCGCCATGTCTACAGACGAAAGCTGTATTCCCTCCACGTCGGTAGCAACCCGCTGTCAGGCCACCGGGACGTATCTCCGACGCAGATAGCACACTCACCCTCGCTGCAGTCAAAAGCGCGGACGTGGATCCGGCGCGAGCTGCGCGTCTTCAACTTCCTGCACACGGATCCGGATGGGGGCCCTTCGGACGCCGGCGCCACTACTAGTAGTAACGCTGAGTTTCTGCTCTCATACGTGGTTGCGTTGCTTAAGAAGGTGGAGCTCAAGGGGAGCAATGGGCATGCTGAAGACCTCTTGACCGAGTTCCTGGGACGTGAAAATGCGCGCTTGTTTCTGCATGAGCTAAATGCGTGGATGCGGAGTCCACATACGAAACTTGATCAATGGGACCGTGAGGTACAATATGAAGAAGAGCTCCCGGACCGGTTTGATGGCAGGGGACTACCAGTGATGCCGCAAGAGATCCCGAATTGTGCCGAACTGACCGAGCATCCTCTTTCTCAAGGAATGAACGCACATTCGGATCACACACCTGATTGATGATACACTTCCATAGTGTAGCTAGAGGGCCATGCACCTTGCCAAGATGCCATGCACTAGTTGTATTATCCTATACCAATCTCGGCCTAAAGAAGGATTCTGCAAAAGAGACTGTAAACACCTTCTAGCGCCACGCCAAATTCGGTACCGATAACAGTCCGATGAACACCACAAAGGAAACTGATTATAGAAACTAGTTTTCGAGGTCCTATAGTGATCTCACCTCCCCTTGATCATGAATAAAATAGTTTAGCTCATAAAGGTCTGGATGGAGCTTACTCTAGAACCAATCTTTCTCCAACGTCCTTTTTTTCCCTCGTTAATTACCGGCTGGTCGCCCCCTCACGATCCCCAGACCCCTAGGCTGAGGCTCCCTCTCACTAACACTGCTTCTCCGTCCAAAGGAACGGCTCATACTCTCGCTTCTCGAGCTGTCGATGCTGCGCCGCATGCTGGAACTGCTGCTGCGTCTCCGTGCACGGCGGGCCTCGTCAGGGTCGTGTGGGTTCAGACCGCTAATCCGAGCGAACAGGTTGAGGATGTCAGTTAGACTGATGACGCCGCTCAGATGGCCAGAGAGACTAGCACCTGTAATGGCCGTGGCGGAAATGGCCGGCGTAATGGTGCCTGCGAGATGTGGTGAGGGTCCAGATGCAGGCGCAGGGATTGCAGCGGGAAGGGGTGTGATGGGAGACGGGAGAACCAGATTTGCGGGTGTAGAAGCAGGGGTTGGTGGGCCAGAAGACGCTGGGGAGGGAGTGTCTACAATCCACATGCGATGGGAGCGGGTAGCGACGAGTTTTGCGACAGTATGGGCGAGGGTCGAGTATGGGTTTATGTGGAAGACGGGGAAGGAGTCCTTGCCGTCGTTCACGCCACGTTCCGAGAGAATCACACCGATGAAGTGGATGCATGACGAACGGAGGAGTGGTAGAGATGTGGATTTGGTGAGGAGCTGTCACATGTTAGGAAAGATTATATCGAATTGCTTTGGATAACGTACTCGAACGTCGACGTGTGAGATGTTCCCAATAACATTATTCTGTGCATCCAGGACTGGTAAGGAAGTCACACTCTCGTTGTTCATGAGTTCAAGAGCGGCTGCCAGGGGCTTGTCGCCGCTATTTACCAAATCAGTCCTGTCGTCTCATTTCATGCAAGATGTGACTTACTTAATGGCAATGACTGAGTGCGATCCAAGATTCAAGTCCTTGATCAGTGACGGGTACAACTGATCCACAACTGGAAAACTTTGCCTGTTCTCCCAAAAGAACTGCACCAACCTCAACTGCGTCAGTATGCCTACTACGTCTGTAGTCCCCTCTTTCACCACCAGCACGCGATGCACTCCGCTCCCAAACACCTCCATTGCCTTGGTCAAGTCGGCCGACGTCGGGAGCGAAATCAGCGGCTCCTTCTTCCCCAAATCCTTCACATCCTTGAGCGGAATGGCCTTCCCCTCGCGGCCCTTCTTCGCCAGTTCGTCAAACGAAGCCACATCCGCTTCATCAGGATGCGCCAGCCCTACCACGAGCAGCAGATAGGCATTCAAATCGCTATAATCAAACGTGCCAATCGCAATCGACGAGTTGGCGTTCTCGCGCAGCAGCACCACATTCGGCGACCCAGACTGAACAAGCAACTGTCTCACCGTTAGCTCCGCGGTCCAACATCCCCCACTCCGTCGATGATCCTCCCGGCAAAGTTCAACTCACATTCGTCGCCTCCTCGACGCTGGTATCCAGCTCCACGAACCGCACCTGCTTCTCGTCGACCACCTCGCCCACCTGCACGGCCCGCCAGTCGCGCCCCGCAAACTTGGGGTCGCCGCCTTTGGTCGGCGGGTTGCTGAGCAGGTCCTGCAGCGCCTGCTGGGAGAGCGAGGGCTGGCGCGACGTCCGTGGCGAGTGGGGTGGAATGCCGCGCATGCCCTCTGCGAAGCTCGAGCGGTGGCCTGCGTGCGGGCTGGAGCTCATGGTGAGCGGGGCAGGCGGCGACCGCGGCGACGGGCTGGCGACAGGGTGCAGCGACGCATCTTTCTTGCCTGGGGCAGCCGGGTCGGTGTGGTCGACCATGGCGGCGGCCGTTTGGAGAGGTAGGTTCGGGCGGTATGTGGAGGGCGAGGAGCCCTAGAAACGCGGCTGCGGGGTGGCTGCGCGGGGTGGGTACGTCGTTATCTTGCTTGCGGGGAGGGCGGGCAGAAGACGGATTGTGCGTGAGATAAATTGGGATGGATGAGGAGAGAAGCACGAAAGAGCGGTATGTGTGAGCAAGCCAGTTCGTTTTGTGGGGGCTGGGGTATCAATCGAGAAGCGCTCGTTCGCGCGGTGGCATCATTGGGAGCTTCTGCGTTGAACTTCTTCGACCCGCAGCTGCGGGTGCCTTTGATAGGCTGCTTTCCACAACCGACATCGTCCACCGTCACATTAGACAGCCCCGACAGTATTGAGGGCATGAAGATTCAGCCACCGATAAACGCCGAACAGCTATAAAAGGTCTTTCTACTACAGAGCATATGATGGGTATGGAAGTAGGTCTTCGCGGGTTAACTCCATACATGCCCCACGCACACCACAGATTCAAAAGATCCTTCCAATCATCTTCTTCATCCCACCCCTTATCCCGATAGTACACAGAATCGTAGTGCGCAACAGTATTCTAGAAAACTTGTCACGTTTCATCAAACTGTTCATGACACTCGTCCCTCCGCCCTTCTTCTTGGTCCTCTCTTTCACTTGCCGTTGCCTGTCCTTCCGCCTCGTCCCCCCCAGCCCAATCCATGCCACTCCACTCCATCTCAGCCCGCTCTCTCTCGATCTTCTCTCTCTGCTCCAGCAGATCGGACACAAGCCTCAGGGCAAGCGCTTCTTGCTCCGCCACCTGCATCGCCCTCTCTGTATATATTCGACGGCGCATGAAAGACGTCCTAAAGTTCGATCTCCGTCCGCCGGATACCCGCATCGTCAATACATAGGACATGAAACGATAAACCGCCTATCGGCGAGAAAAGTCAGATTCCAAACTAGTCAGGTAAGAGAGTGTCCCTCACAAACATCATAGGGAGCATCAGCCAGGCGAGAGGAATGAGTACCCCGGCACGGAAACTCAGGGGTAACTCGTAGCGTACCCCGTAAAGTGGAGTTTTGTGTTCGTACTTGTAGATGTGTATGTATATCGTTGGTGCTACAATCAGGCAGCGTGAGAACGACGGCTCAAGAATGATGGCTGGACAATTAGCCATCTAGTGGCGCTGATGGATGGGGAATGATAGATAGAAGTACGAAGCGGCTGGCTGGAAACGTCATTCAGGGTGTGCACATACGAGAATTGTGCGCAAAGAAAGACTCACGAAAACAATGAATGGCGTAGGGCTCCTGCCAGAGAGGAAGGAGCACCCGCATTGCAGGTAAGAGAGCGAATGCTCCTGCCACAATCTTCACTTAGAACAACACCAAGACCGAGACCTGCTCGAAGCAAGATCCATCTTCTGTAGCCATGTCATCTACATATCAAACATCCAGCATGCTCCTGATCCGCTGCTGCGGCTGCACCTCCACGTTTGTCGTCTGCGACGTCAACGTTTGCCCCGTCATCTCTGTCCTCACGCTCGCCGCATCAGTCCCCATCCTAGTCGCTCCCGGCCTCTGGGCTTGCACGCTCGCGCCCGTACCAACGCCTCTCCCACCTGGAGGACTTTCGTCTCTGAATGGATCTTCCGCAGGCCTACTTGAACTTCTTTGCCTGATGTTCATATTTCCCAGTTCAATGGTGCGGTCAATGTTCCGCGCTGTGGGTCTTCCGCCACCTACCTCGTTCGTCATGTTGCGCAGGCGTTCGTCGTCGTTGGCAAATCGCGAGGCCATATTACGTGACCACCAGTTGGGCTTCTTGACAATATTGAGTTCAGCATCCTGCACGCGCCCACGCGCCGTGCGCTGCTTGATGAGCTGCTTGTCTTCGTTTTCCTCAGTGAAACCCCACACATTATAGGCGATGATGATGAGTAGGATGGGGGCGTACCCCAGGCCAAAAGGCCACCCGATCATTACATCCTGGCGGAAGATAGAGAAGTCCCAATTCCATGCCGCGACGATGCCGTAGCCCAGACGGACACCCAACAGGATGATGTTGAGGAAGAGTTTTGTCGGGCAAGCTCGGATGAACGCCCCGATCTTGTTAAAAAGTCCTGGGGCAGGTTGCCTGTAAACCTGGAGCGAATGCTGCAATGAAAAAACGATGACGATCCAGGCACAGACCGCCAAGAGCGCACCTGCCTTTCCCCTAATGTTCGTTGCTGCCGGCTGGGCTATGAATTCCATCTGCTCGGGCGTATTCTGCTTTTGGATCGGTGTCCATGACCGCGGGATCGTCATGAAGAAGTTCAGCCACGCAAACAGATAAAAGACGAGCGGGAGCCAAAACTCGACTTTGGACCTCCTGTCGTCCTGCGGCATGCCATACGGATCCGCATCCACAATCTGCCTCTCCTGCCACGAACCCCAGTGCCTGGTGCCCTCCCACACCATAGCCAGCGCGCCGGGCACCATAAGCATGAAGAAGAAGCTCTGCAAGATGATGGGCATCTGTTGCAGATAATACCTGTCGACATCAACGCCTGTGAACAAGCTGATCATGGCGCACGCCGCTACAAATAGCATCCAGTACCACTGCCAACGGCGGCCCACGAGCCGGAAGCGCTTGTCCTCGCGCAGGTACTGCGCGCCGTGCTTCTTAAGATTCATGAGCGTGAACATGATGGATAGCCCAAACAGCACGCCGAAGACGATGCTTGTCTTGCCGCGCACACTGATGCCATAGTATGGTATGTAGCATGTAGTTGCGTTTATCCAGGTACCATTATCCAGCATATGCGGCTTGAAGGCGTCGAAGATGAGGTAGCATTTCGATCCGTTGGACAGCGTGTGGTTGCTGTAGAGCGTGTAGTTGAAGTGCTGTAACGCCGTTAAACTAAACGTTACATCGTTGATGGTCGTCGAGGTGCCGTTGTCGCCCGAGGGCGTGAAGGGGACGAGAGAGCGCGGGGAAAGGTGCGCCATGGTGGGGGGACGTGTTTTTGCTATGCGATGCGGTACGAGGCGAATGCGAATGCGTGTGGCTCGACGAGCGTCTGCGCCGTAGCGGGGATAGCGAATCGGAGCTCCGAGGTTACCGTGTTGGTATCTCGCGCAGTCGGTACATTGCACGGTATATAGGCCTGGGGCGTTGTGCTGGGTTTAGAAATGTGTTCGACTCTCGTCGCGGAGCTCTAAAGTTTTACCAAGACGCGACTGATAGCTCCACTTCCCGCCACGTTCCGGCAAAGTTCACCTAGTTCAAACCACGATCCTCGCCTGCCCAGGAAGAAAAGCTAGGAAAAAAGTTTCAGCGGTGACGGGATGGTATCAAAGGGGTCGTTCCCAGAGGAATGGCTTAAATGACGCGTTCGGGAAGCCAAGAAGTGCGTCTTTTTTTTTGTTGCTTGGAGCCAAGGCCTGAGTACCTTTATAAGAGAATAGATAATCAGCACATTCACATTATTTGAACAGTTTCCCAGTCGAGAAGTAGATTATTAGTGGAGATTTTGAAGAGTCCAAGCACCCCGAAGCACGTTGTTCAATCCGGCTTTTCGAGTAAAAAGAGGTAGAATCGTTGTCCACTTCTTTCTTCTATTCTTCACAGGGTATATCTAAGGCCCACATCTATTTAGTGAATAAAAACTAGTGACAGAAGCAGTTCAAATCATTGCAGTAGTGCAGAGATGGGCGATAGCAGCCACGCAGCCTTAAAGTAATCCTTGTCCCTCTGCAACACCATCCAATCTGGGGGTCTCAAAGGCATTGGAGCATCTCCAAGTATTAACATAAACGAGAGTAAGTAGAAATTCTTTACAGCCTGTTGGCTAATTTGAGGTTATCATGATTCGACATCTTTTCCATTAGCTGTCCCGAGAGCAAGGGATGCTAACGGTGAATTGTCGGCCAAAGTATGCGAAAACTCAAGCTTGGGACATAAGCGGTGCGGTAAGGATCTTGAAGAGCTGTGCATACCCGGTGTTAGCGAAGTTCTAACGGCGCCTTTTAACGAATGGTAGGCTTCACTTACTCTTATCTCCAAATCATCATCATTTCTGTTTTCTTGCGCAAACCCTTCGTCGATTTTTTCTGGCAACTAGTTAACATAGTGGTTGAAGAAGAAGAGAGTCAAAAATAGGGACTTGCCTTTGCAGATGTAGACTGAATCGCCGAGCAGCTGCTCCTTCTTCTTTTGCAGCTTCTTAAGGAACACTTCGGCGGAACCATCATCACCAATCTGACATACAATGAAAGTCACGACTACAATGCATTAGAGCATTACTAGTTTCAGCGTGCTCCGACGGCTTACCTTTATCCCCATAGCCGCGCGGGTGTGATGTGACCTTCTCAATGCAGTCCTGGAGCTTTTCGGCAAACACATGTTCATCCTCACCAGAAGGACACCCGTCCGTGATAACACAGATCAGATAGGGAGTTTCCAGTCCTGCATCCAGCTTCTGATACACGTAAGGATCAAGTACCTTCTCGTGAAGACTCGTTCCAATCCTAGTCCCTCCAGATGGTCGCACAGTAGCCATGTTTTGAAGAACGGTGGCTTCGTTCATTTTATCCCACCGCGCATTGTTGTTGATAAAACGCACGTGGATCCCGCCATCATTTGGTAGTAAAAGGCTGCATACTCGAGTGATGCGTCCGACGATGTCTTTCTGAGCGTCGATACGTGGGTTACCTCCATCGCGACGAGTTTGAGCGCTCATGGATCCACTGTCATCTTTGGGGTGTCATTGAATAGCTCTTTGGTACCAATAGGAAAATTAAACTCACCACAAAATAAGATAGTCTGATACATTGACAGCTGAACGAGGCCTTGCATATTCTCCGGCGTATTTAGCGGACTGTTACTATTCTTGAAAGCTACTAAACCTTCTGCTAGCTTCTTTACAAAATCGCTGTCTTTGGGAAAGAAGCGTTCAAGACCAGTATCTTCTGCGTACTTCGTTACGTTCTTCTTATAATCGTCGACAGTGGTACAATTCTGCAGTTCCTTTTCGATGCTATCGTTAGTAACAAGTGACTTAGAAAGTGCGCACAGAACATACTGGGGAAAGGTTAGGATCCTTCTCGGGATCAAGGTTAAAATAAACCTTTATGGCACTGACAGCCCCAGTAACAGCCAAAAGGACAACGTTTGCTAAGGCAATCATGTGGCCCATGAACTTGCGGATTCTCATTATGAGTGGTATACGGTGTTTCTTACGCTCGCTGGCAGGGAGTAGTGCCACCTTCAGGCCAACTTGTTTTGTTTCTTCGGCCAAGGCAAGAGCATTCTGTCCACGCGTGTTCGTCTTGTCTAAGTTGGCGCCCGCATCGACAAGCCTGCTCACGACAGCTTCATCCCTGAATTGTATGATGGCCTCCATCACGGGCGTGTTTTTGAATCCGATGGTTGGGGTAGCGTTGAGATCTGGTTTCGCATCTAGGAGCAAGTCTACGATCTTTTGGCGGTGTTTCGTGGTCTTGGATGCCGCGAGCCAGAGGGCAGTCTCACCGGAAGCAGAGGTGATGTCGGGATTGGCCTGCTTGTCGAGAAGGATCTTGACGGCGCGCGTATGGCCGTTCAAGACTGCCGCCATGAGAGGAGTGTACTTTCGACTCGTATTCAGTCCATTGATATCCTCCCCCGCAGCTATATACCGTTCAAGATTTGGTTGGGTGAGCTTATTGCTCTGTGATTCTTTGAATATGTTCGAAGTAGCCATGAGGAATATTTTGCAAACTGAGAGTGAGGTTTGGGATGACCAGGTTGAACAGTATTAGAGGAGGTGACCATCAGCCTTGCCTCGGTGAAGGTTCACCGGAATCCTGCAAAGCGAAATTTTTTCCCAGGGTAAACGAAAAAAACTTGCCAGCACACTGTGATAGAGATATCTCCTCTAGCTACGATTTGTAGAAAGAAAGACTTCCGGTGTGTTCCACGGCCGGAAACAGTCGCCATTCAGTCTTATGACACTTGATGAACTGCTACGTAATAACCTCAGCCAGCCACACTCCTAGGGTAACAAGTATAATCAGCTCATTTTACCTGACAACACATCAGACAGCTCATCAATCAATATCACGGCCGAGAAACAGCTGCGTTGTTGGGTTGCTCGAACAAAGTTGGGTAGTAGCCTCAGGCAGCCACTTTAGGAAACCAGGACAGCTTATCTACCCCACCCCCCACCAAACATTTCGATGTAAACATTCAGGATTTCTAAGAAAAAAAATTCGATAACATCACTTCATTTGATTCATCCCATTTACTCTTGCCGAAATGGACGACCTTAGAAAGATTGCGTACTGCCTGACTGCCGCCGGCGGTGCTGCAAGCCAGGAGGGGTTCCATCTCCTATACGAGGAAGATAATAACCTCGTCGAAAAACTCTGGAATACCACAGAAGTGGTGCAAGACTCCATTGTGGGCAAAGATGTGAAGACAAATGCCTCTGCGGCCTACATCTTGGTGGCTGGAGAAGATGAAAATACCCCAGACAAAGCAAGTTCTTCCTTTATGAGAGATGCTTGAATCTGTTCTAACTAGGCATTTTAATTTAACAGCGTCTCGCCTTCTCTATTGGCAAGAATGGCTTCCTTAGGTGCTTTGCTTACGATGCCGAATACTTGGAATGGGACGATGAGGACCTAGGCAGGGCTGCCAGTGTGAAAGTTCAACCTGGAAGCGGCTTGGCTGCGGATTCCGGGCCAGATGGGGTCACTCTGTTCTTTCAGAATGAGCGTGGCAAGCTCCAGAGCCTTGTTCTGGGAACGAATGGTTGGGAGATCGGCGAAGAGCTTCCTGCAAGCCCTCGCGCCGACACGGCTCTCTCAACCGTTGAGACGGACAAGGAGTTTAGGTTGTTCTACCTAGCATCGGACAACGTCATGCACTATCTGGAAAAGAGTTATGAAGGTGGATCATGGACAGGTATGCTACCGTCCACATACAAACTCAGGGTGTCGACCTCTAACCGAAGCAGACTACGCCTGGGACACCGTTCAGGTCTCCTCGCCTGTTTCCCGCTTCAAAGTCGCTTATGAGCCTAATTCTACCAAATTAGAAGCCCACATTCTCACTGAAGGGAACCTGATCCGTTTCGCGGGCACGGAAAAGGGAGTTAACCTCGGTACTGTCAAGGGTGGTGACCTCACTCCCACCAATTTAGCGCAGAGCACTCGCCATACCTATATGTCCGGTTTTGTGATTGAAAATGGAAGGCTTGTTGGGGTCAATCATTACCATAGGAGGACTCACTACCACAAAAATGGATCTTATCATAGCAGGTCCAGCACTCGTTTCTGGCCCGTCTAAGACTGATGCACATGAGTGCCGTCTGGGCCTTTGATTCGACAGGCTTCATTTGCTCGAAAGTTTAGACGCGGTTGTCAGGGGCTGTATCAGATTCTTTTTGCTTAGCAACAACAATACAGCTGATTCTTATAAATGCACTCTGAGCTAGGGCCTCTCGTGAAAAGCAGCCTTACGAGGTCGGAGGTCGCGAGGGGACCAATCGATTTTTGCTCGTACCACTTTCATCTTCTTTTTTATCTTTTTAACAGCGCTCAAGGATGCGTGGAGCGACACGATAGTGCTCACTCAAAGGCGAATAAAACATACTGTGTCCTCGTTAGCTATACGCCTCTGAAGCATGTTTGATTCTGATGACATACTGGCACATCTTTCGCCCTCTCCCTGCCCTTCACAAACCCAACCTCCGAGCTCTCATAGAAATTCCAAAACCCCTCTCTTTCTTCCGCACTAGTCGGCATCGGGATTTGATTCATCTGCATCCTCAATTTCCATAAAACCTCTCCGTACTTGCAAATGATTTCATATCCCTGTGGCTTCTTCAACAGCTTCACTAAGCAGTCCTCGCGGAACGTCGACGCGAGGCTGACTTGCGATCGATATGGGTCAGCATTCCAACGCACAAACTGCGTCGTCGCACCAGCAGCATTACCGGTCCCACTATCCTCACTATCCTCGTTCCAGAATGCTGGTTCTTTGAAAAGAAACACATACTGCAAGGTCTTGTCATCCAAATTCCCCGGCCTCGTAAGCCCGGGCATGATATCGAATGCAGTCTCCAGCTCTTCAGGCCCCAGCCGAACCCGCGCATACGGAAATCCCTTCGAGAACCGCAAATACAGACCCAGAGCCGGGGCGCCAGGCTGCGAAGCGCGGACCGCTTTGCTCGACCAGCCCAAGTCCGCCCACGTGCAAAGCTCGCGGTAGACCTCCAGATTCAGCCTCGTGCCCTGGCCGTACGCGTTCGGATTCTTGATGTCCTCAGCCCCGTAGTTGCTAACGCCCAACATCAGTTTCAAAGAACCGCACAAAGGGAAGAAGAACCAAAAGAAACACAAAATACGTACTGTATACCGACGGCCGTTTCGTGGCCCTTGTACGCCATCCAGACCGGCGCGCCACTGTTCCCCGTGATCGTCTTGACGTCGTATTTCATCACCGCCTTCCGTACACCCTTGATGCCCCCCGACTTCGTCCGCCGCTCCGGCGCCCCGGCCGTCACGAACACACTGCCACTCCCAAACTCGCCCACGATACCCATGTTCACGGCGAACCCGAACCCGCCTTGGTTCGCATCATAAGGCCTGAGTAGGGCGCCCCAGTCACCCGCACGGTTGCTGGGCCCGGGCTTCTTGGTATAAGACTCCGAGACACGTATCTGCTCGTCTGGGATTGGGATGTCAAAGGAGGAAGTATCCGGGGAAAGGATCTTCAGCTTTGTAACGGGACGGCCCGTGTCGGAGACGAGGTTGTGTGCTGCCGTTAGGATGATGCTGTACCTGCTGCTGGGCAGATTGATATAGAAGCCCGAGCCTTTGTTAGGAGAGCCTGGTAGCTGGCGTGTTAGTCTTGGGGAATCGCACGTGTCCTCCGACGGGCAGGAAACAAGGGGCTGAAAGTGTGTATATACCGTCTTTGTGAAATTCCAGCGCGACGACCCACTTCTGCCATTTCTCGGGCGATGCGTTTTCTATCCCAAAGAAAGATGGAGGATCGGGGTCGTCGCGCCATGAGGGGTGCATGTCAGCCTGGTCGATTGGGTCGTTCATGGTTCTCTTCACTTTTTTTTAATGAAGAGAAAAGATTCAGACCTTCGTGGCTACTAGAAGATAGAAAGACATACCACTATATAAAGGAGCATCCCGTATCTGCAAGAGCTGACATGTCACGAGCCATAACAGAGTATGGTGGTATGTAACTTAGAGATTATGCATGCCGTACACCAGCCTAGCCAATTGAAAACAATTCCTCGTAATCTATCCCACCCAATCTTCTGTAAAAACCCCACGCTCGCAGGCGCGAAGGAAACAGCCCTCTAAAAACCAACCTTTTATATACTATCTCTGTCTTCCATGCGCACTTTTTCTTCGTCACTATAGCAAAGGAAACCACTGTATGTAGTCAGGATTCAGTTACATTTCCAAAGCTCGCGCATCGCGACCGAGTTGGCTCAAAGGAGCTCAACAGCCAATAGAAAAGGACGTCAAATCGCAATGGCCTCGAGTCAGCCCACAGGCTGCAAGAGAATTAATCTCACTCTTTTTGTGTAACCTCCGTAAAAAAGGATAACACTATGCCTGCTGCCAGGTAGATTCAAAAATACCAATCTTTATCCAGCACACACACATACACGCCTGCACACCGACCTGACCTAAGCTAATCTGCAAAGCACACTAAGCACTGCCCCTATATTCGTCCCCCCTCGGAACGAATATACCTACCAACACCAATAACACATCTCACCACATCATATAACGCAGAATGATAAAAGCCGAGTTATTCACGTAAGCCATCCCCCCCACCTACCAATCCTTTCCTCATTTCGCCCCCAAAATACGACCATCCATTCGCACGTCCCTATATACCTCACACTTTTGGGTTTTTTTTGTAAACAGGGGAAACACTATTATCTTGAGATTCTTTTCCCTTGTGCGTAGGACATAAGCCGACGTTATGTGTGCATGAAGTTTTTTTAAAAAAAGTAGTAGTTTCCATTTTACTCGCCCGATAAAAAAAAATAAAATAGGATTGATTATGTTTCGTCCTCAGAAAAACGACCGATCCATCAATCAACTGAAGAAAAAAAAAAAGAATGAAAAAGAAAAACTGAAAAAATAGATCCCCAAAAAGCCCCCC